>Ga0116231_10000692_pt1 | contig 62300 bp, 46 predicted proteins | sample S1TSphgellanicum_2_FD_89695 | JGI IMG/M metagenome (GOLD analysis project Ga0116231, IMG submission 89695) | Host-associated microbial communities from peat moss isolated from Minnesota, USA - S1T2_Fd - Sphagnum magellanicum MG | ecosystem: Host-associated > Plants > Peat moss > Unclassified...
AAAAAAAAAAAAAAAAAACCTATTGTTTAAATGCAGGTGGCGAATTCAAAAAAATCCTCACAAATGTGGGTGACTTTGGGCCATTTAAAAAAGAAAGAAAACAAAAGCTTTTAGGCTATATGAATTGCCATATAAAATTTTAAAATTTTGTGCCACTACCCTGCACAGTGTTCTTTTTAAAAAAATTGTGATGTTGCTGAAGCGATGTATCATACATAAGTCAGTATATTTAGCCAATTTTGGCGATAGTCAAGAATTAGAAAACGTAAAGCACCCTTTCATTTGTTGGCAATTGTGGCAATTTTTGGCGATGTGGTAAATGTACAGCCTTCTTCCTTCGCGTTGCGCTGTAATCATCGGTTTGCGTCTTTGCCGTGCCCGGGTGGTTCTAGCAGCTTCTATAGATTTGCACATCGATTCAGGCGAAAATTTTCTCTGCAACGCAATTCGTGAACATCTTATGAAGCTCTCCATTTGTTCATTGCAGTTGTGGTTTTGGCGAAAAGACACAAAATAAGAAGTCACTCTTCTGATTCCGGAGTGGGGTTCGGAGCTTCTTTCTTTTAAGGGTTTGCTGTGTTGTCTTCCTTTTTCTCTTTCTCCTCTCTGTTCTGTTCTGTTCTGTTCCGTTTGTTTGTTTGTTTTCTTTCTCGTTTCTTCTATTGGTTTTCTCCACGGTCTTCTGTAGTTTGGAGCGTGATCTATGTATGGAATGCTGCTGCAATCACAATGGTTGTTTGTTGTCAGTTCTTGCGCTGTTTTGATGGTCCCAGAGCTTCTGACGTTGCAGATTTTTGATCTGAAAGATTCAGGAACTGCGGTTTTGGATGCCAGGCCTCATATTTTCTGAGTCTTGTAGATCAGGGGTTTTCAGTTTGAATTGTCGGTACCCGTTTGAGTAACATCCTTCTCAGTTAGTCATTTGCTTGGGGGAGGGTTTTGCTTATTTTTCTGGTTTGGAGATATTGGTACGGGTTGTTCCCTTGAACGGGTTTCGTTCATGCGACACAAGCTTTCTTCATTTCAAAGGGTTGTCAGGAATTTGGATCTCCAGAGCTCTGAGTTTGTGTCACAGAGTTTTCAGTTTTGTACCTCTTTGTTTCTCATACTTTGTGCAAAAGAGAGCTACTACAGACACAGAATTGTAGACAGTTTGCTGTTTGCGCAGAATCTCCAAGGGTGGAGCCCGGGCCGCATCCAGAGGCAAACGATGGAGGCCGTCTTTTGTAGGGCAACACCAATACTTGCATCACCAAGAGCCGTTTCTCAGGATGTTCCACCAAAAGGCCCAGATACTGGTGCTAACCCCAAATCTTTGTCACTGCCAATACCAGCACCAGTTTCACCACTAGTGTCACATTCTCCAGTTCGTAATAAAACTCTATCCCCAGCTGCGAATTTTCTATTGTCCACTTCAACGTCAGTGCTTCCAGCACCTTTGAAGTTCCTATGGTTCAGCAGAGAAAGTCCTCCAGAGAAACCTGAAACTCAAACAACAAACGGTGAAGAAGTGATTAGCACCACCTCTGATCTTTCAAGCTCTTTGAACTCCTCTGACTTTGGTCTGGAGGAAAGAATTTCAGGAGTAGTTGATGTAGACAGAAGTCTAAGTACCTCAGGGAGAGAATTAGGGTCTGGAAAACAGGCTCCTCCCAAATCAGTGAAGGATAGATCTGTTAAGAGCTGGGTTCCCAACATTATCAACCTTACTTACCTCTGGAGGCGGCAAAGCTCTGAGTTTCAAAAGACCTCCAGTGGAAATATTGAGGAAACTAATGACACAGACAGCACCCAGGAAGCTTCAGCAACAGCCCATCCCTCACAATGTGGGGGATGTGAATCAAGCTCGAAAGCAGGTCAAGAAATTACTAGATCTGTGATGGGTTTCGATGTCAGTATTGCACATGATAAGGAGTCATTTGCCAAGTTTCTACAGCGAGTTCATCTTTCAGAGCTCAAACTGATTGCACGCATGTCATTTCTCTCCAACCAAGCTTACTACATTCCTCAGATCAAGGTGGGTTGAGAATATACCTTGTCTCCTTCCTTCAGAGCCTCTTCTTCTTCTTCTTCTTCTTCAATGTTTGTCTGCATTAGAGTCTGTACCAGGTATGAAGAACACAAGAAAGATAGCTGGTCCAGTTTTCCAAAGATTCTGTATGTTTGTGTTGTGCAAAAGTTAATCACTGCAAGGGTCTGGTATTAGTCTTTTCTTAAGGATACTTTCTTCCAATTCGTCAATCCATTATTCCTAAAGTTTGATTCAAAGGCTTTACTGCACTAATTGCCTTCACCAGGAGATATAGTGTTTCTGGTTTTTATACAGAAGTCCAGTTTTCAACAGTTCTATATGTTCAGTTCACTATTTGTATCTATCTAGATTGTGGATGACATCAAAATTCACAGCTACTGAGATTATCTCTTTGGATTGAAGTTCTAACTTTGCTGTTATGCTCGGGCCTACAAATTGCTATAAGTACCACATACAGTTTCATTGCAGTATGATTTCTTCAGTTTTGCTTAGCCTTCCTTTTTGCTCATGTGGGGATTATGCCTTTTGCAGAAGGGTGACCTCTACAAGCATCATAAGCTTCAGTTTCTTACATCTTCACTGGAACAAAAAGCAGTAGCTGCAGCAAAAGAGAAGGTGTTAACTGATGGGAATAGCTTAACTCCAACAGGGGAAAAGAGATTTCCTGAAGAGGATGAGAAGCAAAGCAGCTTGAGAAACCCAGCAGCAGCTACATATGCATTTGCTGCCACTGCAGCATCTTATCTAGCCTCACAGACAAAGTTACTACTTCCATTCAAATCCACTTCTGACTTCAAAGAACTGAAAGCTGGATCAGATAACTTGAAACAGGATACAGCTGTGGATTTGGCACCAAAAGCACTTGAGAGCTTGAACAATTCCAAATCTCAGTCAAGCTCCCAAAGTGCAGCAGCAGCAACCTATACTTTTGCCACCACTGCAGCATCATTTCTTGCATCACAGACAATTTCACTTCTTCCATTCACACAATCGACAGCAGATCCCAAAGCACTTCAGAACCCAAAAGAGGGCATACAATTGAAAGAGGATATAGAGATAGGGCAACCCCCCTCTACACCTCCATCTGGACCTCAACCAGACCTGTCTGCTGATGATCAGTCATTGGTTGAGTGCACTGGAAATTTGGATGGTGGATCAAATTTAGCTGATCAGGTAGACAAAGGACTTTCTGTTGAGGCTGCATCATCAGCTACCAATTTAGTAGCGGCAGAGAAAGAGACAAAAGATGCAGTTGCAGCAGATTTGAAGTCACAAGCATGGTGTCCAAGTGAATGGTTTGTGTGTGATGAAGAAGGCACCAGTACACGGTATTTCAGTATTCAAGGCTCTGATTCTTTAGCTTCATGGCAGGCCAATCTTCTCTTTGAACCAACTCAATTTGAGGTAACAATCTACATGCTTACCAAGCATTTGATTGACGCCATATAAGACTTGTAGTCTGTATGCCAAGTATTTTGACTGCAGTATTAGTACTTAAATTGGGAGGATATAATTCTTACTCTACTTGATATGTTGACAGGATCCAGAGTGGGGCATAATGGTGCACCGGGGGATGTATGAGGCAGCAAAGGGCCTCTATGAGCAACTGATGCCCTTAATACTGGAGCATGTTGAAGCTCATGGGGAGAAGGCTCGGTTTTACTTTACAGGTCATTCATTGGGTGGGAGTCTGGCAATTCTCTTGACATTCATGCTTTGTCATCGGAAGGTCCTGCCAGTATCTGCCATGTCACCTGTATATACATTTGGGGCACCCAGTATTATGTGTGGTGGCAATTGGCTCATGGAGAAACTTGGATTCCCACCAGGCCATGTTCGCTCAGTGATGTTGCACTACGATATTGTGCCTCGAACGTTTTCATGCCACTATCCCTCTCATATAACTGAAATTCTTAGACGTGTGAACGGGACCTTTAGAGCCCATTCATACCTTGATCATCAGGTACTAACTCACCAAAACCTTGGAATTCTATACTGATGCTGTCAGTAAAGCTTTAGATAAATTGAGCCCTCACATTAGTGTGGAATAGTTTCAATCAGATTATTGTCAAGCTAGGATGATTAACATTGGATCAATGATATGGTTTCTGCTCATGTCTTAACTCAGTGGAGAGTACCAGAGGCTCAGATCTTGTCCAGAAGAAGTTTATAGTTCCATGGTTTAAAAATCTGACAGTCTGTTGGAGCTTTTTTTGGTGCTTTGCAGAAGATATTATATGCCCCAATTGGTCATATGATTGTATTGCAACCAGATGCACAACAGGCACCTGCACATCCACTTCTTCCAGAAGGTAGTGCCATTTATCTGATCCATCACTCAGAAGGCAATGTTGACAAGGATCCAAACATCCTGCAACAAGTACGGTCAGCAGAGCGTAGCTTTCTGAATACACCGCATCCACTGGAGATTCTAAGTGATCCGAGTGCATATGGCAGTGAAGGGACAATCTCAAGGGACCATGATTCAAGAAGTTACTTGAAAGCCACTAAGACTGTTCTTTCACAGGAGTTCAAGATATGGCGACGCACACAAAGAGAGCGCCGCCGACAGCTTTGGAGTCCATTAGTTCGCACCAAGTCAGGTAGAAGGCAACAAAGAAGAGGGACACACAGGGATCAAACAGGAGATGCTGAGACTTTGATGGAAAGTGAGAAAGCAAAGAAGTCCAGAAGCTTCTTGCCACAACATGAAAACCAGTCTTGACTAGAAACCATGAAGCATCATCTGAATCTCAAAGTGGTAGATAATTGAATGGAGGGTTTTGGGAATTTCCTTGTTTTCATTTGGTTCTGATAATTACTTTTGAAGGTGATTTGCTTGAATATTGTAATGAGTCTGAAAGTTCGCTTGTGGAGTATTACAAATGCAAGTCTTGGGCTCCACTGCTGGTGCTGTAAGCACTATGTAGATGTCACATGGTTTTCCTTACAAGGAGCTTCTTGGTCTTGAGTTGCAGGTTAGTCTTGCCAAGATATGGTCTTGAGGGCTGATCCCTACCACGCAGACTAGGCTTATTTTCAAGTGGGTTTTTGTGGAGGTCATATCTGATTTTTAACAGCCTTTATGGTGCATTGATTGATGTGGAATGGTGACCGGAAAACAAGTAGGAAATCTTCCTAGGAAAACTGCAATTTTAAGAGGCTGTGTGATAGAATAGGTACAAATTTTTGGGAGGGTTTAAAAGCTCAGGGAAGGTTGGTACTTTGTCATAGTCAGTGGAACTCTTCAGTGACTCAGAATGGAGACATAAGCAGCTCGTCACTCCACACGCGCTTCTCAATTCTCATTTGCAATGACAGATGATTTTGTTGACCAAACTATGAAAAGACAAAATGTAAGCAATGATGAATGATTGCTCTTGAACAATGATAAACTAATGCACCACACTGCAGATTACCATTGATGCATTCACCTTGTCACTCAAATCACCATTTCATCCTGTTCTTATGCATTGCTCCTTTGGGAGGTTTGATTATGTACAATTTTGTGTGCTCTCCTCAATAGGTGTTGTAACCTAGTCTACCTACATCTTTGTGGGACCTCTAATGGACTCAACAAATGGTGTGAATAATTGCATTTTGCACAAATATTGGTCTCCATCACCAAAACTACCTATTGCAAAATGTCTTTAATCAAGTTCTAGTTGATTATGACCATGGCATGTTGTCATTTCCTTGAATATAGTGAACTAACTTGTGTGCAAGTGGTATAACCATTCTACACAACAAACGCATATCAACTTTGGTACACAAAATTGGGTGACAAGCCTTGGCAATAGTGATTCCATGATCTTGGAAGGGTTTGATATTGAGTTTTTGTTTTTGTGACTTTCAGGTGGTTGATGAAGTGTGGTCCAATGGACGTAGGCTCCATGGCCAATACATGGATTTCGTTAAAAAAAAAGAAAAGGATCTTTTAGAATGATCTCCAATGGGTCCAAAAAAATTGAAGTGTACCACCCAAGATGAAGTAGACTAAACAATTATTTATGCAATCCTTAACTATATTCTATATTTTGATTTATGTACACATTAGTGAATTCTTTAAATTCATATTTTGAAACTTATGATAATTTGAATTTCCATATATCTAGAGACATCAATACCATTTATGATTTTGTGTCCATGTTATGGTGAAATAGGACTAATAAATAGTATAAAATAGGAATACAAAAGGGTGATGGTTTGAGAATATTTTTTGGTATACCTTAAAAAATTTGAACATTAATAATTTTTTTGGTATTTTAGAACCTATGAAATTATAGTTTCAATTGTTCAAACATTATTTGAATTCGCCAACTAATGCAATGACCTTAATATTTCAAGGGTAAGTCCATGATAAAATGATTCACATCCAACTCCTTTTCCTAAAGCACATGAATAAATATTGAACATTGGATAGTGATATGATGTGCAACCATTGTACAAACTTTAAGTTTTAATTACAATTTTGAATTTTATAAAATATTTACGCAATTTATAAAAAAATTATATGTTACAACTTATTTTTACATTTATCCCAGGATTATGGGAGCAAAAAATGTAGATTATGAATTTTATAATTTTTCTATATAAATCCAATTGATGATCTTATATAATGTAAATTGTAATAATTATTCAATTTGAATTTTTCATAGAATTTATCTTTACATTTATCCAAGGGTTATGGGAACAAAAAATGTAGATTGTGAATTTCATAAAAAAATTCCATCAATCCAAATGATGATCTTAAATCATGTAAATTGTAATAATTATTTTATTTTCATTGATATGAAAATTTCCCAAAAATGTTGGGATCAATTTTGAAAAATTTTATACTACTTATTTTGAACTTCAAGAGTGGTTATAAATCTTAAATTAATGTTTTTTTCACCTTTAAATGTTGATAGAAGTGAATAATTTTTTTATATATTATCCAATAGTGGTTACACATGTAAGGAGTCATTTGATCACAAACTTACCCCAAGGTCATTAATAGTTTGTATTCCTAGTCTTGAAATAATTATTCAAAAATTTAAAAAATTGTTAAAGTTTTTTTTCAGCCTTTTTAGCAATGACAAACCTTTGAATTCAACTCCAATTATTTCCAACTTCAATTCCACTCTTACTTTCAAAATGTGTTGTCATGGTGTCTTGTTGTCTAATTTGAAATGTTTAACCTTTAATCATGTTGATTTCTCTACATGTTATTAAGTGCCTCAACTCATAGTTATCATATTTTGAAAAGTGTTAGTATAGACCTACACAAAAGGCAAAATTTCAAGCAAAGATAGATCTAAAACTATCACTATAACTATATACCTACACAAAAGCTAAACATTTAAAGTAAAAGATCCTTCAAATCAAGGTGATTTGGTTTTTCTTACATGCAACACAACATTAAATATAAGATGCCTATGAAAATATTGTGTAGTTTTGGAGGCAATTTTTTCCCACCTACTTCCTTCAAATATATTAACACCTTGACAAAATAGTTGCTTCTTTTATGGCAAATTGGAAGATCTTTGCATGTATGGACTCAATTCATAATACAGTTTTTCGATGTTTGAATAAGGTTGTGCTTGTTGATATTTGGATATGTACATATCCAAATCAAAAGGTTTGTCATATTTGATTCCATCATTGAAATTTTGTTTTTTGGCTTTGTGTTTGGAAAGCTTTGTGAAAATTCATAAAATGCAATTGTGCAATTTTGAAGGTTTATAAAAGGTCTTCTTTTAGACCAATTGGTGGAGAGTTTGGGTTATAATGATCATGTTGTTGCTTCTCAAGGACCCGAGAAGCAAGAATTTCCTTTACTACAACATGATTGGATTTGCAAAAAACTATCAACAATAAATATTTTGGTTGTCTTTGTAAAACAAGAGGAGTTGAAATAACAAATTAATGTGTATTTGTGGGTATTGTATGTTAGTCCTATGTTGTGAGATCGAAGATTAAAATGTAGTAGCAAGATCAAGTGCATGATGCTTTTGATATTCTTTTAATAATTTTATCATTATCATCCCTCATTGGTTGGTAGTGTTGTTTGTTTGCATGTTTATGTTGGAATCTTAGCACCCACAAAAAAACCTTACAAAATTTGAGTTCCACCTTTTATTTTTTTGAAATGGTTGTATTTTTAATTTAGGTTCAACTCTATCAATGGACAATTGGACATCAATGTTTAGCTCCATCAAGAATTCAAAGCATATAAGTGGGTAATTAAATACATGTTCCCTTTGGGTTAGTCCCAGTTGAAATACATGCCATAATCTAGGATCTTCCATTCATATTATTACAAGTAGCATTGACATGAATGAGCCTAGATATTTTATCCCTATTGTGCATGTAACCAAAAAAAGGAAGGTTGAGTGGGAAGTCATAAAAAATTTGCAAGGCACATGGGCTACCAAGTTTCCATGGGCAAAACTTGTCATAAGGGAGAATGACAAGATGCACCATGTGAGGTGCAAGATTTTGCATTAAAGTTAAAAACAAGGAAAAGTTGGTGCCAAAGTTGGATGGGTGCTATGAGCACAATAGAAAAAGAAAGTGTATGTGCACCAAACTTGAATAAAAAGTATGTGAGCATTACATTAGTTATGATAGCCAACATGCAAAAAATGCTCATATTTATGGAACTATAGGGCCTAATTATGGGATTGACCAAGTGTTAAATATAAAGAAGGCTTGGAAAAAAAAAAACTTATAGTTTGTTATTGTGTTTCTTTTTTTAAAACAAGGCATGCCTCTAACAAATTATGAATGCATAAGGATTCTTTGACTTTCCTAAGGTTGAAAAGTTGCCCAAGATGCATTAGTGTGATTCAAGTGGGCAAGGATTGGCATGTTCATTATGGGTGGGGAATGGTAAACGTTATGCACAATGTGATTTTGGCTACAACCAACCATGTTGTTCAAAATATGAGTTGGGATGAAATCACAACAATTGATAACCATAGTTGAATATCGATGCATTATTATGTGGCTGAAAATTGGTAGAGGATACCTGCACCTCTAAATTTGCAAAGGGTTATTGAGGGAGGTGGCTCTAACAAGTTGACTACCATATAAGTGAACTTTTGTAGTTACTTTTGGGGGATTGTTTGGAGGGGATTGGGCATCCAAGTTAGTTACTTGTAGTGAAAATGGCATGATTTGTTTTTGGGATATGAATATAAAGACATAATAATGTAGTTCATAGATAGACATGCACCATTTGTCACCAATATCCATTGCATGGCACATATGTATAAGTTGGTTGTGCAAACATTTTTGAGCTTATTGTTGGTTGCGAAAATTGAGACATTGTTGTAATCCATGCATTTAAAAAAAATTCTTAATGTTTCTATTGCACACATTGTTATCTAGTTTACAAAGTTGAAAAGGAAATTAAAATATATGGGATATATTTTATAATCATAATTTAGTCACAAACTAATTTGTGCTTATAAAATATATCCCATATTTTCTATCCTCCTTTTCAATTTTGTAAATTATTAACATAGGGGACTAGAAACATTGAAAGAACACAAAAAAAGCAAGTGCCATTTGGGTGAACCAATCAAAATGGCTTGACCCTAAAGGTTAAACAAAAAAACAAATATATATATATATATATATATATATATATATATATATATATATATATATATAACCTACCTATATTCTGTCTACCTACCTAAACTTACTATATATATATACACACACACACACACACGGGCTTTGCATTACCAGTGACAACAATAATTTTACTGTATTCAAATTTGTCTTTTCAAAAAATAAAATTGTGTGAATTTCACTATATATGTCATTTTGTTCCATTTCTTATTTTATGGGCAAAATGCCAACCATTCAATTGTGTTGTTTATAATTTCTTTCCATAATTTGTTGAAGATTGTCACAATGCAATAATGGATTTCAACTATAATTATAAATTGAATAAGCCATTAAATCTAAAATTTTAATGGTTGAATGAATAGGTGAAATTGGTGAATATATGATGCATTTGAAAATAATTATTATGCTTTTAATATATATTCTCGAAAATAAAATCGCATTTGTGATAAAATACACTTGGATTTTTTTGGATCAATCCCAATCACTATATCATTTACATATGTTATTGTAAAAAATCCACATGATGATTTATCTATTTGTTGCATAACATTTGCACAATTGTATAACAATTGTTCAACACTTGTCAAAATAAAATAAAATAGTATGATATCATTAGACAATGGTTTTGTTAATGGTTTTTTTAATCATATATTGTACAATGTGAATATGGTGTGGAAGTGTATATTTTGACTAAAATCCATTGATTATTGTTGATGAAAACATGTTGAAGGGATTTTTTAATGATTTTGTTTATTGTTCCCATGATTGCATAAATGTGTTGTTCATATCTTAAAGATTGTAATTTGTCTTTGTATAATATTTTCATAGGCGTTCCTGAATGTTAAATGTTTAACCATCCATTGGATTAAGAAGTATGTTTTCATCTTTTTTTGTTAATTGAATTTTTTCATGCCAATAATGCATGACATCATCATTATTTGTGGCATTGTCTAAATCATCATTTATTTCAATAATGTTGCCATTTTAATTTTATGCATTTTATGTTGCATTTTTTCCTCCCCTTATGGCATTTGGGAATAATGGTTTTTTCAATGTCTAATCTCACAAATATTGTTGTCATTTCTAATGATTAATTTTTTAAATGAGCCTTGCATATGTCTTGGATTGTGATAATATTTTATAAAATCACAAGCCCATTTTTAAAATGTAAACATGATAATGTCACATATATGTTGTGCATATTAAGTTGCACGTTGTCAAGTGGTTTATCACCAAATGTTGAAATGTTTGTCCTTGAGCTTTAAAGTCAATCAAATAAGAAGTTGGAATTCTAAGTGGTAATTTATAAAAAATAATATTAAAAGTTTTGGAAATGTTTTATTCTTGTATGAAATGATGATATTTGAATTTTTCAGTTATAGGTGCTATTGTTATGACATTTTTAGGTAGACCTTTGACGTTTATGTCTTGTAATGTTATGTGTTTTTGTTTGAAATGAAAATTAATATGAACATTAATGGGTGAGTGCATTAAGTTATCATGTTGAATTCAATGTGATTTTGTGAATGAAATACTTTGGACATAACCAAATGTTCCATAACAATTCCTATTTTAGGATATAGCTTTTTAGTGATTATGATTTTCATTCCTCTATAAATATTTATGGATGGTGTTAAATTGTGAGTTTTATTTATTGACATTGTTTGCATTATAATATATTGGATGTCATTATGTGTTGGATTTGTTTTTATAAATAATACTAATTAAAACTAGTTTCAATGTTGTTGAATTCATTTTTATCATATGATGGTTGATGGCATTGGGTAATTCATTTTGAAGAACTATGAAAGTTGCCCTCCTCCATGGAACTTCAAATAAATTTATTTTTAAATTAAAAAAGTAATCATGTTTTGAATAATTTCAAGTTTGAAACATAAATTTTGCCAATTATCATATTTAAAAAATATATGCATATAAGACATATTCATTTTGTTGCATTTGTTCTATTAATATTATGCTTTAAAAACACTCTCTATGAACCTACATACTCAATGCAAAATGTATCATAATTGAGCCTAGGCAACTTGAGTTTCTTAACATTATCACTCACTACTCCAAAGATTTCTTAGGCTCCAATTCCAATTGTGATTGTTATAGGAAATCTATGAATGTCCTTTGGCATTTTTTCGTAAGAATCTTGATTGACTTTGTGAATAACACCTTTGGTGGAAATGCTAGTAAATTCAGTCACGATTGCACCCAACAACCAATTACAAGAACTCATAATTTAACAAAACAACCTTATCATGAGAAGGACAACGGAAATAGTCAAAACATGTATTGTTCAAAAGTCTTTCAAGCTAGAGATAAAAAGATATGTTATGAATAAGAAGGAAAAGAATGTTCAAATCAAACATTTTACTTCTTTAGGATTGGTTGATTTGTGTACATACTTGGCACATGTATTCCTTGGTTGTGAGCATAAGTTCATGATACACTACCCGTCTCACTAACACCACCACCACTGGTCACAAACCTTAAACCCTAAACATTGAATGTTTGGTAGTAGAATTGAAGATGAACATGACTAAGTGTGGTGAAACATTTAAAGGACTACTTTTGTAAGATCAAACATAGTAAGATTTATATCATTGACCTTAAACCGTAAACCTTATGAAAAACCACCACCGACAATTATTATTTGAGTGATAGTAAAAACATTGATTCAATTCAATGTCTTCTAATAAACCACATGTCAAGCATTAAACAACATCTAAAAAATGTGAGAATTTCTTTCAAGACTAAAACACACATAACATAATAGCCTACCTTTAGTAGCATCCCCATGCCACTAACAATTTACCTATCAAATGAATGAAACATGCAAAATTCCAACCACATTTGTCACACACACATACAAAAGTTTTTCAAGATTCCAAAAAGTAAAGTTATCTTCTTCACACCCCAATTTGTTTTTAGCGAATGGCTTCATCACATCTTTAAGATTGATTTCATCGCACACAACTGTAATGCCATTCAACACAAAATGCTATACATGTGCAAACATATGGTTTTTTCTAAACCTCAACAAAAGAAACAACACACACACAAAGAACACAAAACCTAGCAACTTTTATGTGACATACAAAATCTTCAAACCCATAGGATTACCCACTCAAAAAGGAAGGCAAGAATAAGACAAACAACCATATATAAACACACAAGAAGGTAAGAGTAAGACTCATAACAACATATAAATAGACAAAAGGAAGAAAATAAAATTGAAATGAAATTTAGTCTATGACAAATTATAATTTGGAATGATTCTAGAATTGTCACAGTGACAATCACTAAAATACCCATCCTACTTAAACTGATTTTGATGAAACATCATCACTGGAATTTTCAGATTTAATTAAAAATAAAACTTGAAATATTTGTGGATGTGCCACATGTCACATTCATGAGCACACAAATTGGATGCCCTAGATTTTTTCAGAATTAAACAAAAATAATATTCGAATAATAAAACATGTTGACACATGGCAATGTATCATTCACTTTTATTACTAACCAAAATAATCACATGGTAGTCACAAATGACAATATACATATAATAAGTCAAAAGATGAAAATTGTATTTTGTTGATTTTTTTTTTCATCCACAATCCATGTCATTTGTAACTATGGTCACATATGACTTATCCAATGTGATTAGTGGGATTTTAATTGTATGTTATTTGTGACTAATAATCATAGGGATTTGTTGCTAAAACTCATTTATTTTTTAGTGGGTTTAATCAATTTAACCAAGGTTTGATAAAGGTTTAGTTAATTTAACTATTTAACAAAATGTTAACCAATTTAGCCATTTAGTGAATTTAACTAAAGTTTAATGAATTTAGTTGAGTTTTAACCAATTTAATCATTTAACCACAAGTTAACCAATTTAACCATGTAGCCAATTGAACCAAGGTTTTGCTAAGGTTTAACCAATTTAGTCAAGGTCTAAACAATTTAACCAAGGTTTAAGCGAGTTGTAGCCAATTTAATTGAGGTCTAACCAATTTAACCATTTAACCATTGTTTAGGTAATTTAACCATGTAACCAATTTAATTAATGTTTAGTTAAAGCTTAGTCAATTTAGTTGAAGTTTAGGTATTTTAGCCAGATTAGTTCATTTAGCAGTTTGGTCAATTTAACCAATGTTTAACCTACATTTGTTGAAGTTTAATTAAGGTTAGCTTAGGTTTAGCTAAAGTTAGTTCAAGTTAGGCTAGGTTTAGTTTTAGTTAGGCTAGGTTTAATGTTTGTTAATTTAAATTTAACTTGGGTTAAGGCAAATTTAACTTAGGTCAATTTAAACCTAATGTAATTTTGTTTATGTTAGCTTAATCTAACCTTGGTCAATTTAGAGGGATTTAAAAAATTAACATAAATCAATTTAAGGAAACTTAAATTACTTTAAATTAACCCAATATAGGTTTAGACCATGCCTAGGTTAACTAAAAATGCTTTGTGTAGCCTAAACAGGCCTAAATTAACCTATGTCAACTTAAGGTTATTATAAGTTACCCATTGTTATTTAATGGAAACTTAAGCTAACCTAGATCAGCCTAGGTTTAACCCAAGTTAACTTAGGCTAAATTGAGAGGATTAGGTTAGGTAAGGCTTGGCCTTGGTTAGCCTAAGTTATAGCTAGGTTGGCTTAGGTTAATCTAAGTTGACTTAGGTTGGCATAGGTGAACTTAGTTTTAAATTAGGCCATAAGTAGTTTAATTGGTTTACATAGGCTTGGTTAATTAGGTTGGAACATCATACATGTTTTTGACACTTGACATCCATGTGTCAAAAACTCGAACCCATAAAATGATAAATTTCATGTTAATTTTGAACAAACCAATGAAATTGGTATGTTTGTGATGTTTGTATATGTTACATAGGATAGACCACACTACTAGTGTTATGATTATGGCGCCTAGGGATGACTGGGCACTTGTAGTGTACTCTTTAAATGACTAGTGTATAAGTGCAATTAATGGGTTGTTAAAAGAACTCAAGAGGCAATTCCTTACCTATGAGTTGATGAGAAGATGAGGATGAGAAGACCTTTCCAATCAACTTCATGAAATCAAAGCTTTGTAATCAAACAACTTGTTGGTTGCAATCAATGGACTTGGTGATTAAATGTTTGAACAACAATTTTATAAGTTGGAGGCTTTCACCTTTTACACAACAATTCAAAAATGAGGCAAGAAGAAATTATGTTATGGAAACCATAGGTGGCTAGAGATATGGCACCTATAATATGCAATGGGATTGTGCATTTTATGTTAGCATTTGCATGTTCAAAACTATGGTTTTCTATATCATAATTTGGAATATCTATGGCTTGATGTTAGGGCATTTTGGGTTGGTAGAAACTAATGACACGTGTTAGATTTAGTTTTAGTTTTATGATTATGCATTCATCACATTCTCATGCACTTTATTATGTTCTACATGTGTTTTTAAATTGGGTTGCGCGAAATGTTTGGGTTCTTGAATGTTGTTGCTTTTGGGATATAAGGAAAACAAAGGTCTAATAGGTTTGGCCCACCATAATAGAATATAACTAATAATTTCCAAGTTGTTTATATTTGAAGGTGGTTTGGTTTGTGTAGATCTTCCTTTCATTCTAGTTGAGTAGAATCATGAAATGAATTGGGTTTCAATCTCGTTGGAAAAGGTCCCTAAGTTAGATTGTAAAGATTTATCATGTATCATCTTCATACCTTGATTCCTAATATAAAGCTTTTGATTTGATTGGTGCCATAGAATGTCAATCACCTCCAAGTGTTGAACAATCAAGAGAAAGTGCAAATGTTAAAAAAATTGATGTTTTGCAGTTTTATTTTTTTTGGCTTTAACTTTTTGGCAATTGATGAACCTTGTGTAAGTACTTCAAATAACTTGGTATTTTGGTAGGGAATGGCAATGAAGATGGGTTGTTCATTGTTTTGGTTGGGGACTATGGTCTTGAGGTGACAACTTTCACACTTGATATTGCTATTTAAGTGTCCCAATAAGACTATTATCTAATATTGTGTATGTACATTTGGTTGAGGTGAGGATTGATCAAGTGAATGGAACAATGCACATCAACATAGATGAGAATTATTGATTGAAAATGCAATCTTGTAACATAACTTCCATCACACCTTGTCCATAAGTTGTACTAATATAATCTTGATTTTCACAAATGTCACACAATTTCCTTCACACATTTATGATTCATAGCACTCTTCTTGCTTGAGTCTCCATTTAGGTCACACAAATATCATCACATTGTGAACATCTTTGTCACCAACAAATTTTACTTGCAAAATGATTTATAACCCACATCTCACATAGTTGAATGTCGACTAACCAATTGTAATATATTTCACAAAACTTGCTTGCCACCTATTTCATTCAAGGTAGGTTGAAAAGTGCCAAGGATGCACCTTCAAAAACACCCTAACAAAAAAAGCCATTGGTGATGATCATCAATAGGAAGATGTAAAAAAAAAATAGCCATCATCCCTAAAAAGATTTAGCCAAATCTGGCTATTTATCCAAATATGAAATACTCATTTTTAGTCAACCTCCAACATCTAGTTAGCCTACACACTGAATACCAAATGTAAAAAATATGTTGGTTTTTACTCTTCCCTTCCCCCCTCACTTCCCACCATTGAAAGCCTCCAAAATCACTTCATTTTCGATTTTTTTGATTTTTTACTTTCTCTTTTGATTTCGCCAAATTTCGCCTTTAAAAAAAGGTTGCGAGTAATAGAAAAGTGAAAATAATCGTACTTACTTTTCGTCATCCCTCCGTCCATCGTTGTCGTCGTCGTTCGTCGTTCCAGAGAAAGGCAACGGGCAGAAGGAGAGAGACAACACAAGAGAAGAGAGCGCAACGCACACAAACAACACTAGGTTTGCTGAAGAGCTTCACGAAGATCCCCTTGCTCCGCAGAAACGCATAGGGATCATCGGCGAGAAGAAGAAAGACTGTGCAACATGAGGTCATGGAGGCTAGCAAGTCGAGCTGTTGCCGTATACAGAGCGACACAAACAACTGGATCGGCATTGCGGCCTCTCCCTTCAACCGTTCTCCCCTCTCAGGTCTGTCACCAACTGGCAACTGTTCTTTTGATCACATGACGCCAATCGACTTCAAGTTTTTCTTCTGGTCAGCAGTTGGACTCTTTTGCTTTGTTGATTTTTCATAGGTTTTTCTTTCTCGTGTATATCTGCTGTGCCTGAGCTTCATCACATCACATCACATCACACACCACGGAATTCTAAGTCTCGAGCAGCGTTTGACCCGCGCTTGGTCATGGATCTGGTGGTATTGCTTCCTCTGTACTGAGATATGCTGCGACTGGATTCAACACTTGAATGCTTTTCTCTAGCCGTATCGGACGTCGTGGTAAGTGAACAGGATACCACGTCGCGATTCTTTACCCGTGGCGAATCTAACCTAAGTCCATAATGTTAAAGAAAGTCAGTTAAAATGATAAGAAAAGGTGATTCTGCTCAAAATATGTGATGCGCTTGTTGTATGGCAGATTCAGAACCAAGATGGAGTGTGCCGACCTATGTCTACTGCTCTGCTTATGGTTAGTGTATAGACTCTAAAACCTTTCCTAGTTGTTCAGATGCAGGTCTGTAGGTGCTTTAGAGATGCAAATTGGAAGAAATGCAAATTTGACTAACTGTTCATGGAAATTTTGAGTCTTAATCTTGCTTTGTGATGCAGCATCGTGATAAACCTGGCAACAGTGTTAAAGACGATTGGGATTTCTCCCCAGAGAATACAGAGCGGGTATTTTGCTTACATTCTCCAGCAGTTTTTTTCTGCTTACTTAGGTTTCTGTCTCCTGAACTCTTTTTTTCTCATCAGTAAGATACAACGAGAAGGTGATACTCAGAACATAAAATTGTGGATATCAGGTGAAGGAGATTCTGTCAAACTATCCAAAGAACTACAAGCAATCTGCATCAATCCCTTTGCTGGACCTTGCCCAGCAGCAGCATGGTGGGTGGATACCTGTACAGGCCATGAACAGGGTACACCTTCTTTTGACCATGGGCATAGTTTTTCATGAGAATGAGTGATTTACAGAATTGAAGACAGAGGGTTGCTATTGTAGTTTTCTGGTGCTTAGGGTTCACAAGGAATGTTTTTTTTGTCATCAGTAGTTGGTGGGTTAATGATGATCATTGGGTGTCTATTATCTATCTGCAGATTGCACAAATCATCGGTGTAGCACCCATTCGGGTGTATGAAGTAGCAACATTTTACTCAATGTTTAACCGGCAACCAGTGAACACTCTTAACCCTCCCAATCTGAAGCGTAAAGTTCATAGCATGTTGTTGAATTCATTAAATGGTTTCAGATACTATAGCATTCAATAAGGTGACAACCATAGGAGTGAAACTGTAATTGTCTTTGAATTGTGCAGTCTCCTTAGAGCTGGGAAAACTCTAGCACAAATGAATTGCTGGTGCATGCAATAGTATAGGTTTTTGTATGCTGCAAGAACTTGGGTGTGTTACTGTGCTTGGAAACTGAAGTTAGAAAGTTAAAAAAGTGATTGGAAGTAATGATAAATTGTTGTGGAGATTTCTCTGCAACTTCATAGATATGTTCCTTGTATTAAGTTGTGAAACTTGTGGAGATGAGCAGGTTGGAAAGTATCATTTGCTGGTTTGTGGAACCACACCATGCATGCTCTGTGGATCACGTGAAATTGAGGATGCTCTCTTGAAGCACCTTGGTGTTACTCGTGGTGGTGATGTCTCTCTTTCCTTTTCCCTTCACAGTTTGACATGATTTCAGGCTTGTTCAGTCAAAGATTTGGGTCTGTAATGGTTTTTCTTAGCAGTATTTACATGAATACCAGATTCTTTTCAGCTTGTTTATTGCTGGAACTATCAGCATGCTTATCGTGCTACCACTTCTGGAGTGCAGAAGTCACTAAGGATGGCCTATTTTCAGTCGGGGAGATGGAGTGCATGGTATGCCACTGAGTGTGTTAGATGCATTTGTCAATGGAGGTTTTTCCTGTCTGTTCCAGTTTTTCTCTTTGCTGTTATACTGCTTAGGGTCCTATCCATCATCACCATATTTGTGTTTGGTGTTAATTGCATCTGTGAGTATCTGAATCCTATTTTCCAAGACTCATTTTCACTCAATTGGGTGCTGCGGTTGGCTGGAGAGAACAGGGATGCTGTGTGAATGCACCAATGATTGTTGTGGCTGACTATTCCAAGGGTTCAGAGGGATACTCCTACAACTACTATGTATGTGTCCATCTACTGTCACTCTTTCTTGCTAACTTTTATCTGCTTATGGGTGGTGATAAACTGTTATCTGTTGCGCTATAAGGTGGAAAAATTCATCTGAATTCTATTCTGATTCCTACTTATGTTGATTTGTCCATCTTTGTATTGTGAGTGTTTCTCAGAAGTCTGTAGTAGTGTGTAATCTTTTCCTTTCATGTATCTTTTATTTACTCATACAGTTTGGTGATATGTATGGCATGATGAAGATTTGCTCTCTGTGTTAAACTGCTTATTGACTAAGTTTCTATCCCTGGATCCATCACAGGAGGACTTGACCCCAACGAGGGTGGTAGAGCTAGTGCAGGAGCTGAGACAAGGGAAAACTCCTAAGGTAAGTAGTTCTTACCACGGAGTGACTCCACTGTTCGCTTCGGATTGTGAAGCTCACAGTCTAGTGCAAGCAATGCAAAATTTCTTGAAATGCATATTGTTGGATAACATGTGGTGTTCAGGTGTGATGATGAAAAACAGTATTCTCTAAATGTGAACTGGTTGTCTGGTGGTTGCAGTGGGGCACACAGAACCCAAAAAGGATCAATTGTGGTCCTGAAGGTGGCAACACAACCTTATTGACAACACCTAAGCCTCCGGTTTGCCGTGACCTTGACGCTTGTTAGACTCTACCATTTTTCTGAACTCTCTATTTCTGAGGTGCCTGTTTGGTCCACCACATTGAATAACCATTCATCCTCTGCCATGGTTATCCACAATGAATGAATGCAGTCTTGGCTGACCATCTTGTTTTGATAATCAATACAAGCATTAGCTGGATGTGTGATGCACTGTTATCTATTCAGAGATGTGTCTTTACCCACTCTGGAACTCCTTGACTGTAGCCTACACTTGTTGGTCATGGACAAGTGTCCTATCTGATTTCAGTACAATCCTAATTCTCCTCCACAAACATGTTACTAATTCAAAAACATACAGTAATAATAGTCAAGAGCTATGTACAGTTGGTTACTTAAGTCCTGGGACTCACTGGGTACAATCACTGATAAATTGGGTCTGAGTACCTTCAAAGTAGCCTGGGGCATCATTGTCAGTTATTGACACTGGGGTGCCAAAGCTGAAAGCTTTGGATGTCAGAAGTTTGCTTCAATAGGAAATGGTGCAAATATGTGTTTCAGATTTTCTAGTTTCAGTGATTTGAATGCAGTTGAGATAAAATGATTGGTAGGGAAGGGTAAACATACAGTTGAGATTTACTCTATGGTTTTTAGTTGTGAATACCAAACCTCAGTAAATTGCTGCAATTGGCACCACAGAATGCCAGTATGGTGTCCTGACAGAGTGAGCAATACCATGGCCAGATTTTCCTTAGTGCTTTTGAGGGTACCAAATCTTTTCCATGTGAAGCATATGTATTTAAGGCAATTTCAGCTCCCTTGGTTCAAAGCCACAAAATCTGTAGTCACAGGATTGTCGTAGTACGAGTTCGCCCATTCTTTTTGAATGGATCTGAAGCCCTAGCCTGAGTTTTAGCCTGAGTTTTAGGTGCCCTTCACATTTCTCGAAAGAAAAAGGTACTTCTCTCCAAATAGGGTTCCTGGTACAGCCAGAAAAATATGGGTTCCTCTTAGTTGAAATCCAGATAATACCATGGACTTTGTGAAAACAAAATAAAACCCCAAAGAATCTGGTTTGTTTTAAGTTTGAACTTGTGTTATTCATCATGTCAATGTTCTTGGTTCATCTTGATTCATGTATGCATAAAAATGTGATGGATAAAAATTGTCACTCTGTTATGAATAAACTCTTCTTTCTTTATGAATTGGCATACTCCATTTGTCATTACTAGAGACAATCCTTAGTACTCTTTGCTCATTACTGAATTCTAACCTTCAAGCTTTTTTCTGATTGAACCTATGTATTAATTGTTTCACTAGCTTCACACATAAACATGAAGAACTGTACTGCTTAAGGTGAGGGTCTCCGTACTTAAATGCCACCACCTGGGCTGATAATTATGGCTGGCCAATGAGAAGCATTCAATTTTTATGTTGGACCTTGTTAACCCATTTTATAAGTGTAAATTTATAGGTTTAGAAAAATGACAATGACAGTTAAAGAATCAATTAAAATGTGATTTCAGGGATCAATTGATGTTTGATGGAAGAGCTTGATACGGTTCTAAAAAGTTCTTTTGAGGGCTCCAAAATGAAATCTTATATTTACCAATCAAACAGATTCTTAAAAGTTATGACCTCTTGAAGTTTTGGTAGTTTAAACTTAAGAATTTCAACACTTCTGCTTTTGGGAGTTTTGGGAAAATGCCACTTTGATGTAGGTCACATGAAGAGCTGCAAAATATACTATGGTGAAAGTGGTGCCTCTCATAAGAGTCCAAGCCATGATGAGTCCAATCTCAAAGTGGTTCAAAACTTAAAGAGTACCTACACTCCTTCACATAAAGTAAACATAATCACAAGTAACTGGAATCTTATAATTTTTCTTAGAGATAACAGATATACTCCCCTGCACTATATTTGCACCCGGATATATGGTCATGTTCACCCCATAATTCCTTGGATGCATGGGCAATTGACAATATTCATCTTTCCCTACTGCATACATAAGATGCACTCAGATGAGTTTTACAAGTTTAGAGGGGAGATTCAGAGCAACAATGGGAAATGATGTTCACGGCCCAGTCCATTCTGCAAAAAACATTTTTTTCAATTCTTCAACCTTTTTGCAGCATCCATCTGAGTATCCAAAGTAATGTTTCAACCATATAGGCTTAGGTGCTAGAGCAGCTAATTTCCAGGGAGGTGGTGGAGGGCCCAATAATCTTGCGCGTCAGTCCAGACAGACTACTTCATATGTTGCCCAACTTGGGATTGTGCATACAACCTCTAAAACAACAATTATGAGTATGCATGATGAAAAAAAACTTAACATTCATACCACAAAATGTTCAGCATCCATGGTTGTATCATGAACAGAATGAAGCAAATGGAGTATTTGTGTGCTTACACTGAGAAAGTTGCTTCATCAGTTGTGGCACTCTCAGGTTCCTGCAACACCAGAATTCCAGCTTGAGAGAAGGCCCAGTCGGCTGAGCCAGGAAAGATGCAAAACATAGTAGTGGCAGTTGAGTGCAACTTTGTGGTGATACTTGGACCAAGTACTCAAAAATACACTGAGGTTTTCATGAGTAATGAGCAACATCTTACACCTTCCTGCTTGGATGAATATAAAGGAAGAAGCAAAAGGCAAAGACCATAACACACCTGAACATCTTTCTTTGAAAGAAACACTACTGTCAAGCAGGAAGTCAATCCTGTAACCTCTTTCTTTTGTGTTTCTTTTGCTTGCTATTCTGCTCTTCTGCACGGTTTATATCATCTGACAAAATCTGCAATGCCAGACAAGTCAATCATTGAAGAAGATCCCATGTGTAACAACCTGATTACTTCCCAAGACAAATAGATACATTTATGAACTTCATCTCTATGTGTTTGATGGGAAATCTTTGGATGCTTTTTGGAACATCCTAGAGTTGAGCATTCCACTTGACAAAATGCAAGGACATCTGTGCTCATTCTAACAGTCATGTGAGTAGATGGAATAAATTAGCTTGGTAAGGGAAGCAAGACCAAATACTAGAAGCTGCCACACAACAAGATAGAGGCACAGACAACTCCTCAATTGAGGGATACAGAAAGAAAACAATACCCTGGGCTTTTTAGAAAATTGGCCTGCTTTAGCCATTTGAGAGTGTGCCCGTTGCTTTGAAAAATCCTTAATGAGACTCCCCTTCACCTTCTCAGGTTGGGCATTATCCATACCCACTAGATCCCCAACATCATCTTCAAAATCATCCAGCATTCCTATCAACCTGGCAGGTAAGAATTCAGATAGGTGAGAATAATTCTAAAACATGCATTGTTGGTACTCAAAGTTTCTATATCTGGATCAGAATTATACCCATTCCGTGCTTGCTTGAGCTGCTTGACCTTTTTGCGATCAACCCTTGACAGAGGCACACGGGCAAAAAGCTCCTCCTCTTCTTGTGCCCTAGCTTCTAAACGTGCACGGTCTCGCTGCATTGCCTTGCTCTCTGTCGCCCCCACTACTTCACGCACCTGAATCATCCCACAATAGCACACCAAACAGTTTGCATTGATTTGATCAGAGCCTTAAGAGACAGCTGCTACAGGAATGAAGTTGACACTAAAGTCACTAAAGAAGTGCAGTTCACCAAGATAACTGGCTACAGCTCAATGAGATCAGGATGAGGTAAACTGACCTCTTCAGGTCGGCCTTCCACTTCATTTGCAAGTTCTTTAATAAAGGCACTGCGTGATGCTCGCCTCTGGATTTCCTTCTCTGCTCGAACTTTGGATCTTCTGTCTCGTGACCTTTCTTCTCCTTCCATGGCTGTCGGTGCTATCATAGGTGGACGATATACTCCCCCATCATCCTGTCCATGTGAAGACATTTGCAAGTGTACAATTATCCATAAATAATCCCTAGAAAAATATCTGGATTAGGTCAGTTTGCAGAAACTACCTTTACATTACATGTTCTGTCACATGGTAGAGTTCACTGCCAAAAGAAACTCAGAGAGGCCCAAGTTTATGAAATCACACCTCAGCCATTTGGTCCAGCTTTGAGACCAGTAGATTGGGATTAGGTCGATACATCAAAGCATCTTCTTTCTCACCATCCTTGCCCATAATCTCTGGGGCTTGCCTCTGACCAGCCTTGAGCAGCTTCTCCATTTGATACTGAAGCTTTTTGTCAATTGGCCGAATCTGCCAAGCCAGAAGGTGCAAATAGTATAGTAATAGAACTATGACCAGCTGAAGCACGTGGATAAAATTTTAGAGACAGAATCTTTGGTGAAACTCGCAACAACAGGATTGCTGTCATGTCTGAATGGAATGCCCACCTTTTCCAAGAACAATTTGATTTCAACCAGACGGGAAATGACAGGGTGATCCTGTACAGATTGAGCCTCTGCCTTGAGTAAAAGATAAAATACAATGCATTCACAGTAACTTAGCAGCATCAGATGCTTGACCTCCAAGTAGCTGATTCCATTTCCAGTTGCATACTGGCCTTCTTTCACCTTCACAACCATGGCAACAACCAACAGTATATATTTTCAGGAAGACAGGCAAATCATTCATGTTCACAACTGGCCTGCAGTTTGATATGGAAACAGCCTGTTATATTGCTTAGATTGCAGAGATTCAACAAGGAAACAGTGTTCAAGGTATTTAAGAACAAGGAATCACATGTTTCAGTATTATCCTCAACCCTTATGCAAGACCCTACCATGTCCACAAGAGGTTGAATTTTGCTTCGGATGTCGTCTAGACCATCCCGCATCTCCGTGATCAATGTCAAAAGCTCTGGTCCATCACTGTCAGAAAACGGACTCACGTATTAACGTCCAACGACATCTAAAATCAGATTGTTACAGCTACAGGCTGCCAGCCTCTCTCTCTCTCTCTCTCTGTGCAAGTCTGAAACAAGAAGTTTCATACATACCTCAATACAACTTCCGTCTGCTCCTTCTCACTATCTCTGTTAGCATGCTCCTCTCCGTCAACACCAACAGTCGCCAATTCCGCCGCCATCTCTTCTGCAGTTCAATCTTTGAAGCTCATCAACTCCTTTTCCGCTGCAATATGCGTTGTGTTCGAGGCGTTAGTCGGCATCTTAGAGCATCACCACGCTCAAGAAGAACACACGGAGCCAAACACTTGTCCTCTAAACCCTAAAGCTTAAACCCTAAACCCTAAACCTAAGCTTACAACCCTAGAAACAACAACCACCAGCTGTGGTCGACTCTCCAGCGACCTGGTTTGTAGCGTGATAGGATTGTGGAAAAGTCTGGTAAGGGATGCGGTTTGAAGACAAGAAAGCTCGGAAGAGTTTCGATCCTGTCTGGAATCTGGCTCGTGTGCATCTGTGACATCCGGAACTAGGGCAACTCATCAATTGAGAAGCAGCAACCCATTTTCCCCTTGCAATTGAGGAGAGGACTCGACGACTCGACGTACTTTTTTGGGTTCGGTATTTTTCTTCAGCATTGGCCTCGAATGTTTTGTCATTCTATAGAAGAGATACTTAATCCTGATTTGTAAGCTGCGTGAGGCAGTTGTTGTAAACGTCGTAGTATCACAAATGTTGCATGTTTTGAAGGACTGCTCCCTGCTTGGTTCAATAGCACGGATGTTCACTGCCCATAACCTCTTTCTTGTGCTTCTGCGGGCTTATGAATCTTTATAGGAGGAGCAAGGAAGGGGGGCGCAATTGGGCAGCGAAATCACCTCAGTAAAGAAACACGGCCTCAGAAGGTCTCCATGTCTGAAAGGAGACAAAAGCCTCGAAGGGGTGGAGAAACAACGCAAGGTATATCTATCTAGGAGGGATTGCAGATTCTCTTACTTCCGAAGAGAGAATCTGATTTGATGTGTGGTTTCTGGAGTCTAGGGACTTGCTCGATCTAGGTGAAAATTTATCCTTGTCATGGGAGATTTTAGGGGTTTGCAACCCCCCTGCATTTGTGAAGGTCCCTTTACTAGTGTGGGTTATTATCTGGTTGCATTGTGCAGAGTAGGTACTGTTGTGCATGCTCCAGTGGGTGTTTGAATTTTGCTTCAGGCAGGAGCCATGCCACGAACTAGTCAGGTGGAGCTGACAGGCTGCCCTCCATTCCGTGCTCTGTGCTTTGATAATCTGGGCCTGATTAAAGGTTCTGTTTCTGTCTGTCTTTCTTTGTTATAAGACCAACAATGTTGCACATGGATGCACCCTTTCATGCTCTCATGTCTTCATGCAAGGGATAACCTGTTGTATATGACTGATTCTATTGCAGTATTTAGAATATGTTGGGGGTAGAAGGAATCTACTTCCTGTGTCCTGCATGAAGGGACTAAGGTGGAGTCTAAACAACTGCTTTTCCAGGGACTTCCCTCTGCAGATAGACCCTATCACACTTGATATTCCTGGAGGTGAACCCTATTCTAAACTGTTTTGGCTGTGGATTGAATGGTCTCAGTGGTGGAAGCTCAGCCTGATAAAGGAGCTCCACAAGTTGTTGCACGCTGGGGTCACCCTGACTCACAACAAGCTGCAGTCTGCACTTCCCTTTCAGGCGATACTTATCCGGTAATTCCATCATTAGTAAGACATGGAGTCTCTTTCAAAGTTATGTGTATGTGTATCCACCTTCCAAAAGCTGATAATTTTCCAGAGACTGTGAGGAACCTCCAGTTCTATCCACTAGGTCTGCATCTTTGGCTTTCCAATCAACATCAAGAGTCATGTTTGATTTCGGTTTGACCAATGGAATGGTTTCAATATCATTGACCCCTGTACTCACCCAGGCCTTGTGTTGTAACTATGTGCAGAGCCTTGCTTTGGCAAGAAAAAATGGGAGGGTAAGATTTTTGCTTCCTTTTTGGGTATCAGTTTATGTCCTTGACCTGCCTGTGTCAATCCAAACTCCTCAGTTCCTGAGATATGAACACTTTCCTTATGAGAAGAGTGTTGATTTCAGCCTGGAGATCTGGTGCTCATGGGTCCACAGTAATTGTGGTTGGGACTGAACAGGTGGAAATTATTGATCCAGCGTCTGGAGCTCACCGGATGGAACTTGGAGTGCCAACTAAAGCCGATATACCAAATGATAGAAGCGGAGGGCAAGAAGATGCAAGTGATGTAGTCTGTGGGCTGCATTTGTTCAAGGAAAGCAGCTCTGGGTAAGCTAATTTTTTTAGTTATAATTTTTCTGTTGTGTTGCGAGTTCTCTTTATTCATTTGGCTTTGGTATTGTCTTGTTTCTCTTGACCCACGTATTTTGTTGCTCAAGATTTACAGCAGAGTACCATGTTTCTGTTTTCTAATCTTTGAACTGCTGATGCATTGACCTATACACTAAAATCCCCATGCTAATGTTTAAATGGCCACAATGTATAATTTAACCAACTTTTTTGTGCCTGTTTTTCTTTTGTTGCCTTGCCTGTTCTTAGTCTTTCCCTGTTCTTTTCCCTTTCTGTCTTTCTTTGTTTCTTTGTCTCGTCTTTTTTGTGGGGTCTGTGCTAGCCAGTAGTATGGCTGAGTCTTCCCGTTGCTTCCAGAATTGCAGCAGAAACTCAGTCCGTAGGATGGTGCTTGTCACTGGCCTTTACCCACTGTAGGGAGCTGATGAAGTCAGTGGGGAAGTTGTGATAGTTAAGTCACTATTATACATACTACTGTTGATGGTTCCTGAACAGGTGTGAGACTGGCACTTTTGTTCATACCGGTGTGTGTTTTTCGTTTTTTGTTTGTTTTTTTGTCTCCCCTTGTTTGGTTCTTTCTGTGGCTTCCTGAGGAAGTGTTAACCTTGCTGTTTCTTCTTCATCATGAGAATGGAGATTTCTCTATTCTTATGAAAGATATTGCCTGTTGAACAGAGGTAAGTCAGTCTTGACTTGCACAGAGAAGGGGTTGGCAGCTATTCAAAGGGTTCCTGATCAGATCAAAGGAGAAGCTACAGACTCTGAGCTTTTGATTGCCAACTGGAGCATAAGTGAGTCAGGATGTGTGCTGTGCCTACGGGTGGACACCACTGAACAGCATGCTGCTTTTGGAGGGTATGAATATTGCAATTGTTCTAGAGATTATTTGTGAAACTTTGTGTGCCTGTGAAACATAGTGCCTGGGACATGAGATAGAGCAATTGGACCTTGACCTGCAATTTCTTCAACACACTTTAAGTTTATTTGTACTTGAGACTTATTATCTGTTTAGGGCCTGATAGATGGGACGTGTTTTTTTGGTGAAAAGGAACTTTTCCTGCTTCTCACACATCTTTTGACATCATCATAGTTGGCAATGACTTTCAAGTATTTTTGTCCTTGTTTACAGGAGAGGCTTAGATGTGAATCTCTGGGATGTTGAAAAGTGCTCCCGATTGTGGACTGCCAAAAGTGTAAGTTCCTTTTTGCTGGAGTATCATCTGCTTTTTGGTGCTTATTAAGTGTTCTCTGCTTGGGTCTCTTTGTGGTGGCATTGAAATTCTGATGTATTCAATGTTGATTGTACAGCCAAGACGTGATAACCTGGGGTTAATAGCACCACCTTATGTTACTTCCTTGACATTCTTATCTAATGAGGATCACCGCAAGCTTGTTGTTGGAACTGGCCATCACCAGGTTTGCATCAACCATTACCTTCTGTGAAATGATCCTCATGGGTAGGTCTAAGGCTGTTGCATCATGAAAAGAGCAAAATGTCATTAAAAACTCAAGAAGTTCATTAAGTTTTAGGATGCTTAAGGTCACTGGTTGTTCTGCTGCAGGTCCGGCTCTATGATGTGGGAGGACAGCGAAGGCCAGTGTTGGCGTTCAATTTTGGAGAGTCACCAATCAGGGCCCTTGCAGCAGATGCAGATGGGTACTCTGTTTATGTTGGAACTGGAGCTGGGGACTTGGCATGCTTTGACATGCGAACAGGTAACCTTTGCTTAGATTGCAGCATATGGCACCAGACTGTAGAAGGAAATCATGCAAGGTTACAATGACTTCAATTCTGATGAGCAGCTAGTCTGAAGGCACGGGGTTACAGCCTTCAGATGTTATTTTGTTATTCTTGTTTATTGGGGAAGAAGCTGGTTGACAAATGACATGAAGACTCATGTTTATGAGTATCTCTCCTTCAGATGAAATATACAGGGGCAAGGTTCAAGCCTGTTCCATTGTTCATCAGATCAGGCTATGTGGCAACATCAGCAGTAGCTGTTAATCTATCTTCTTGCAAGAAGCTGGTCTTGAGTAAGTGTGGGGTGGGTGCTCGGTTAAATATTTTGTTTTGTCCATAATGCAGGTCAAAATCTGGGGGCTTTCAAGGGCAAGGTTGCTGGGAGTATCCGATCTGTGGTTCGGCATCCAACTCTTCCTATTATTGCATCATGTGGTAAGATATGGATATTGCCTCCCTACCTCTTCCCCTTCCTCTGTGGTTTCCTGCTACTCCTTTGTTCAGCTTTGTCAAAGTGAGTGGTGGGTTTGCAATTGCGAGCTGATTTTATAACGTTGTGTGGCAGTACTGCCTTGCTCTCTTTCTTTCTCCTTCCATTATATAGCATGTGAAGCTAGTTTGCAGCTAATCACTCCAGATCTTCTTCAGGACTTGATCGATACCTGAGGATACACCATTCTAAGACGAGGCAGCTTCTTGCATCAGTAAGTTGTACCCTCTTCTTCAAAGGTCATGTTATTGTACCACATTCTGGTCAAATTGCTTGAATGCAGGAGGCATCATTCCTGTGTTCTATCTTGCCAAACTCTTTTTTCTGCTTCAGAGCATTGAGTAAAAATTGGACTTCTATTATGCATGGCAGGTCTTCCTGAAGCAGCAGTTGGTGAGCATGGTATTTGACACGAGTGCACTACCTCAGGAACCTGCGAAAACAGGTTTGTTGCCAAGCTTTACTCATGCTGGTCTCAATTTGGAGATTCAATGCATACAGTATAGATTTTACTTTTGGTTGGGTGTGAGTTAAGTTCTGAATTTTCATTCATTGGTGTGGGACAACTGTAAGACATGTTATACATACAAATATGGTGGAAAATTAAGGTTTCCTCTGTAGAAGCCAGGTATAAGGACCAGGGAACATGTGTGTTTGAAATGCATGCGAAGCATCAACTCTATGGACTAAGTATTCTGATGAAAGACTGTATGTCTGCCCTGAGCCAGTACTGGATTGACATAAGAAACTAAGGGGTGTTTGAAATGCACGTGAAGTGTCAACTCTATGGATAAAGTATTCTGATGAAAGACTGCATGTCTGTTGTGAGTGAGTATTGGATTGACATAAGAAAATAACGTTGTGGATGGTTTAGTTCTCTTTCAACTACTTGTTTAATTTCCAGCCTCTTTTGTAAATCCTTGGGGTGTTGTATCTCCCTGCTTGTGTAGTGGTGCTGTCATCTCACTCAGACTTGTTGCTTTTACCATTGCAGCAATGCTTGTTTTACTTAGGAGTGGAAATGGTTGCAGATGCCATTGTGCCCCAGGAAAAGAGTGCCTTCAATGATGGCAGAGATGATCTGGAAAACTCAATTTTGCACAAAGTTAACAGTTCAAAGGTGAGGAAACATACAACATTCAAAGAAATCACATCACTTGCAGTATCCAAGAAGCCACGGAAATCAAAGAGTAGTGAGCCGCAGGATTAGTAATTGCTGAAACTATGCAGACACACAAACCTTGGTTACTGGAACAAGAGGAGGCGTTGGGGGTTTGAGTTTTCAAGTAGAGATGATTGTTTGACAGTTGCAGTTCCTAGTCAGTATTGTCTCACTAGTTTGGATGAGTTGGATTCTAGTCTTGCTAGAGTTAATTGAGTTTGGATATTGAAAAAGTGTAGAAGAGCCCTGCTGTAGTTGAAACCTGCATACCCGTTCTTTGGATGACTTGTGGCAGTAGGGTAGTTTAAAATTGACTCATGCCCAAGCTCCTAGGTTTTCATGGCCTTGGTAACTTCTTGTTCCTCTTCTCATCCGTTCCTTTGTGGCCAGTTGTGAGCAAGCAAGGCAGCCATGAATCTGAAAAATCTAGTTGTTAGAACCATGCTAATTGATGATGACACCTAAGATATCTGCCTATGAGAGAATTGAAAACTAAGTGCAGTATCATAACCAGGATAGTATTTGTAACTGTGCGCCCAACAGATCATGGAGTTTGTAACAGTGCAACATAACGGACCCAATGGTAGAACAAAATGGCTCCAAAACTCCAGCTCCAAAATTTGCATTGTTAGTGAGAATGCCCAATGAAATGGTTGGGAACAAAAGAGGTCACATGGTGGAATATTAGAGGGTGGTATTTTTGTTGAGCCCCGAGGCTGCCTCAAAAATCTTAGTGGAATACATGCTGTTTAATGTGTATCATGCCACCAATTTCAGCAACACTGGTTGCAATCCTAATGTGTACTAGTGTGGTGTGTGTCATTGGCCCAAGTGTTACCACTTTCTCAACTGATTTTTGCTTCCAAAACCTGGTTCTTTAGAATTTATTTGGATTTTCAGTGGCAGAAATCATTTAAAAATCAATATCTTCCACATTCTGAATCCAAATGCTGTCAAATAAATTCCATTAAATCCTGTTCATTGAGATCTTTCCAACATCACAAAAGGCACTTTTCAATTCCTCTGAAATTTTCAGTCATGATTTAATTTAATTTAATTTTCAGTGAAGAAATCGTTCAATATTCAAAAACTTTTGCACCGCAAGTTCAAAAGTCATGGAACCAAGCCCATGCACCCCTCCTTGTCAAGAGCTTTCCAACGACACCAAGGACGGGATCTGAAGGTGTTGGGCAAGGCTATTTAGCGGATATCTTGGAATAGTTAAAGACCTAGACAAAATAGTTAGTGTAGTTTTAAGCTAACTACACATTCTAGGTAAGGTAACCTAATTTTGGGATAGATTCTAGGCAAAATGAACAATTAATAAGATTTTAGCCTAATTGGATATTCTAGATAGGAAATGGAGACAACACAATTTTGGATAGTCAAGGGATTTAAATTTTGACATTTGTAAAGTTATGATAAATATATAGGGGACAAGTGTGGTGTATAAGCTGGATATACAGAGGTAGACAATTGTTAGTAATTAGGATTGGAAGGGGGGAATTCACCACTTTTAAGGTTAATTCAACCTTAAACCTTTATCAACTTTAAGGGGGTTTGCATGTAGGGGATGTTGTTTTCAGGTGTTTCCTTGTTGAGTGGAAAATGACAAAAAGAAAGAAGGGCAAGGATCATAAAAAGAAGTGAAGGAAAAAGCCTTGGGACAACTTGTTGTTGTCAAAGAGAAGAAAGGAGGTAGGATGGTGATGGGCAAGAGGGGACAACAAAAATAGATAGAGAGGAGGAAAGAGGGATATATGAAGAAACCCTTGCAAAGGAAGGGGATTGTCTGTTTTTTTTTGTACCAAGGTGATTTGTAAATAAAACATTAGGGAGGGAGGTTGTGGGAATGTTGTGCACAATAGGAAAGGAGTCATTGTATGTTGTTTTAACTTGATCATATTGTAACTTAGTTTTAGTTAATCTTGATGGAAGCCAAAAAAGAAAAATAAATAAATAAATAGTAAGAACTACAAATTAGAAGTAGATAGGAGAATGAGGTTGTAGGATAAATAGAGAGTGAAATTGGTAGTGACAGATAAAGGGTCCAAAACTTGAACTCACAAGCATTGCTGAAAATTTTATATAATAGACCTTGGTAGAATTGGTAAAGGAAGATAGAACAAACCCACTAGGACTTAAGTAGATAAGTATACCTCAAAACTTAGGGTGTAATATTTTACTTAATAGAAGCATCTGGTTCGGTGGATCTCATAACTATAAAACAAAACAAATTACCTTCCTTCATAGATAAATATCTTGTATGTGGCAACACAATGTGTCAAGCTACCATTACATAAAAAATCTTTGAATCTTCTTAATGAGCCATCCACATGCATGAACCACACACCCAATCCACATTTGACTTAATGTATAACCTCTGTCCGTAATGTGTACAACCAAAATGGTTGTAAACATTAGGATTTGATTGGAAATATGAAATCTCTGATCTCTTGAAGCAAAATCACAACTCTAAACTTCCCTTGTGTGTGATTCAAAGGGCAACTGGTGTACATTGAACAATTAAACTAAAGATATAAATGTCCTTAATTGAACTTTCAGGGATTGACAAGGCAAGGAGCAGCAATTTACATGCATCCTAGACAACTAATGTGTGATTAGACCAAGGTTAGAAGAGAGGTGACAAAGAAGGAAAAAATTGAAGGTTCTTAGACATATCCTAGGTGAGTAGTCCAAGCCATTAATTGAAAATGATCAACTTGAGTTAAAACAAACTTTTTTTTTGGTTTTTGCAACACTAGAATTTGTTGTTAGACATGATGCGATGCATGCCCTTCACGTTCCCAGTTTGACAACTACTTAAAATGGTTTTGTCACATTTGTTTTTAGTGATAACCTTGCTTTATAATGTACAACAATGGTTTTTATCTCATGTGAATATTAACATTAGGGATACAATTTTCATGGACTATTACTCTTAGTTGGAGAATCAAGTTAGACATGAATCTTGTACACTAATATCACATAATTAAAAGTAGTTAAACATCATATCATGTAACATCTCAAAAGTTTGAATTGCTAAGCATAAATATAGCACATTGAATTATTATTTGTTCAATAGGAATTTGCTTTCAATTCCCCATAGGATGGCAAGGGATTGACCTAAACATCTAAGCTTAATTCCATGTTGCCCATAATGTTATGCCTTGTTGATGCCAACTACTCGACAATGTGTGCATTATTTCAGCATACTGTGTGGGATGAAGAAAACCTCAACATGTATGACATGTTAAGCCTGGGCTAAGTACCTATTTAGGGTACTTATTTTGTTTCAAATTAATTAGTTGGGGGTGCCTCACAAGTTCGACTTTTTATTTTGGCAATGAGCCAATTTGATTGGCCCATCGCAAAAAAAAAAAAAAAAGTTGAGACTATGGAGGCTCCCCAAAGAAGAAAATTCTATGGAAAGATCGTGTGCCTCCCCCTTTGGCCCAGATGATATTGGGAATATCTTGGGTGAACACTTGAGGAACCCCTTGAGAATGTAATGGGAACAAATTGAGAACAGGCCCCAAAAAAAACCCACTATTCCCGATTTCTCATATGAGTCCGAGATCCAGGGTAGGGACTACAAATAGTTGGTGGGTGGACCCATGCATGGCAACACATCCCAGTAAATGCAAAATGGCAAAAGTGCATTGAGAAGCGTTGGTGCTGGTTCACCCACGGCTTATGTAGTGGGGTGTAAAGCACCAGGTGGATCTTTGTAGTGTAGTTGGTGGGAGCCTTTCTGCATGGAATTTTGCTTCTGCAAAGGGTGCACATTTTGAGAAATGTAGTGCCTGCTATGTCCCATGGTTTTGGAAATAAAAGTTTCATGTAGCCAATGAAAAGGCACGCATGCACTCATGAGAGGTCCAATTTTTTTCTTTTGAGGGGGGGGGGGGGGAAGGGGAGTGAAATTTTGTTTTATCCTTGTTCCCAATGTACTCTCAATGTGTTCCTCAAGACATACCCAATAGCACCTCTGATTTATCTCATATGGTTTGCTTAAAGTTCAACTCTCATATATACTTAAACTGAAAAGGTGGGCCACAGCACAGTAGATTTGTTTTTAATTTCACAATTGTGGTCCAAGACGGTGCTTCTATTTTGGAGAGAGACCAAAGTTCCAAAAAATATGGAGACAGGCCAATCAATATGATGGCCCCTTCCCCCAAAAAATAGAGAAAAAGTGGAAGCACACCCATGAACTAATGAATCTGAATCACACTATGAATTCTACATGCGTTTCATTTTACTTTTTCTTGTGATAGTGGAGTACCCACGAGTATCCATGAGAGAAAAATTCAAAAGTAAAAATTCCCCTAGTGCTTTATGCTTAGTAAAGGGCTTGGGTTGTGGGCTTTACCAGAATCAGCCCCACGCTTGACTCCCCATTGCACAGGCACTTATTCTGATAAACCTGGATTCCATGACAAACCAGCTGTTGAGTACACTATTCTAGTAAAGTCTGTGGACAAGGGATTTACCCTGCAATAAAACACTATCACATTTATTCTTTTATATATTTTGGTCCCTCATTGTGTGGACAAGGGCTTTACCCTACAATAAAACACTATCCCATTTATTCTTTTATATATTTTGGTCCCTCATTGGGTTTAAGAAATCATGTTTGTTGATGTCATAATGATGTCTTAGGAATAGTAATACAATTTGGAAAATATTTTCCAACTTATCATAGTAACTTTCACGAGGTAAAATTTACCTATCAATTTGTCTCTCCTCATTGTCCCTATCATTCTAACGTTGTCTTTCTCCAGTGCCACTGTCACGATGATGCTTTATGTTCATTATAACGTTGTCTTTCTATAGTGTCACTATCGCAATGATGCTTTATGTAGTAGAAGGGTTTGTTGATAGATAATTTTTTATATGTTAAACATGTTTCAATATAAAATCATGTTAAGTGTTGAAACTAACACAACTTAAGTATAAAATCATGTAAGAGTTTGAAGTTACATAACCTAAATGTAAGATCATGTGTGCATTGGGACTAACAACCCCAAGGGGGATGTTAAACACCATATGGGCATAGGATATATAGGTGTTGGGTACCATAGTGACATGCACAAATTTCTTAAAGGGGTCTATTTAAGAACTGATGGTTCAAAGCATATTAAAAAATTCCTTGTTTTGACCATATGTTAGTGTGATGCTTGTCCATAAAAAAACGTCATGAACAACATAATCCCATGTTGGGTGCAACCTTTCCTTCTCTCATTGTATAAATGGATGTAAAACACTTGGAAAAATTTTGTAGTGTATTTGGAAGGCACCTTATAACCATCTCCCTCCTAGAAAATGGAAGGAACATTACACCTATTCCTCAATAGGGGGAAGGTTTTTACAATTATAAGTAAGCATAGTTTCCCTCCCACTATTGAAGAGTAGGCATAATATCCCTCCCATTCTTACGCCTTGTGATTTATGTAGGTTTGGTTCATAATAAAATTTGCCTCATGTTTTATGATAGGTAAAGCCCATGGGCACGGACAAACCACGGGCAAACACAAATTCACAAAACTCACCACATACCGAATTTGGGGGAAGCCATCACCTTCCCCCTTATAATATTTTCTAATTGGTCATAGGGCTTGCACCCAAATGTCATTTTGTCCTGGGACTCCCAAGTTGGGAGTTTTGAAATTTTCAAAATTAGGACTCCCACAACTTTGGAAGCCCATATTTTTTTGTGCAAACCTCTGATTGAGGTGAAACCTAAAACAAAGTTGTAACCCTTGTTGAGAGTTTTCCAACGATATATGACATGCCACCTCCACATAAGTAAATCAGGGCAATTCCCAACTTTTAGTGGTCAAAAATCAATTTTGTAATTTGATTCCCGACTTTTCATTTGGCCATAACTTATGTTTTAAGTACCCAAATGGGTCATGCAAGCCCATTTTAGACGTCTACGTTCCAAGAGCTTTCTAATGGTATAAATAATTCTTCAAACCAATAAGTTTTGACCCCTGCAATTGCCCTCTAAAAACTCGGAAATCCATCGAGAGCTCGCTTGGAAGTGTGGTGTTCATTCTTTCACACTCTTTTACATTATTAGGAGCATGAAATGTTACTCTTAGTGACGCACCCCAAGCTCCTTAATGGATTCAAATGTGAGTCCCAAACTGAAGACATCGAAAAAGCAAGGAATTAAGGCACGTTCCTTGGCTCGTAGCACTTTGAGGGGTAGAGGGGTGTGCTAAAGCTCCTAGATGGGACTAGGATGAGTGACAAACATCAACTACTCACACGGACCTGCACAAAACCAACACAATGTGCTTACTGCATAGTTTGAGCACTTTTGGTGCTAAGACGAACCACGGGCAAATTCGGACTGACAAGACTCACCATAGCCCGAACTTGGGGGAAGCTACCACCTTCCCCCTTATATTTTACTATGTGCCTTTCCATGAGGCCCACATCCAAATGACATTTTGTCCCTGGACTCCCAAGTGGGAATCCCGAAATTGCCAAAGTTGGGACTCTCGCGACTTTGAGGCCCCATAACTTTGTGTGCAGACCTCCAATTGAGACGAGGTCCGAAACAAAGTTGTAGCCCTCGTCGGGAACTTTCCAACGGTATGTCACACACCACTTGCACGAAATCGGGATGATTCTTGACTTTTAGTGGTCGGGAGTCAAACTGTCAATTTGACTCCCGACCCTTATTTTGACCATAACTTGTGTTTCAGATGTCCAAATGGTTGATGTGAGCCCATTTTAAACATCTATGTTTAATAGATTTCCAATGATATAATTTTTTTTTCAAGCCATTGGGTTTTGGCCCTTTTAATCACTCTCTGAACATTTGGGAGTCCACTGAGATTCCAACTCCCAAGGTGGAAGCTCCCTTGGAAGTGTGAAGGTTCATTCCTTCACACTTTCTTTCATTCCTAGGCTTCCCTTTTGACCCGCAACTTTGCAAGCCATTGCCTTGGTTGCGAGTCTAAGGTTAGGGTTGAGACACCTAGGCTTCACTTTTGGCCCGCGCCTTTGTAAACCCTTGCCTTGGTCGCGAGCCCAAGGCTAGGGTTATGACATGAAGGATATTGTTGTCAAGGTTTTGAATTAAAATGGTGTCTTCAACATCAGTGATTATGTCCAATTTTTAAAGCCATTTGATCTCCAAGGTATTTTACTTCAATGCAAACAAATACGGTTCAAGGTAGATTGATTTCTTGACAAAATTGTTCAAGAGCATCTGAAAGAGAAGAAGAGGCCAAATGAATAAAAAGATTTTCTTGATGTCATGTTTTTTTTTCCTAGTGTAAATGGTGTTGGTGACAGGCTTGATGAGATCACAATTAAGGCAATGCTTGATGTAGGTTGCTTAATGTTCTTATAATTTACATGTAGATTTCACAAATTATTCCTTTTGAATTTGGTTAATGGTTGTGCTTAATGATTTCAATAATTTGATTTATGAACTTCAATAATGAACTCATCATTGTGATTTTTGGTTTGTAGTTTAAGACTAAATAATATTACATGCATAACAAGTTTTTCATGCTTGAATTCAATAACCCACTAATGATGTTGATGTGGTTAACTTTTCCCTAATTATGTGTAGCAAATGTTGCTCGCAGGCATTAACATGAGTGCCACCACAATAGAATGGGCCCTCGTGGAGCTCATAAAACAACCAAACATTATAAAGAAAGTTCAAGATGAGTTAGATGATGTGATTGGCCAAGAGAAGGTTGTAGATGAAAATGACATTGCTCAATTGAAATATTTACAAACTACAATGAAGGAAACATTTCGCCTTTATCCTCCAGCTCTTGTATTGGCGCCACGTGAAAAGAAAAAAACTTGTGAAATAAAAGGTTATTACATATTTACCAAAAATCATATTTTTGTGTATGCATGGGCCATTTATAGACATCCATTTGCCTTTGAAAATCCATTCAATTTCAATCCCGAAAGATTTGTTGGAAGTGCAATTGATGTAAAAGGGACAAAATTTCAATTGTTACCATTTGGCTGTAGACAACAAGTGTGTCCAGGGTTGAATTATGGTCTTTTGATGGCACAATTTGAACTTGCCAGGCTTGTTCACTTCACATGGACATTGCCAAGAGGGATGAATCCTTAAAATATTGATATGGGTGAAATATTTGGTGTCACAATTCCAAAAGAAATTCCATTGTAAGTTGTGGCTAATGTCAAACTCCCCTTGCACTTGTCTACACCTAAAACATTTGATGCATTTATTTAAGCTTATGGTTGTTGAATCACAACTTATAATCTACCATCTTTAAAATAGACTACGATTGAATTCATCTTAAGAATAGGGTTAGAGGGCATAAGCACATTAAGCTCCTCAAAAAATTGTTGTCACAAATACAATATTTCTACATTTAGTTTTATTGGTAACGGACGGAGATCACATATTGCATCATCTTTGTTTGTTTTAAGTATATTTAATTGGTTTTAAATTTAAATTAATTTTTTTCTAAAAAAATAACAAACCTTGAAGAACTTGAATGTATCATGGATTATATATGTGACAAAATAATATGTCACAATATGAAAATTTATATATATATATATAAACTAGGGTTGTGAGTGGAATGTTTTGTTAATTTTTTTGTGATGAATGACATTGACATACATCAATTGAATATAGGACCATTTATAATTTAAAAATGTTTGGTTAAAAATCCATTCAAAAAATGTGTTTTTTTATACTTCTTTTGCAATAAGTGCATAATGATGTCTTTCTATTAAAAACATTGCTACCATATTAAACAAAAGGAGATTTTACAGTTGAGATTTACATTATTTTTTTCAATTTTCTTTTATTTGTTAGTGTTTCATGAACCACAAACATGAGGCCTTATGGTCATTGAAAAATTGTAAGTTATATATTCTATGTACATTGATTTTATTCAAACTTTTTCATCTATTCGTTGGATCAAAATTAACTTTGAGTTCCAAAATGTTGTCATTCAAATTCTAATTTTTTTTTGCTTGTGTTTAAAATAACCAAAGGATGTTATCAAGAATCCAACTTATCATGAATGACAATACTTGTTATACATCATTTTTTTGGGTGAAAAGTGGTTCACTCTTAATTTGCTTTCAACTTAGGCATGTTTCCTTTTAATCAATGTCCAAACTCCATAATAGTTGAGTTGTTGATGATACAATTTGTAGCATGATTGATATATAGAATCTTCTAGTTGTTCTAGGTGTTTTGTTTGAATTACTTGGGGATTTGTATTTATCCAAGTAAGTAATGGAGCACATAGGTTTATCAAATATGATATGAAGTCCATGTAAATTGTGAACAATTTATGATGGAGTATGGGTGGAATATTATGGTAGTTGCTATAGGTAAATATGAGAATCCATCCCATGCAACAACACATGTATTGGAAATGATCATGTTCAAAACCCAACTTTTCGATCTCCATATGTGATGGCATTAACAAACAATGATTGCATGGGAATTGGGGGGGGTTTACAATACAAATGCTTTTGATTTCATAGTCATTACCATGCCTTCCCAACACAAATTTCAATTAGTTTTTTTCTTTCACAACTTTGCACAACAATTTTAGACCATGGATTACCACAAATGTCCAATGAGTCATTCAAAGTTGTAAAGGCTTTCATATGGGATTCCATTATTGCTTTCAATATCTTACACAATGTGTCACCTAAATATGTAATCAATAGTCCTTTTCTAAGATGAATCAAAGTTCAACCAAATGGTGTATAGAGAGTTAAATATCACACTAAATAGTGGTGTGGTGGCCTTTCATGGGGAACCCTCTTGTCATCACCTTATCCCATTTGGGTTAAACATCTCTACACAAGCTTGTCCTATTATACTTGAACCACAATGCAATCCTTCAAACCACCTTCACTTTGTATTTGCCACCAAAAAACACATATCTACTTAATATCCATGTTTTTAATTGACATTATGATTTGCCTTGATGCCTTGGCGAAATATTTTCATTTGCATGCCTTGGAAATAATGTAGAATTAACACTTCTCTTAGTATCTCTAAATGGGAAGGTTGGAAAATGGGATCTGTCACAAGGTAAGATATTGAGGTTTCGAGGAAAAAACTAATTCAATTGAAGTACTACACCAAGTGTCCAAATGACACCATGAAATGGTAAATGACCAAAGATTCCTTTGGTTGGGGTGCTTGGACATGTTGTGCACTATTTTAATGTCTTGTCCTAGGCCCCATATGACCTTGTCTTAGGACCTAGGTAGTCTAGGGTCCATAGGAACACATGTTGGAAACAATCACATTTTATTTTTTACATAGGTGTATACTACATCTAAAAAGGCCATCCATGAAAACATGGTACCATTATGAACTTTGGATTAGGTTGGGAGCAACACCAAAATATTCTCTTGGCTCAGAGTCCTAGGACATGTTCCATACCTTCATCAATGTTGTGCTTAAGGCCCTATGCCACCATGACATAGATCTTGGGACACCTTGTCTAAACCCCCCATTGTGGAAGTAGAAAGATTTGATGAGGGAAAACATTAAAATCAATAAGGGAATCAACAATAAGGAACCTTTTGGGGCCTACCCCTTGAGCCCAAGTCAAAACTCTCATTTTTACCTTCTCCATTTGCATATGGCTTTTTTGGAATTTTGTAGGACGATGGTGATGCTAGGATGATAAAAAGGTTAATTGTTGTTGATCCTACCACTTGTTCCATCTTGTTGCCATTTAAATGCAATATATGTTACAACAAACACCATTTATTGTATGTCGTAATGGATAAAACCACAAAGTTGTCCTCACACATGCCATGGCAATTTTTGTGTGAAAAACCAAACTTCTTGTAGTGTTACGACACACAACTACAATTGTGCACATCTCCATTACATTTTGTTTTAAGTTGTCATGTTCAATAGGAAGGTCAAATCACAATAAAAGGAGCCATGGGCACTAGAGACATAATGTTTTCCTAAGAAGTCTAAGCTTGACCACATGTAACACATTTTCACTTTGAAAACTATAATTTTTTTTCTCCAACCTTTGGTAATACTATCCATTTGTATTCAACAATGAGTTTCAAGTAAATGAAATTAAACATGCATACAATATTATTATTTTTTACATGTAACAAATGCATACATTTCCAACACAAAATTCACATCTCAAGTTTGTATGTTATATTGAACTTTATTTTATTTGGAAGAAGATTATCACATAAAATCACCTTAAAAATATATAAACTATGAGAATTGGATATAAGTTAGACATTTTTCAAGAAAACATGTTGGAAATCAATGGAAAGAATAATTAATTGACATTGTCTCCTAATTTATTCATGCACTCCAACACATAAAAATAAACAACTTTTGTTAATAAAAAATTGTAATTTAGAAGGCCAAAAGCACATTTGAAACCAAAATTTGTTAATATTTGTAATAACTAAAAAAATACTAATTTCAACTCCTTTTTTCATTTTTAATCATCAACATGACTATGCTCTTCAAGTTTGAAAATGAATGGTGCTCATTTGATAAGCAAAAAGGACATTCAAATTTAAAAGCAATTTTGATGACTACTTTGCAAGTTTTTTAATATTGTCATTGAAGGACTCTCATGACCTAATGAAATGACTCCAGATTCATCAAGGAAAAATATCATTAATAAATAAACACAATTGCAAAAACAATTGCAATTCAAATAAATACAATACACAAACTTATTTTCTCAAAATTATATAGTGCAATGTCACACTACATTTGATGACTACTTTACCTCCTTTTATTTTGATTGCACCCATGATAAAAATGTAAATTGAACTTAGTAAACTCAAATACAAATATTTTTTGGTTAGTTAAAACAAACATAGTTAGTCATGTTAATCAAGTAGTAATGATTTTACAATCATTGTACTCATGATGTTAAAGGTTAAAAAAAAAAGCTTTTATTGCAATGGTTTCACTTCCTTTCACTCACACCATGCTTTGGGCTTATTCCTTGTGTGTTTCCTTTTGTTTTGTTCCAACCTTGGTCATTAGCTCTAAGGTTCAAAAATCGTTTCCTTACATATTCTTTACTTTGCCAACATTCTAGACTTAAAATTATGCAAAATTTAAGGGGGAAGTTAATTCACTAGTTTTAACAATACTTACAAACTTATTAAGCTCCACCATGTCATGCTTAACAAGTTCCACTTAAAAAATTCACATAGAAAAACTTCATTCCTAATGTGGTTCCAAGATGCCTTGAAAGGGAAATTCATTGGTATTGGAAAGCCAACCTCTAGCTATGAGCAATGAGTTTATGTGGTCATTTATTGGGGGTGGCCAAATATGTCCCATACATGAGCAACTTATTTTAGGAATGTGCTTTGTAAAGGTATCTAGATTACCATAAGGTCTCCAAAAAAGATGTTTGCAAAATCCATTGGAGTGGCTTTAATTTATATTCAACCCTTCAATAATAGTACTAAACAAACATACAAAGGAGGTATCACAAGGTGAATAAAAACACAACATTGGCTAAATATTTAACATAAAACCACATAGAGAGATCTAACAAAGTCCATATTATTGGTTGTCATTAAAGTTGTCCCTCGAGGCAAGAAGAATATAGCTAAGCGTTCTTGTAGCATCACTAGGAGAGTGCAATAGGTATTACTTAGGATGATACCACTAGGAACCATTTCAAGGAATTCCTTGAATGATAAAATGGGCCAAATAATATTCCTAACCCCTTTCATTTAAATGTTTTACAATTATAAATTCTTTTTTTCTCATGTTAATCCATTACATGCCAAAGTATATGGTTTAAAATGTTTATTGGAAAAAAAAGGGTCCAACAATTACTAAAAGTTTATTTTCTTGATTGAATTCGCTCTTTTTAAAATCACGCTCTTGAATTTTGGAAAGTCATAATTAAATTACACATACTCAATTACAATAAAATAGAATACCATCAAAGGCATCATATAAAATTATTTCCCAAGAAAACCAACACACGTTTCAAACTTGTATTCTTGACCAAAAAGTTCAAGGAAAGGAAACATTGCGACAATTTGGAAACTTTTTCTAAATGTCATGATTAGAAACATCAAAATACAAAATATTTGTTATATCATCAAAGTTTCAAAGTCTATACAACCTAGTGTATATATTTAACAAAAAGTTCTAATGAAAATAAAATTAAAAATGTTTCCTATATTCTAGAAAAAATCAATGAGTCCAATAAAATAAAGGTGTAATGTTTTTAGACTCTAATGGTACCACCCAAGGATGGTTTTGCCATGAAGTTCAAATTTGATTGATTGTTGTGACACATATAACCTACAAAATATGTCACTTTTATAATTGTTTCATTTAGATAGGAATGTACATTAGGATCAATATGATAAACAAATCATAATTTTGATAATCAAAACATGTGTCTTCAAATGTCCTAAAACATGACTTGTGAATTTTGTCCAACTATGCAATTTTGTCAAATTTAAAAATTAATAGGAATAAAAATATTTGTTCAAATCACCTCATGTTTTAAACAAATAAAATAAAATATGCTTTAAATGAAGGTATAAAGTTTTGGTATTATAAAACACCAAAATTTGTGGAAATGATCAATGTTTTTTTTTCTAAATTTGTAATGTAAGTGGGATGGTGATCATTTACGAGAAGATTTAGCCAAATTTGGCTATATGCATAAAAAATGACAATAGAATACTTTAAGAACCATGTTATAGTTTGACTACATACTCTAAATTATTGTTTAAAATGGTGACTTCAAAATTATATCCTCATAATGTGGCAACATTCTTCAACTTATGCAAAGTTTTTTTTTCTTGACTAGGTTAATTACAACATTTCACCCAAAAAATACTACAAATGATCCTAGAATCTTTTTTTTCCCTTAAAAAGGATGTATTAAAAAGGATGGTCATATTGATTTTGTTAATATTAAGGTACATTCCAAAGGTTTTGAAGGTTTGGTACAAGGAACATGTATACCAAAAAAGGACATTATTTGATGTTTTTAGTAAGATTTTGGTTCTCAAAATGAGAGATTGCCATTTTAGAATGTCATGAAGCCTTGCATTCCTTATAACTTTAATGATTCAAAATGATGTTCCAAATTTGTTAAATTAATCCCGCCCCCCCCCCCCAAACCCCAACCTCCAATGGTAGCATGTGTTGGTTGAAGGTTTTAGCATCTCAAAATATTCATTTGCCTTTGAAACATAATTCATTGGACAAGATTAAGTCATGGTTCTTGTTGTGATAGCTATACTATAATTCCTATTTTTTCAAATTCACCAAATTGACTAAATGGGTTTTTTTTACTAGAGGACATGTATTTTTTATTAAAGGCCAAGGGCTTGAATGACATGGATATTTTTTTACTAATCAATTTGATTAGAGTGATCGATTAAACAATTAGTCAAATTGGACATCTAGTCAAATTGGTTATTAATTTAGTTAATAAGACCACCCAATTTAGTCAAATTGGCAAGTGCCTTAGTTAATAAAGACATTTATTATATTCAATCAATAGGGCTAACTAAGTAGGTTTAGTCAAAAGGGTCAATTACAAATTTTCATATTAATTAGGTATTTTGGGATTACATTTAGCATGTTGACTATGTTTGACCAATTAGAAAAAAGTTGGAAATGTAAAAGTTAGCTAATCATAACTAAATGAATCATGACCAAATTAATTATGATTAAACTAATTATGTATATATGGTTTATTTAAATATGGTTAAATTAATTATTTTGAAATTAATTATGGCTCAACTATCTTTGAAAGAAATAATTAAATTTAAAAATAACCATAATTAATCTAACCATGGTCAATTTAACAATAATTGGTTTAGCCTTAATTAGTTTAACAATGATAGTTAATTTAACATAATTAATTTAACCATTACTCATTGGGCCATTGTTAGTTTTGCCATAATGAATTTAACCATGGTTATTATAAGGAAAACTAATTTAACTATACATTTTTTTAACATATTATTATTTTACCCTAATAAATTTAACCATAATCAATAGACCCATAATTAATTTAAAACTATTGTTGATTTAACCATGGTTGGTTTTGCCATAATTATTTTAAACATTTTAATTTTTACCATAATTATTTTAACCTTTTTTTAAGCCATAAATATTTCATTCATATTTATTTTAGCCATAATTAATTTATGTATAATTGGTTTAGCCATAAAATATTTATTCATTAGTCAGTTTAGCCATATTAACTTTATTCATGGTTAGTTTAACCATTTCTAGTTTTGTCGCAGTTGGTTTAACCATAAATTATTTATTCTTTAATTAGTTTGGCCATATTTATTTTACTCATGGTTAGTTCAATCATTTCAATTTTAGTCATAAAATATTTATTCTTTGGTTAGTTTGCCCATATTTACTTTACTTATGGTTATTTTAGCCATATTTATTCATTAGTTAGCTTGGCCTTATTCATTTTATTCATGGTTAGTTTTGAAATAAGAAATAGAAGATATGGACTAGTCAATTGGTTGGATTATTAAGAAATTCAAAAATTCATATCGAATTTTGCTCCAAATTGTTTATAGGAATTAAAAATGGGTTGAAGAATGAAATGATAAAGTTAAGTGTGAATTTTCTTTTCTGAAACCTTAACCAAATGGTAGTTATGAACTTTTGAAGGGTCAAAATTGGACCTTATTTTCAAAAGTTATGTTGAAATGAATTTTTTGTGTTTGTCAAAATTTCTATGCCCAATAGTACATATCGAAATATCTAAATGGGCTTTCATTCTTATGGACTTTATGGATTTTTCTTTTAGAAATTCCAAAGTAATTTCACCATACTAGCTAACAATAACATTTTTCAATATGGTTTTCACCTAGTTTTAAAAGGTTTCACAAATGAGTGAAATTGTAGTAATCAAATATTACACTAATGAAATCTTAAAATTTAAAACCATATCCATATGAATAATATATAAAAACATGCCAAGGATTCTTGGGAGTTCTACATTTGCCCAAAATGAGCCACTATAGCTTCCAATATTCACCTTATTATAAATGGATGTAATTTTGTTATCCATTGTGGTTCTCCAATTGGAATTCAAAATAACTTCTTAGTATGATGTAGGTTTTCAAAGTTTGGTCAAACCAACATGATAGCCATCAAGGCAACATGAAAGGAGAGGTTGATTTGATTGAAAAACAAGTCCTTCATGCCTTTGTTGTGTCAAAGAAGGGTTGTTTGGAGAGGATGATAGTTTAGGTGAAATAAAATCTTGATCACATTCATGTTAAAGAATGCAAGAAAGCCACAATTGGATCAAGACTTAAACTAGTAGATGGAACCAATGTTGTTGTAGCCAAAGGTGTGCCTATGATAGTTGTAGTAGTGAAAGAAGGTTCTAAGTAGGGAAAGACAATAATAGGTACTAGAGAAAAAACAAAGGGATCTTTTTGAAAGAAAAAATTGTATTCATCAAATTTCAAGTCATTAGACACAATGATTTTTTGGGGGGTGGGGACATTATGTTTGGGAACCTTTGGTGTGACAATCATATCCCAAAAAAACTTTAATAATGGATTTGTTCTCCAATTGTTTTTGTGAGAACCGAGGTAAACATAACATGGACCACCAAATATGTGCAACGTGCTAACATTGGATTTGTCACCGACCAAATGAGATGGATGAATATCCAAATTTGGTTGAAAATGGTTGATATTGACCAACAAGTTAGTAGCATTTATTGTTTCTACCCAAAGAATAGTAAAAAATTGAACTAGTAATTGCAAGTGAGTAGCAACCAAAAAGATGCAACTCATATTCAATTATGATCAATATTTTGAAAAATATGATTTTTTCATTTTGCCACACCATTTTGGTGTGGTGTGTTAAATTGTGCAAATTGCTAGGGCATAAGTATGCCAAAATAAGCTAAAAGATATCATTTGAATGAAAAAAAAAACAAAATTGTCAACTTTGAACCTTGAAGGTTAAAATCCAAGACACACTTCTTAAAAATTAACGTTTAAACTACATGAGCATATGTAGTATGACATGAAAAGGTTTTTGAAAGCTTAAAATGTTGTGTTTACTTTTTCTCCACCCTATTTTCATTCATTTTTCTTGATTTGGTGTTATTGTCCTATTTTGGACAAAGTAGACATAGAATATAATCACGACCTTTCATTTTTTAAACTCATTCTTATAGCTCCTTCAAATGATGTTTAAAACATCTTTTACCATGTTACAAACACAAAACAAATTTGTTATTCATATTTTAAAATAACTTCTTAGCACTTCAAACCTATGTTAAAAAAAACTTGAAAGGTTTAACATTGTCATAATTGAAATATATTCAAGTTTCTAAAAATGTATATCAATACACATGATGGCTCAAACATTAAGAACACATCATTTGAATACTTTGATTTGGAAAAATATCATAAACTTGCAATAAATAATTGCTCAAATAATAATATAAATTGGGTATGACCATATGTGGTCAATTTAATATGGCAAGTACATCCCAAAATTCATATCATTGGTAAAAGGCCTAAATTCAATGATGCAAAATTTACTTTCTACTTATTTTACTTTTTGAGCAAGGATCACCAATTGGCCTACTTTAACATGGTTATGCCCATTAATGGATGTCATGTTTTCTGTAGTAATGTTGGAAATTTTTTAAAAAATATTCACCACCTTCATCACTACCAAGAACACAAATGGAACTCTTGAATGTTTTTTCAATGTGAGCTTTTATTTTTTTTGAACACGCCAAGAACATCACTAAAACAAAACCCACCCATAACATGAACAATCATCAATAAATGTCAAAATGTATTCTGTTTTAGTCAAAGATGATCAAAAGAGAACACCACACACACACACACACACACACACACAAGGTTGAAATTGAATGATTTGAAAAAATATATAACCCAATTGAGACATCATGGACATCGTGACCATTGATAGTGTATTGATTATTTGGCACAAAAAACTTAATTATCAAACAAACCCCATAGACCATGATTAACAAGATGTCCCACAAGTAGAATTTTTTATAGACTTTAGGCACATGAAGAACAATTTTTTTTTGGTTGATCAAACTTGAACAACCCATGTCCTTTGCTAATAACAAGGTGCATTTTCCACCAATTGCTTTTATGATTGTTTTGAAGGATATGTCTTTCTTTCCATCCAATGTTTTTGGATTGCTAATAACATGAGTTGACACTCCTAATCAAGAAGTTTTTCAATAACTGCATTAGTTTCAACCAATTCCCATAAATCATCCTCTTGCAAAATACTCATACATTGTAGTTGGAAGTTCCTATCAATTTTTAAGTTTCAAACATAATGCTCTTTGGTTGAAATGACATGATTCTAAACTTCATTAGAAGAAAATAAAAGATTTAATTAACAAAACTTAACTCAAGTCTAATCACACATGCGGTCTTGACATCATTTTGATGATGTGAAGAATTCTATTAGTTGTAGAAGCACATAATGCATAATTGGTACATAAAAACCAATAGTAGAGGAATATATACATTTCTATGTGCATGAAATATAAAATCCCACATGCATGAATTAAAGATAAATCCTAACTAATTCCTAGTTTGTTATGTATAATCATTGCCAATCAATTACATCAATTGATCATGAACAATCACTAATTTTATTTCTAATTATTTGCATAATCCATGCAATATTCTATGTGCATGTAGATGGATGGATGTAATTTTCAACACTATTCAATGAACACTAATAAATGTGTTTATCATTGAGGAACTCCAAGTTATTGAATCTCCATAACAATTTTAAATAAACATTTAAAAATGATTACACTACATCTCATTAACATATTAATGTGAAACAATGAGGTAAGCATTTCCAATGATATTTAATTTGTTATTTTGGTGTTCAAATGATTGCTAAAAACATCAAACAAACAAACAAAAAAATAGATAGAGGTGTGCTAGTTTTTTACAAAATGGGGTTTAAAACTAGATTATGACCACAAATGGAAGGGAATGTTACAATAATTGGAACAATTGTCTAGATGCTTTAATGCAATATTTTTTGTTCTTGCACATGTTACAAAATTTCCATAACAATTTGTTGAATAAGGCCTCCACCCATTTTGCATCACATGCATGATTTCACACATCACTCTCCATATAAGCAATACCCACATCCTACTAATTTCCTGAAATCCTTTAGAAGGATAATCTACACCTCCAAATGAAATAAACAAAGTTTAATCAAGTGTCAAAGAGCCACCACCTCCATTTGACATGAGAAGAGACCACATCTTGCGGAACGTGTTCATTGTGGAATGCCACCATTGCCATTAAGTATACACCACCAATTCTTGTTCAAGGCTTTCCATACACACGCAACAACTGCCAACAAATTGTCATAGCAAATAAGCATCATAAATTACTAACATATTCAAGCTCTATTGAATATCGTGAGCATTTGTGGAAGACAACATTATCCTAATACAAGACTTCAAATCTCTCAACAATAGTTTTAGAAAGAACAATAGAGAAGAAGAAGACACAACTTTAATCATGTCCTTGTGGTCTTAAACATTGGCACGTCAACCCCACTATGGTTGCTCTTCTAATTTAAGCTATTACCAACCAACATCAAATTGTTCTTTAGAAGCTTAAGGAGGTTCTTTACAATTTTCAATAAGGAGTTGTCTCTAGACAAACGAATAATCCTAGCAAGATTTAAACATGTTCAAACTTGGAAGCTACTAATGGCACAATAACCCAAAAAGAATTCATATTCTTTTGGGTTGGTCACCAAGTTATTTATGTCTGCTAACTAATCTAAAATGCTTTTTAGTGAAGGGTTATTACAATTTCCATAGGTTCAAAATATATAGACAACTTGCATAAGTGAATAATGTGATTAATGGCTCATGCCAAATAATATATTCATGTTAATGAGCTCATATTTGACACAAGTTTGATCAAATGTCCAAATTAACATGAAATCATGAAAAATACTAACACCTAAAAACACATTTAACAAGCAATAAAAACTTGGAATGTACCAATGTACACATTGAAATGTTCATCCATATAGTGCACATTTCAATACTTCAGAATAATTAAAATGAAAAATGCTACTAAAGTTTAAACATACACAATTTATTTTAAAGAATGCAAATAAATTGGAAAAATATGCTTATACTCTCTATATAATTGATATTGATGAAATAATAGGTGTATGATGTAAATGAGGTTGGATGGCTACACTCTTTTTCTGGATTGAATTCTTCACACCAAACAAGATATGGAACACATCATTATAGACAATTTGAATAAACACTTTCCAAACAATTAATGATATTGTATAGACATTGATGTTGTAATTTTGCATCATCAGTGTGATTCATGGCTTTTAACATTTGGCAATCCATTAAAAACCATTTTCGTAACATGAAAGTAAGCAAAAATTTCAGTAAACATTAAAACTTGAGCTTGTTTATGAATCAACTCTTTGAATTAAGTGGTATTGGCTTCCAAATTCAAAACCTAACTTCATGTTCATTTTCTTTCAAAAATTATACCAAACTTACAAGAGAAAAATTCAAGCATCATGAAATCATAAGAATCAAACATCGAATCCTCAAATTCCCATGGATATACTACACTTGAAGCAATGCATGGCAAGTCACAGCATCAAATCCTCAAATTCCCATGATACTACACTTGAAGCAATGCATGGTAAATCACAACAAGGTGTATTGCTTTAACTTCATATAATTCATAGTTCCAACCCAAAGTTGCTGAACCAAAATGCTGGCTTAGAATGGAAGAAAAAGCCAAGAGACACTCAACAAAAACCATCTCACAATAACATAAGAGGAAAATGCACCAGGATCACAAACACATTGTTCAAAGTTGGAAGCAAACATGCCTTTACAACATGAGATCCACATTCATGTTTGATGGCAGCAAAACATGTCATGTTGGTGCTATATCCATGTAGTAAGCATGGAATGACATGACAAATTTAATTTTTTTAAAACAATGTTGTGTTGGTTTGATACTGTGGAGAATTATTCTTGTGAACCACCCATGCACATAAAGACCTTCAGGGCACAATCCAAATTTGCAGTGTCCACATAGTTGACAAAAGGCTGTAGGATATGAAGTTTTTTTGTCAAGCTCATATTAGAAAACAAAAACAGCCCTTTCATTGCTATGTTAATCACACCCTTGTTCATGGGGCAACCTTCTGGAGTATTATAAACTTTGAACAAATGATGAACTAACAATTTACAAGGAGGCATGATCATGGTGATAACTAAAGCAACTTTGGGGCCCTCAAGTTTGACGAAGTCACAATGTGTAACTTTCAGGGTGATTATAGAAGTGTGACTTCAGGTATCTATTCCATAAGCCTAAGAAACAATTATATCCAGAGGTTAATTGAATGGAGGGTTCTCCCTGGCTGGCCAAGAAGCTGGGCAGGACCAGATGATAGAGGTAGACACTGATTTGAAACTCTCCAGCTCTCCCGTATTATGTGAAAAGGTATGTTATCATGATCTTCATATTCTTGAAACCATACTTGAACAAATCACCTTGCAATTCATTGATAGGTGTAATTCCACTAAAAAGAGAGTTAAAAAACATGTTTTCAGATTCAGGCATTCTGTCATTCTCTATGTTCCAGAAAATTTTCAAAGATTTACTAAGAGACCTATGTCTCCTTGGCCAAAGATTCTATTGGTTTGCAATGAATAAAGATATTTCACAAAATTGGTAGCCCTGACATTACTCAAAGTAGCACCACCTTCACCCAAGCTTCCACAGGTTTTTGGGACTCCATGCCAATTTCTGAAAGTTATCTACATGGTCAATTGCATTTGCGAGATGAACTAAAAGTTCAGGGTTTAGGAGAAGAATTTGTGAGCTTCAGACAGCCTTACCATTGAAAATATCAGTGTTAATATGTTGCCATCAATATGAAATTTGGCCAATTCACATGGATAGTGGAGGAACAAATGCCACTCCCTCTGAATGCTGAGCAATCACATACAGGCTATGACAACAATTCAAGTTTCTGATCGTAGCAATAACAGGACTAGAATGTCGCGCCATTCCAGCCAAGATCAGTCCTCTGCAAGCCCCACACAAAATCCAGTCAAGTTGTTTTCAGCAATATGGCAAGAGAATAATTCTTATACACTAAGTTTCATAAGGTGCAAGCCTCATGGTCAAGATGGTCACAGCAAGCTGCTGTGAACACTTAATGAATTGCATAAATTTCAACAGATCCTAAGCATCCAGGTCCCAGTTAACAAGTCCTGTTGCATTTACCTTTCTAAAACCAGAAAGGCTGGTATTAGTTACCAGATTGTTCAGGAAAACACATACTGGTGAGCTACAGAAGACCATCTCATTTACATTCAGCAATCCATCATTCATCATCATGTTTGAACAAACAAGCTCTTGCTTTGTGACAGGAACATCTCTGTCAAATCCTTTAAAATTGAAGCACACGATGCAGAGAATGTACAAGTGGGACACAAATTGGGCAAAGCATCCACCACCTGATTCTTAGACAATAACTTACTTGCCATGAGTACAGTTTGATGGATGACTTCTCAAGAACAAAACATTACAGGGTTTGAAGCCTCAGTGGTGAAGTACATGCATGCACACTTTATCCTGAGTACATGAATGACCCTGCCCAAACAGTACATATGCAAGCATAAATCACCATTCAGGAGTATAATTGCCAGCACACATTTCCCCTCCAAATAATATCATAAAAATGAGGGTTTACCTTCACGTCATAAAACTTGATGTAAAATCGTGCTGGAGGCACTGACAGCTTCGTCTGCAGAATCTCTGCAATGGCTGCACTCAGTTGCTTGTTTATCTCTGGCCCTAGTCCACCAATTGAGACAAGCTCCCCATATGCTGTTGGGTCTTCACTACCTCCAAAAGACATTGGCACTCCTCCTCTCAGTGATATCATCACATACTGCCCTCCACACACAGTGCCTTTTACACAATGAGCTTGCAGTTAATCGAACAAACAAGGTGAGAATAGCATGCATCACATTGATAGGTATTGCCAGTACCAATAGACCTGCCTTGACCACATAGGGTACTACAAAGATCCGTGTGGTGCACAGTTTTAGGGTTTCGTATAGAAATGGCCCTCGAATTCCAGATCAATGGCAAGAGCTTTCGAAGGCAAAAAGAGTTGAAAACCCTCTGAACAAGATGAAGGAACACACTGCTCGGAAAAGGAATTGCAATTTCATCTGCAACCTCAGAGTAAACGCAAAAGGGCAGCTTGCGCTCCTACTAGTATTGCTTCACACAAACATTTATCGGATCCGAAAGTTTGATTATGAACACATAGATACTCGGAAGAACCCAAATCGAAACCACCCAATTCCAAAACTTTGTCCATGCAGCAGAAAAACAGAAGACCCCCCCCTCCCCCCCGGAAAGCAAAGAAAAGAGATGAAATCAAACATACAGATTCAGGCTTGCCGATGATGTTGGCAACTGCTTTGCTGGCCTCTTTGAGAATGCCAGATGTTTCAACCCCGTCAAGGGGTACATTGGTCTGCACATTGAGACTCGGCATAGCTTTTTCTTTCTACCTCCCGCACCTCAAACTGCTTTCACCCTTCACCTCCGTAATCTCTGCACACAAGAATGGGTATGAAACTAGCACGATTATCCCGACCCAGACAAAAGTAAAAAGATTATATTGTAGTAAGGGGGAAAAACAGCTTCACATGCACTACTCTTCGCCCTCTCACGAGCTCGTTCCATAAAAAAGAACAAACAACAAAGAAGGAAGTTGCACTGGAAACTCAGGTGCTTTTGGAATTACAAGATAAAGGTAGATTCGAGAGCTAGGTACTACATCTGCACCGGTGCTCAGGATGTGACCCTGCAAAATCATTTTTGCATCCAAGTTTTTTTGTATACTTTTATGCAAAAACACATTAAACTGGGATACCAAATAAGTGCGGGACTACTAATAGCAAACCACCTGGACCAATTATTATGATGAGCCAATCAGGAACAGCCAGATCATATTTATTACACTCTTTTCTGCAGGTGCACTGCGTTGCTGCGCTTTTCACCAGCCACCGCAAACTGTGCATTTTTATGCTGAGCCAAAACCATTTTCTTGAGCCAAATGGCAAATTTTGACTTTTCTTCATCCAATTCTTTTGTGCAGGATCACACACTGAGCACCCCAGGAGATGCTCTTATATCGGTATAGGTACATATGTCAATTTTTCTGATATCGCATTATTTTGTGGCTCATTTGTGGTGTAGGTACTAGGTACGTGTGGTATCAAAATCATTTTTAAAATAAAATAAAATTGGCGTCTTCAATTCTAATATCAAGCATGCACACAAGACGACCAAAGTTTTTTTTTGGGAGGAGATGGGGGGATCTTGGCGTTCCCAATGGTTTTTTTTTAAATGCATCCAATGTGTTCCCTAAGTTGTTCCCAATGGCACCAAAGTTCATCCCATGTCCTTTGCTCAAAACTACGGAACTCATGTAACCTATGTTATTTGCTGAAGTCAATATGTCTATTTAGGAAGTGTCCACAGTTTGGTCACTTCTACTTTTTTTTTTGGCTTGCAATGGGTCAATCCAGGAGGCCCATAGTAGCCAAGCAATTTTTAAAGAAAACTTTAGGTCACCCACAGCCAAGTAATAGTTTGTCTCATCCAGTTTTGAGTGGGTAAGTTTATCCTCTCTTTTTCTTTGTCACTTTCCTTCCATTTCTTCTTTCTTCACTTCTTTCATTTTCTCATTTCAACAAATATGATCACCTAGATCAAAGAAGGAAAAAAAGTATGTACAAAAAAATTGACCAATTGCAGCTTTTGTTGCTCATGGGCTAATGAACTTTGCATTCACCTTTTTTTTCAAATTTTAGATTTAATGTTGCTTCACACTACCAATGACCAGTGTTTTTTTTTTGTGAATTTTCGCAACCTGGTGACACAAAAAAAAAGGGCTGGCAAATCCGACAAAGGGATTTTTGAGATTTAAAAAAACATTCGCCATATCTTGACCAAAAAAACTTAGAAGTCGCCAGATTTAGATAGTATGTTCCTGTAAGTCGTTAGAACTAGGCAGGATTCCAAAAAAAACTACTAGTCCACCGAGACAGTCGCCATTTATTGCTAATTAATGCCAAGGATCCTAGCCAGCGCACCTACTTGAAGAATTTGAAAAAAAAAAATAGTGCCAATGACGATTGATTAACATAAAATCAGAGTATTAATATATTTAAATTTTATTTAAAGATATTAATTTAAAAAAATTAATTACTAGACATTGGTAATCCATGATCATATAGATTGTGTATGAAATTATTTTCGCTTTCATTAATTGTAGAATATGGGATTTAATTTTCATGTACTAAAACATTAATATTTTTAGCATCCATGATGTCCTTTTTGGCACCTTTATTGCCTAACAAAAACATTGGGCCTTTCCAATGTCACTCAATGTTTTTCCTACCATGTTTTCCAATGATCCTTGGTTTGAAAAAATAAAAAATATAGAACATTTTCAACCCTAATGCCCACAACATCCCCTATGTATTTCTTGGTGTCTTTCAACATTATATTCAACAACTTCAACCCTTGATGTTTTGGTGCCCCATATTGCCTTGAAAAGAAAAAAATCATATCCAACCCAATACACATAGTGTTTTTAGCATGCCTTTTCAACATCCTTGCTATTGCTTATTGTTATTGTCATTCCCCATCTTTCATCATCCTTGGTATTGTTTGGGTGCATTTTTTTTTGTTCACCAAATTTAAGTCATTCTTAAATCAAAATAATGGACCAATTGAAATTTTGAATAAGGATGTTCAAATTTGGGAACGTTTGCTAGGTTCATATCTTAGCTTAGGATTTCTTTTCAAGACCTTGGCCTAGCAACAATCATAATGATTTCAAAGCACAATTTTTTTTGAAAAAACAAGTCAAGTCTTCACTAATTCTAAAAGAGACCAAAGTTGAAGGGGAAATACATTATATTGATTTGAAAAGAAAAAAAAAAATTACCCTTTCCATGGAGAAGGTGGTTAGAAGGAGCAAAATAAAATCTCCACCCAAATCGTGTATGGAAGTGATATTAAAAGATTGTTAGATGCCACTTCCCATTAAATATTAATAAATTATTGTTTAGAATAAATTTATTTAATCTAACTAATTTTATAAAGATAACATTGATGTAAATAATTTGTAAACTTGCCCAACTTTGATAGAATGTTCTAATGGATATTTCATTTTCAATGTTGATTTGAATATGTTGCTAATTATGATTAAAAGATGTTCACTAAAATATTACAAAAATATTCAAAATGAAATTTAATGGTTTTATGTTTATATTTTTATTTAATTAATAAAAATATTAATGTAAATTTATTATAATATTATTTAAATAATTTTTAAATATTAATATTAATATTTATAAAAATTCAATAATTTAGTGTAAATTATGATCCTAATGGAATTTCATATGAATTCATTTGTAATTTTTATTTTTGATACAAACCAAAAGCTACTATCATGTTAAATTAAATGTCACCACTTGTTGAAATTATGAACATTATGAAAATTAATCAATATCAAATCCATCAAGAAATGTATGGATGTAGAGTGTGGTTTAATGGTTTAAAATATATCATGACATGTTGTTTCCTTCATATAAAACATGTTAAAATTTAGGACATATAAGACAATTTGTAATCATGATGTCAAAAATCTAATTATAATTTAAAATTCATCTTTCAAAACAAAATATTATTTAATAAGTCATTATGTTTTAAAATGTAATTGTTGAATGAAAAGGTGAAACACAATGCATTTGAATGTGAATCATTCATTCTTAAATGACAAAATGCAAAAAATAATCTCAAGGTGATCACAACCTTGGTGTGACACATAATGATAATAGGTTGAGAGATGTGATTTTATGGTTAACATGCAATTGATTTAACCAAAATATTAAATCTTTTGAATAATGTGGAATCTGAAATCAAAAATCAAAATTTGAACATATTCAATTACATAAAAGGGTTCATTTTATTTTTTCCTTCTTCCCTTTTTTGTTGCCCTTTTTGATTTTTTTTCTCCATGTTGTAAAACTTCTATCACAACAATTTATTCATCCTCCAATGCATTCAATTCACTAATGACACACATTGAAAGAAAATTATAACTTCAACATATTTACAAGATGTAAAAAACAAACATGATTTAATAGATTCATAATACTTTCAAATTTTCTTAAATAATTTTGATTAATGTAGTATAATGGCAACTTCAATTGCTCAACACATGTTTGTAGAATAATTAATGAATTTTGAAATGTCAAGAATAAAATATTCTTGAATATATTAAAAGACTATGTATTTTCCTTAACAATTATTTTTTTGAAGAATGTAAATTTGAAAATTACAATAAATTATGCAAAAAAAATAAAATGGATTGTGTTTTCTTGTACAACTTTTTTGCATAAAGGCCAAGCATCACCAAATGAGTTTATAAAAATTTATATTAAAAACATTTGATCTGATCAAATTGTGATTATTTTGTGGCAAAAATTTAATCTTTTATCCTATTTTGCAATGTCAATAATAAATTAAGTGTTTCCATAAGTTGCAAGGACATTTTAAATTCATATAATAGAAAATCATTATTTTTTATATTGTAAGTTTAAATTTAATTTTATCATGAAACAATGCCATTTGTAATGAAGACAATGTTGGTCATCTACCCATATCATTAATGATGTTTCAAATTCACTATTTAATTAATGAATCTTTAAAAAAATTAATGAAAAGATCACATATTTAATTAATCATGAATATTTAGAAAGATCATTCTTAATCAATAGAAGATTCATGCACATGTCTTTTTATATATTTATGATAGGAAAATTTGGATTGTTGCCAAACGTGTCATTATCCCCATAGATTTTTAACAACACATTGATTTTGTCACAATACATGCACAAAGTTATTTTCATCTATTTATTCATATTATGTACACCATCTTGTACTAATAAGGATCAAATGGTATTTTACATGTATAATGTCTTGTAAAAGTCATAAATCCTTCTTCAATTTTGTAAAATATTGATTTAAAAAGACAAAAAAAAAAATCAAATGTGGATTTCAAAAATAATATTTTTCACAATTACATTTCTTGATACAATTATTTGATTGATTTATTTTATATTTATGCATCTTTAAATTGTTTTATCTTTTGCTTTATCTTGGTTAAGTAATTTGACAAATAAAAAAGTTTTAAAAGTTTCGATTTTTTCCCTCTCTTTCAAAAGATGAATACCCATGTCATTCAAAACATGTTTGTAAGCAATAAATTGATTGATATCATATGGCTTCTATTATACAATAATGATGTGATGCATAAAACTTAATTAGATTATCAAAACACATCAAACTAATTTTTTAGCCCCAAAAAAAAAGGAATCTAGAAGAACATTGAGAATAACAACACATCTTTCCTATTTTGGTCCACTAATTTTTTCAATCATTTATTTTTCACATAATGCACATAACAAGGTGAACATCATTTGTTGTGTAACACCTTGAGTGAGTGCAAACCATAATGAAGCAGAAAAAAAAAAAATGCATACCCAAACATAGAAAACTCATGACAAAAAATGTTCCATAAAAAATAACAATTTGCATGATAAAAATTTTTTATGATATTTTTAATTCTATGGACAACCTTCATTCTTGTTTTGTGATTGAAACACTTTTTCATTGGATCATTACCAAACTCATAATGTGTTTTCATGTTTTCTATCTGTTGCCCTTTGTGCATATAATTCCCATAGAATATTTACATAATCACACAAATTTATACAATTTATGATTTATGAAGGAAAAAAAAAAGTAGAAAGGAGATTGAACACCATGCATAGTATTTAAACAACTCTATCATGGTTGTTTCCACATGCATTTTCACCTTTTACATTCCATTTGCACCCTTTACATTTACATTTGAATTTTGTTCCTTTGTTGACAATCTCTTGAGCAATGTCAACATATTCACATGAAGCCTATTTAAACAACATACGTTCGTATGTCAATGACATGACATGTCGAAATAACCTTGATATAAATGAATTTCAAAAGGGTGATGACAATATGATGCAATGTGTAACATGTAATAAATTATTATTATTTGCACCAAGATTAAAAGTATTGTTAAAACAAGGAAAATATAAATGTATCCTTGTGGAATAAGAAGGAAATTTGAATTTTCTTGAAATGAGAAACACTAATTCATTTTTATATGAAATTGAGATGTGAGCAACATTACAATGCAACTTGAATTCAATTCCAATTTAATTGAATTGAATTCAAATTTAAAAAAATGGGTTGCAAATTGATAGAGAATGTGTCTAAAGTATGACCATGAAGATTCAAAAACCACAAAATCATTTACCTTTTTTACAATCCAATAAAAAAAATCAATTTTTTTATGAATCTTGGTTAGTAAAGACATATTAATTTCTGATGACAAGATATGTTTCAGGCTTCAACGTTTGGTTGTTGATTTTATTTTATTTTTAGTCTTCAAAAAATTTAATTAAGTACATATGGAAGCTTAAGGAATAAAACTTTGACAAGCTGAAATACTATTATGACCTAACAACTTTGGAAAGTAGTTAGATCATTCAAAGTTATGTAGCTAACTTATTTAACTATTTGCAAAATGGAATTTCCCACATACATTAGAAGTCCCACAAACATTGTGTTTAAAGAATGAATGGGAACTTTATTGGGAACAAGAAAAGAAAACATGCTTCTAGGAGAAATTTTTAAAATTTATACTTTGTTTCTCTACACATAAGGTTATAATATCCTATACTATAAAGGGTGGTGAATAGTCTTGTGTGTGGTTGTGAAGAAAAACATGTTGCACATGTAATGAAATTGTTGGATTTGGTGGTTTGAATTTTTTTCTTAGTTCTCATGAATGAATTCAAAATTAAATATGTAATAAGGTTTAGTAGAAAAGGTTACAAATTAATAGGGTTTATGTAATAGGGTTTGTGTAAGAATTAAATGTGTAATAGGATTTGTAATAATTTTCAAAGACCAATGAAACTGGTAAAAATGACTATTACTTTCAATTTTCAATGTTCAACATAATACGATTGTATGTAGGCTTGAAGATTTTATTTTAGGCTAATGGGATTGTTGGATTTGGTTGTTTGAATTTTGAAAAAATCCCATTGAGGTTTTTTCAAAAAGAATACAAAACCATGCAAAGCTAGAAGGGGTTGAAGCTTAACATAAGAAAGCCAACAAAATCTAAATAAGGACTAACTACAAACTATTTCAAAAATACCTTTAAGTTACTAATAAGAGAAGGTGAGTCAATGAAAAAATTAGTGAACTAAGTACTCATACCTTGGACATAGGTCCCCTAACAAAAAACCTATAGGGGTTTGGACATTATTGATTAAATGGGGCCCCTTTAGGTGAATAAAAGTGGGGGAGAGGGGATAGTTTTAATTTCTTTTGTAGTTTACCTTGAATGAACTAACATATAAGGTTCTTGCATATTACTTGTGCACCTTGTTTCACTAAACAAATACTAGCATACATATGCAATTTATTCTTATGAAATAGGAGCCAATTGATAGCCTAACATTTGTAAAATGGTTATTGGATGGCAATCCTAGGAGCCTATAAAAGCATACTTGCTTTAGTTATATTATAGCTTTAAAAATCTCCATAAAACTTTTTTAAATTTTGGACAAATAATTTCAAAAATGACTAGCTATTTTGAACTTAGCCCTAGTATTTCAATATCCCATACTTCAACATACAACCAACAAGAAAAATAGAACCAAAGTCAATGATTGACATAGTTATAAGTGGGATTAGCCATTTAAAAACAAAATGATGGAAAAAAATTTCAAATCTTTCTTCATAGGTGACAATGCACATCTTATTTAAAATTAAACACCTCAATTTTGCACATTAAGATCTTTTAGTTCTTGTAACCCATATAATATGAAAAGAAAAATAATTACCAATTGCCAATATGCATATTAATAACCTTGATGAGAGATTGTCAAAAAATCAAGTTATGACCAATGTTGTACATGTACATGGTTTAGGACTTACACTTCATGTAAATGTATAATACATGATGTGTAACTATAAAACCATGTAAGTCCTTATTATGTTGTGTAAAATATGCAAATGGAAGTGTAATGGAAAATTAAGAATGGAAAATTTACTCATCCAATGAGGGTGGGGTAACATGCACACAAGATTGCACACTCATGATATTCCCTTTTAGCACCATGATTTGTTGCATATCCTTTGCCCAAGAGTGTGCTTTTGTATTATAATTCATTGCATGGAGTAAATGAAATAAATGACAATTGCTATTAGCTAGATGTTAAACCCAAAAAACAATGGAAAGTGAGTTCAATTCACTTCTTAACTACATTTAGTATAGGGTTGATGCATGGTAAGGTGGACCAGTTTGGAGTAACACATTCCACTTTTCTATCACATGTGGGTGATTTTAATTGCCACATTGTTTAATACATTTTGAATTTGTTAAATAGGATTTGTTTTTAGGTAATATACTTCAATATGTATGTAATGTAGTTGATTGGGGCAAAAAATTCATAAAATTGTAAGAGTTATGGATTTTTTTAATTGAAAACTAAGGTGCATAACACTAGTAGCAAATTAGTGGATGGACTTTGGTTTGGTCCCAATATGGGCGTGAAACTTGATATGGATTTGGATTTACTTGGAAAATTTAATAATCAAAGCAAGAGTGAAAGGTTTTGATTCAGACACAATAAAGTTTACAAGCTTTGGGCTTCTATTTGGTATTTTTTTTGACATTTTTCAAAAGTCCATATCTCATATATATTTTAAAAACTTATGGTGAAATTTTGCAAACATGTGTTAATCAAGGCCCCTTTTAATAGCAAAACTTTGAATGGAAAAAAAATCCTTGAAATTGCAAAAGGGGGTTTAAGGGCATTAGGCTTGATGTCACTTGCAAAAGGGGGTTTAAGGGCATTAGGCTTGATG
>Ga0116231_10000693_pt1 | contig 62282 bp, 45 predicted proteins | sample S1TSphgellanicum_2_FD_89695 | JGI IMG/M metagenome (GOLD analysis project Ga0116231, IMG submission 89695) | Host-associated microbial communities from peat moss isolated from Minnesota, USA - S1T2_Fd - Sphagnum magellanicum MG | ecosystem: Host-associated > Plants > Peat moss > Unclassified...
CGGTGGGGGGATTGTTGGGTCTGGTTTGTTCAAGTAGATTTACAGAGTGGTTTCGGGTAGTATAATTGTGGTTGTAATATAATTAATAATTTAAAAATTGAAGTTGCAATATTAATGAATTACATTTTTTTTCACATTATTTAGTTTTTTAATTGGCATATATATGTAGATTTATTACATTTTAATATGCCCTTATTTAATTAAACTGATGTGAACAATTGTAATTTGAAGTTACAATATTGATGCATTGAGTGTTTTAATTAACATATATATGTAGATCTATTACTTTATAACATGCCGTTATTTAATTAAATTGATGTGAACAATTGTATTGACTATGTTTGAATAACTTTTGGATCTTACTACTTGATTTTCATGTTTTTTACATGATTAATAAGCAATGCTTTAAAATGGAATGTTAATAGAAAGGCAATTATTCCATTCACAAATGGAGCAATGGTGAATGATGAAGTGCTTGAAGGAAATGGTTGAGTACGAATCATGAGAGTAGACCTTTGAAACATGGCACATTCATTTGTGCTACATAATCTAGAGTTGATGTCATTGTGGTGCACATAAGTACATCTTACCTACTTATGTTTCTATCACATTGATTTGATGTAATTGACTGCCATGGCATATATTGTTTATTAAATTGTAGGGCTAAAAAGTGGAAATGGATTCAAATTAGTGTTTGACAACTATGTGACTAATGTGATTAAGTTTAGACACATTTAATTAAGTACCTATAAACCCCTAGGTTTGCACACATTTTTTTTTTAATGTAGAGCCATGAAATGTTTTTATAGAAATGTGAAGCAACTTTCTGTCCCTCTATTCCTAGTTTTATGAAGTGATTATCCTTGGAAGTACATATGCTACCGGTGAAGGAAAAATGCAAAATGTATTTTTAAATGTTAAGTTGCGTTTGAAGTTGAAATCAAATAGTTTATTTCCTATGCATCATTTATGATTTGGAATTAATAGATATATTTTCAAAGTTTAAACACTCCAAATCCTATAATTTTATGTTAAATTGTCACCCACTTAAACCAATTTTTAAAGATTTGACACCATGCTCAACTTGATAGCAGACTTCTAGTCACTCAAAAAAAAATTCCTATCACATACGTTATACAAATTTAACTTGCATTAATTCCTTAAAAAGATAGCTACAAGGTGCACCTACTCACCAAATTTCAAGCTGTACACCCAAATTAGTAAAAAGTAGTGTTACAAAACCCGAAAGGGTTTCACAAAAGTAAAAAGTTCAACTTGGTAACAAACCTTTAATCACTTAAAATATTTTTCCTATCACATATGTTATCCAAATCTAGCTTGTTTTAGCTCATTAAAGAATTAACTACCATGCGCATTTGCTTACCAAATTCCAAGTTCTGCACCCAAATCAGTAAAAAGTTGTGCTATAAAACCCAATAGGTCTTGTGAAATTTCTCTAAGATTTCAAGCTCCCAAAACTATCCTTACTCGCTTCCATTTTTTCAAAAGTAGCACTATCATTTCATTTATTTTCCCTATTTCCACCATTTACTAAGATTACTCATTCTTCTCCTCCCAAGGAAAATTATAGGAATAAGTTTTCCCAATATCCAAATCAAAAGTTATGTCTGGAAAAGAGAGGCCCAAATGATATGAATTCGTGCTTTTAAAGATAAGGAGAAGGAAGACCCCAACTCGGTGGCCTATGGAAGGTTCCAATGTTTCGTGACCCTTGAAAGGTTCCAATGTTTAATGGCCCTTGAAAGGAGAAGGGAAAAAATCTTTTTCATTATTTTTCACTTTCCCTTCAATAATTTTACTTAATTTTTTTTTTCCCATTAATTTTAATGTTTTACTTTACCATGGTTTTAGACCGTAACTTTACACATTTCCTTCTTTTTCCTTGACTTATAAATTATAACTATGAATATTAATGTACCAAGTTTTCCATCCATTCACCGTCAAGTTGATTTTGATTGAAGATTTTTTTTATTTTCCTTGAATTCACAACATCGCACATCACCATTTTTTATGGGCCTCAAGTTACATAAGTGAATGAAAAACCACCTTCGGAATCATCCCTAAATTTGACATTAACATAACATCCTCATGATGAAAATCTCAAACCACAAGAGGTGTGCTCTCATCTTGAAGTTGAACCCTTTCGAGCTTAGTATTATCGCATTTCTCTGAACTTTCATACCTTGGTGATTTTGTTACAAGTCGACCTCGCTTCTAATGATGAACCTAAAATTATTTGCAAAAGTTTTTACGAAATTAAAGATGCTTCCATCTTTGCATGGTCTTCAATTCTCGATGTTGAACATTATCATTGATTGCATGGTTCAATTCATTGATTGCCTCTTAATACTAAGGCGGATTACTTAATTCGCAACATTCAATGCATCCTAAATCTCCTACATTTATGAACTATCATTGTGGCATAACCCAAAACTCAACATGTAATTCCAGCTCCTCGTGGAGCTTATCTATAACTTGAGTAAAAACTTCACTTATCATGAAATCCATGTTGCCATTGCCACCCTATCACATTATTTATTATTATAATTTATTTCATGCTTACAATGTTTTAAGATTAGTATATTTCCATTGGACCTTTCATTGACACCCTTCAACTACTTCATGAATTTTAAACATCCTCGTTTACATGACTACCCACTAAATACCAAAACAAAATCAATGTTTTGTCGAACATTACAAATTTTGGCATCTATTTCTAACCCCAACCTTCTAAAAAAATTTCACCTTTAATCATGTAACTAAAGTTTTAAAACTATGATTACCAACTTTTGTTGAATAAAATAATTAACCCTACATTTCATTCATCTAATATCAAAATTCGAAAAAAAAAAACCCCTCATGCAACCATGCACACTCATCACTCCTTAATCTAACATGAAGTTGTTAAAAACCCGTAATAGCCTTACCACAACCAAATATCCCTAATGTAATTTTTAAAATTGAAATTATCGCACATGGTTGTGTTAGTATGGTTCACACGAAGTGCCAACTTCCAATTAATGTGATTGAAACAATGTCAATAAAAAAAGCTAGGTGAATTATTAATTGAGCTTGGAAGGTGCAAGTTGTTAAAAAAATAATAATGGAGTTCCCAAACCCAATTTGTAACAAAATACATGTTCATCGTTGAAAGGAACTTAGTAATGCATCAACATGGCATATTACACATGTGGATGCAAAAAATGTAGAAGGTGTGTAGTTTCATTAAGATGATAAAGTAAAATATTTTTGGGGCATGCTTTTTAACTTGCAGCACTTTGGGGGTAAGAGGGCATGCTTGAGCTCTGGGATGGGACTAAGACGAACTCACAAGTGAAAGTTCAAGATGCGGTCAACTTGCACAACTAAGAAAAAAATGCGGTTAGTGCAAGTTGAATGGAAGTGGTGTAACGGACTTAGTAGGGACAACTTCAAACACAAGCTTTACACGGCCTGCAACCTTTGGGAGGAGGCACCACTCCCCTCCCTATAGTATACTTTGTACCTTTCTGTGAAAACTACATCCAAATGTCACTTTTCACTTGGACTCCCAAGTGGGAGTCCCAAAATTGGGGCTCTTGCTATTCCAAAACTTTGGACGTTCATATATTTCTAAAATCAAATTTTTTTTTTAGAATGCGATGACAATATCTTATAACCTTCAAAATGATCTTTCCAAAGGTGTGTAACATGTTCCAATCGGACCTCATTTGACCCCCTACTTTCAAGGTATTTATGGTCAGGAGTCAAATTCTCAATTTGATTCCCGCCCCTTCTTTTGATCATAACTCATGCAAATCAAGTTTAAATGAACAATGTGAGGACACTTTAAATATCTACGCTTGAAGACCTTTTTAATGGTGTCATGGGGGGTCAATTTGATGTTTTTTTGCTTTTCCAACCAAGGCTCCAAACATTCAGAACTCTTGCACGAGTGTAATTCTCAAAATGGGAATGCACTTGAAAGTCTTTGGGTTTGATCCTTTGCATTCTCCCCCATTTGTGAAAATGTGTTTCACACCTAAACACACTTTTGGCCTCATGGGCCATTGCACTTCACAGTTAGTCGTGAACCCAATGTTAAGGTTATGACAGTGAACCAATGGGTCTTGGATGAGCGTAAGGTTCGTTTTTGTGAGGATTTTTTTCATATTGGTAAGATGATTACCACTAAGGTTTATAACTTTGCATGGGACAACTTCATCAAGGTTCTCCAATCTAAGGTGGTCCAATATCACACCCAAATTCAAGACCTCCAATCTTAGTTAGATGAATGGACAAAACCATAGGATGCATCTGAGGAGGAAGGGGAGCCTGAAGGTGATTTGGGAGGCGTTAATTTGGCCCTAACTAGGGCATCATTCCTAACCTTGGACAAGCACAAGTTAAAGAAGGGCCTTCCACTTTGGATAAAAACGGTCTAGGTGCCAAACTCATTACGAAGGTCAATATGCCCTCAATGGTCCCTTTTAAAGTTATAGAGCAAGGCCATGCACTAGGAGAGGTTCGTCTTCTCAAGGACATGAGGACAATTTGAAAAGGGGGTGGTGTTGGGCCAAAATTAGCTTAACTTAATTTTGATTCAGAAATACAAGGCATCTAGGGATGTTTTGGGGTTAACTAGAGGTCTAAAAGGTTAGGTTAATGCCTTGACCTTATCCTTGTAAAATTAGATGGGTGGATGGCTCGGTTAGGGTAATGGAAGGAGTAGGTTGACTAGATTAGGATAAGGATGGATGCTTTGTCCTAGTCCAGTTGGGCCAAACCTATTGGATAAGAAGGTTTGGATAAAGGGGGGGTGAACTTCCTAAAAACTTCTAACATTTAAGGTTAGGTGAGGAAAATGAAGATGGCGTCTCTATGGAGTTGTTAAAATAGAGAGTTGTTATTAATCCCCCTTCCTTCTTCTTAAGTGTGTTAGACACGAAATAATGTGAGAAGGAAAGAATGACGATGATGGTTGTAAAGATGGGGCGTGGTGTTGTGGGTATGATGAGAAGTTGAGAGAAGTGGGAAAAGAAGGAAGTTGGATATTGTGAAAAAAAAATTCCTCGAAATGCAGTCCAATCAACATACGTCATGGGAATTGGAGGCAAGATCATCAAGTGGTGGGGTGGTGGTTGTTCAAGGGAAGGCACTCATTATGTATGATGATGGGAGGCGAATGGAAGGGGGAAGAGGAGAGGTACTTGAACTTGTTGCTTGAGTAAGGAGATAGGAGTAGAAAAGGAGGAGACAAATCTGTTTTTGGAGGTTGTTATGGTTAGTGTAGGAGTAGGAATATGGGGGTTACTTCTAAAAGGGGAAGAGAGTTTGTGAAAAGACCAGCTTTGTGTAAGGTAGGAACTTCTGGAGGTGTTGATAGTTGTAGAACTAGGAAGTGTGGCAATGGAGGACCCAAAAAAGGCCAATCTTAAGAAATAGTTAGGAACAAGACTTGGGGGTATTAGCACTTTAAGCAATGTATTATCCCTTGTTCTTGAAAATGTAAGGATTGTGTGTGCAATAACTTGTTAGATTGTATGAAAATTGATGTTGAGGGTAGAAGGTGTATGATTAGATTAGGGTTGCAGTTGGTTAAATGAGTTAATAGAGGAGTTGGTAGAGAAAGAAAGGTTCGCTGCCCATAGTAGCTAGGATAAGGGAAACTATAATTAGGAAATTTAAAAAAAATGAATAACTAAAAAAAGAAATAGGGTTGTGGTTTGCAATAAATAATAAAATGAACTTTAATTGAAAGAAAGAAGGAAAAGAGTAAATAGAAGAGGGGGAGGGGTTGCCTTGGAATTAGTGGGAATCTATTAGGGGTGAACTAAGGATTAAGGGGAGTAGAAGTTGAGTGATAAAATGTGATTCCCCCCTTTGACCATATCCAAGGGGGGTAAGGGGAAAGGACCCAAGTAAAAGTGTTAATGATGCGCTAACTTTGTGCTTAACATAACTATATCTAGTGAGTGTGAAAAAGGGGGTTGAGTTTCTATTGTGACACCGCTTTGGATGTCCTCTAGGGGGTAAGGGGGATGGCCCAGATTAAAGTTGTTAAGTTAGGTTAATTTTACGCCTAACAAAGATTCTATTTCACCCTACAAGTTTAATGAAGGAGTGTTAGACCAAATGTTTAGTTAGTTTTGTGTGTCGACTAATGTGCTTATTAACTAAGAAAGGGAATTTTTTGAAAATTTTCAAGCTTTGTGCAATCAAGCCTTAATTGACGATTGTATTGCATCTTGTGATCATCCATAAGCAAATGGTTTGGCTAAAAGAGTTGTGTAAACAATGAAAAGAGGTTTGTGCAAATATGGTTTACAAAGGGGTCATTTGGTTGATTAAATCACCTTGACTAATCATGGGTTACAAGTTTAGGAAGCAAGTGTCACTTGCTTCAGTCTCACCATATAATCTTTTCTTTAGTTGCAAGCCAAAGTTGTTTACATTAATATGTCAAGACCTTATGGTGGTCTATAACTTGGAGGATCCAAATGTTTGGATGCATACATGTGACAAAAAAACAAATTTGTTCAAAGAGGTCATGTTAATGGCTTTTCATAACCTTGTTATTATTCAACATAAAAAGATGATGAGGTATGCCCTTATTCATGAAGGAAGGCATTAGCCCCATGTTTCATAGAATAATATTGGGGATTAGGTTTACCTACAATGAACAACACCCACAACATTGGATGTTATAGTAGGACATGTCATCTTGAAAATCAAGGAAATTGCCTTGAAGAGTTCTGTTTTTGGAAGGACAATGTGGCATGGTTTGGAAAAATCATGTGCACAACTATGTGTCATGTCATCTTCCACACATTGATGGAAAAGGAAACCCAAGCCTTACATTAATGGTTCCTATAAGAATAAAATACATGTTGTGTGGGTCTCCAAAAGGTGTTGCCACCCCGTTGGTATGTGATTGATGCTCCAAGGTTTAGCACATCTCAACATGGGATGTTTGATGCCATCCCTTGATAAAGTTCTTAACAGGGTTGGTTGTGCCCTCAACGTTTACATAAATAGGGTTAGTTACTCGTAGCCAAACTTAAGCAATGGGAGTTTTGTTAGGAAATTTCAAATATGATTCAACTTGGGTGAGGAATTAAATCTAAGTAACTAATTATAATGGGGCTCACATTTGCTCTTGGCCTATTGGATTCACCACTTCAGAACCAAGGTATATGTGTACTCATAACAATGTCATAATCTAACATTCTTAAGTCTACAAGAATGTGTAATTATTTGACTTGGGGGGGTGTGGGGGAGTTATTCCCAACCAAGGGGGCAATTGTGTGTGTGTATTTTCTACAATAATATCATGATGTATTTACTATTTGTGACAATGATAGATGTAAGTGCCTCAATGTGGCAACACATGACAATTGTTAGGATTATTTGAGAATTTCTTAAATAAATTGTAATTTATTTAAATATTTTAAAAATTAAAAAAAATTACACAAGTTTGAGATATTTCAATTTTGTGTGTGTGTGTTTTTACAAATGTTATGGTGTGTTTATGGTTTGTGACAACGATAGATGTAAGGACCTTGATGTGATAGTGCACAACATGTTGATTTCATCAATAAAAAATTGACATTAAAAAAAATTCATAACCAACTGGTGAGAACGACCTTAAATAAATTGAGAATTTAAGAATTGGACTAAAAATAAAACAAAAAAAAAACTGATTCCTTGCCCTTGTTTTGGAAAATTTTAAAGGTTTTAAAAAGAGAAATGGCAAAGTTTTTTAAGCCATTGTGAAAACTTGATTCAATGGTTATCATAACGACAACCACCCAACACTGATAGCAAATTGTCGACATCCAAGTGGAACATAAATGTTGCAAAACCAAATAATGATTTTGCCAATGCTTGAAATTCATGTCTTCCACAGTAGTGGGTGTACACAATCTCCTGTGGGCGAGAAGGTGGATTTTTTTTCCTGCTCCCAATGTATTTCCATCAAGTTCCCAATGGGTTCCCCAAGTGTTCCCCTAAAACATTCCAAATAGCACGTCAATTTTATCCCCTATTGTTTGGACTCAGTTCAACTTTGATGTACATAACTAATAAGGGGAGAAATGGAGTCCAAAAGGGCGGTTCCATTGGGGGGATTCCCCAATGTTCCAGAAAAATTGGTGATGGTGGGGCCAATCAACATGGCTCTTTCCCGAAAAGAAAACCAAAATTGTGGGGGTACCTATATAGTTCCTTCTATTATGTAATTAATTCACCCATCACAAAAGATTTTAAGCATGAAATCTTAATCTGTTTTTAATTCATACATCACTCATCATTGAACACTGAACCTCCTTACACCAAACACCCCATATCTTCCTCCATTCCTTTATAGAATCGAAGAAGAAGTTTTGCAAGGTTTGAAACATTAGGTGGAGGGTTAAAAATGTTCTTTCAGCTTTGAAAGTGTTCACTCACTGGTCTATGTACCTTAAACCCTATCACATCCAAAATGGTGTGCAAGTTTATTGGCCATGCTACATCCACTTCATCCAAACTAGTGTAGCATGTGCTGTTTGCCCAAGAATGAATGGGTAACCTAACTAATTTTTCCTTTCAAAATTATTTTTATAAATTTGATTCAATATCTAATGATGAAAGCTACTCAAAATTCAATATATTTTGCATCTAAGGTCTCAAAAACTTCAATGACCTTCCTTAAATCCTCCTCCTCATCAAGGGCTTTCAAGAATACCAAGAGCATCTCCAGATTTCACTATAAATTATATTTTTGATTTAAATAAATTGTGAGTGGAAAAAATGTTCAATATTCAATAACTTCTCTGCCATAGGTTAAAACATTATGAAATCAACTGGAAACACCCCTACTCATTGAGAGCTTTCCAATGGTACCAAGAGCACAACGAGAGGTGCCATGGTTTGGGAGACCTCAATGTAACAAATAAACAACTTTCCTTCATAGATAGATTATTGCCTATAGGCCACTATGCTAATGTTGGCGAGACTACTCTTACTAGGGTTTGATTTTTTTAGGCAAAATAGATTTTTGTATTAAGTTCCATTAGGATAGCAAATGATATAGAACGAAGGAGCCTTTCTTTAAAATGAAAAAAAATCATTGTTATTTGTAGCCAGATTTTCTATAATTGTTTTAGGAGATGATTACCACTTCAGCTACCTTACAAAATTAAATTATTTAAAAAAAAGAAAAAGAAAAAAGCACAGACTGGTTACCCATCTTCATTCATGCAATCAAGATCCATAAAAAGACATAATCATGTGTGTGTGTGTGAATCCACCATCTTTGGACCTAATTTTTAGGAGATTTGTAGGATGAATAAGGCTGAGATTTCTGTATCTTAGGTCTTCAGATGAATGAAATTCAGTAGCTCATGCAAGTCAAAAATACTTCAACAGATAGAAACCTGACAAGCTATAATGGAAAAATAAGTGTTTTTTTAATTTTGAAAAAGAAATTTCAATATGCTTATTCTGACAATTTTTGGTGCTTCTACAGTACTCTCTAGGCTGCAGGTTTTTTTTAATAATAAAATTCATCATGCACTCATTGAATTTGTTTTGTTTGAACATGCCCAAAAGACAGACACCCAGAGCCATGGCCCATTTCACAATGGAAAATTGTCTGGCAGAATGTCTTATGGACCACCAGTCACCATGCAATTTATCTTTGACTTATTAGACTTCTCCGTGAAGTAACCTTGTCTTCACCCTGTCTTCAGTCTTCAGGCCTGCTTTCACCCATTATCCCCCTCTTTCAGTGGTATTCACAAAATAATGAAATTTTATTAAATCTCAGTATGAAACGGTGAAACTCAGCATTTAATGCACAAGGTTCCAGAATACTTATAGTAGTTGTACAGGTAAGAGCAGTGAAAATATATGTAGCATGAGTGGAGGCGCCCAGGGAAAAGGAAAGACAGGATGGAACTCAGTTTACCATCAAAATTGGTGGAAAAACCAGCTTAGGTCCCAGTTATTTTAAGCATTAGCAAAGGTCTAAATAGGGGCCATGTGTGAGTGAACCTACTTTAAGAGTAGCTCCACCCATACTTCATGTTTGGCCCTCCAACAATATTTCTCACATCCAAGATCATTTAAGGATGCCACTGCTTATCTATTGCTTCCCAAGCCCGACCCCTAAATATGAAACTAAGATTGTAAAAGGTTAAAAATTAGAGTAAAATCACCCTCCACCGAACACAAGCTGATGACTAAACATTTCTGAATCTTTCTGATTTCTTGAATGATTTGAGTATTATAAAAAGTTATCGGAGCACCAAGCAAAGCTCTACATTCCTTGTAAGAACATGATAAGTCAATTCACAGTAAAATTGAGGGCAACCAACAAAATTAATAAGCATTGTGTATTAAAGTTATCTGCAAAGTCCCACGACTAGGGGCGAAAACAGCCAGTTTCAGCATAATAAGGCATCAAACACGAAACTGGAAATGAAAATTTTACGAAGTGATCACATCCACCACAGTGTCAATTGTTTCCTTAGCCTCACTCATAAACATGAAAGATTGGACAATTATAAGGTGAGAGAAGCTATGGTGGATGTGATAAGCAGTCAATCTTGTACCGAGGCCTTGTGGAGACGACAATATCATGTGGAAAATATATAAATCCAGAAAACCTATTGTCACATTTGAGTTCTGCAGTGCTGTGCACTACTAGTGATGATCAACTATTTTATTTTATTTTTACATTTTCATATGGTTTTCAATAATTCGTCATTATTTATGTCAATGTCAAATTTAATTTAAATTAATATACATTTCATGGACATGGAAAGACACATGTTAATTTGTTTTTTCATATCCATGTTTGATGGATAGGGAAAAAGAGTGAGATAATTATAAAATAGAGGTAGTTATAAGGACGGGCAGGAAATAGTTATTAAGAAATTTAATAAGAAAAGGAAGTAATTATTTAAAAAAGAAATAAAATAATTAGGCTTTAAAATGTGGTAATTATTTTTGAAATTGCCTTTGGAATGATCCTGGACAACCATACAAAGGATTCCAAAAAAAAAAAATCCCCCACATACCAGTTCCAATTACTCATCACTCGAATTATCTGAAGGTTGTAGTGACTTCATTCAGAGTACAATGTACAGGCTCATTTTCTTCCTGCTAGTTAGTAATCATGCTCTTGAGGATGATGGTAGGAAGCCACAAACAACACTTTGTACTAGACTCAGCCTCTTTCTGAAGAGGCTTTAGGGTGAACACTAAACCCTAAGCCACACTAGGTACCCAACAAGAGTGAAACTTGAAGAAGGGTGAACAACAACAACAACAACAACACATTTTTGTTGTTGAACTAGTTAGTGAACCAATCATCCATCAACCAAGAGGTCCAAATCTTACCCTTTTTTATTTATTACCCACCAACTATTTTCCATCATTGGAGCACTATGTGGGATTGGGGTGGGGAGGGGGTGATGGTACAAAAAATGATTTTGGGAATAGCAAAAAAGCTAAGGCTAAAACACAACAAAGAAAAAGCCATTGAAACCTCGAGAAAGCCATCATCCCATTGAAAACCTTTTGTGAAAAAACACAAAAGTTGAGTTGCATGCAAAGAATCTGATTGTGTAGGAGGAATGCCAATCTCAAAAAATATTTCTTCCGTGCAGTTTGACAAACTGGGTGAGAATGCAAATCATTGTACCTTTTTATCTCTTTTTCTTTGTCTCATGCAGTTTTTTTTTTTTTTTCTCTGGAAAATTTTCACTATTTTTTGACAAATAAATTGGGAAATTTTCCTGTACTGTAAATTTCAACTAATTTTGCTAAAATTTTGGATAAATTTTGCCAAATTTTCAATCTGAGAAAAATGGTAAAAAAACACCAGTCTCATGTAGGGACCTGAGAAGTGTGTTTTTTAATAGGAACAGATGTTTGTAGCCAAAATGGCAATCATCCATAGGAAGATGTTTGAAAAGATTGACAATCATCCCAAGGAATATTTAGCCAAACCAGATATGAAGTACAAAACCTTAGATAAATCCTTCTAAAATTTTGGCTATACACTGAAAAACCAAGTCTCAAAATCTGGTGATTGAAAACCCTCCAAAATCATTTCATTTTCAATTAAAAAAATTTAATTCTGCTTTTTGCCAAAAAAACAATTGCCAAAAATTAAAAGGGTGAACTTGAGGTAATAACAGCCTTGTATCAGTTTTACACCAGTGAGTTTCAAATACTACGTATACACTATACACCTTCTTCATAGTACATACGAGCCTAAAATCAGTCTTGGACCCAATACTAGTACCAACCTGGTATGAAAATTTTAAAATTTTAATTAAAATTAAAAATTAAAAATGTATATAAATAAATTGAATATAAATAAATAAATACTTATGTGTCCACCCCACTCTATTTTTTGCCAAGGAGGGTGGGAGGAACATAGTAGGTTTTATGGGTAGGTACATAAAGGGGGGTAGGGTAGGTTTCTAGGGTAGGTTGGTTTGTATGTAGGTAGGAAAGCTTCAGAGTCCAGACATGCACAGACACCATTAAATTTTTTTAAATTATATTATTAATAAGTAATAATTGGGTTTTGTTGTTGATTCAGAAAAGCTTTGAATAACTTACACATAATTTAATAATTAATAATTGAATAAGTATTAAAAATCTCATGATCTTTCTCAGTGCAGTGAATCATGCCAGGCCAAAACACTCATTTGCTCAGTCCTTCCCATTCATTCATTCATTCATTCATTTTCATTCATTCATTAACTGCTAATGCTTCTTACTCCAGTGTTTGCAGTCATATTAGTCCCCATAATAATACATCCATGACCCGTCAGTACTACTTACATCCATAACCAGGCAGTACTACTTACATCCATGACCCACTCAGTACAACTTCTGAGTAGCTTATATCCATCCATCCATCCATCCATCCATCTGGAGTCTGGAGTCTTGGAGTCTGTAACCACCACATTTTTTAGGGTTATTTTGGGCCCTAATCAGTGTGCTTTTTAAAAGTAAATAAATAAATAACTAAATTTAAGTTTTTAAGTTTTTAAATTTTGAATTATAATTATTTTTAAAATTATACTTTCTATTGAGGGGCAGTGATATTTTGTCACTTGGAAAGCCCATAAGAAACATAAATATAAAATCCAGTGCTACTCATACAAAGGATTTCTGTGAAAAAAATGTGTGGAAATCACCAGATTTTTCAAGGGGAAAATTTTCTGAAATTGCCATTTTTAAAAAAACAATAGGTTTCAACAGGCCCCAACAAATAGCAGGATTCTTTATAAAAAACTTCACTTTGGTTTCTGAATTGTAGCCAAATTTGGCTAATTCCTCTTGTGGATGATCACCAATAAGGCTATGTCACAAGTTTTATTTATATTTATAAAAGAAACCCATGGCCCTAATTATTGTGCCCAAAAAAAAAACAAAACTGCAAGAACCAAATCTTTTTGAGAAATGCTATAAATTAATTGTTATAGCACTCCCAAAAGTAATACATTTTTGAGAAAAAATTGGATAAATCTGTTTGTTTGTTTTTTTAAAAAATTTTGAGTAAAAATTTGACTTTTTTTTTTCTTTTTTTGGGTCTTTATTTTCCAGATGTTCTTAATCAACCTCAAAAAATTGGAAAAAATTGGAATTAAAAAAAATAAAAATCCTTGCTTGTGCTCACGAATACTAGGTACATATTTTGTCAATTTACATGACATAGGGAACTAGAAAACTGTGGCAACCCTTTGTCAGAAAAACAAAAGGCATCACAGAGACAGGGCCCAACAAAGGAGTTGCAAAATTTGCACATGGGGATAGATCATGGCAGAGAGAGAGAGAGATTTGCATTGTACATGAAATTCTGGTCTATTGTGAACAGAAGAACCACACCAATCCCCCCCCCACACTGGAAAGCTTGTCAGTTCACTGACCCATCCTGGGTTTTTCTTTTAACTTTGTCATCTCAAAATTTTGGTCAAAATTTTCCAACAAAATTAGCATAATTAATTAATTGAATTTGTGCCACAAAAAACAAAAAAACACCAAAAAAGCTCCCAAAAAAATTCCATATGTATATATATCTATAACCCATTGTACCCTCCTTCCAAGGATTGGTTTTGAGTTCAAATTTCATGTTTTCTTTGTATCTGTTTTTATGAAGTGGAAATGAAAGCCATCCTCATGGACTAGAAGTTCATACATGAAAAGCTTAGGATGAAATACATTTCATCCAAGAAAAATCATCAATCTTTTTATTTCATCCATAAAGTGTAGTTCATCCACCAATTGATTTTTTGGCAATAATGTCATCCGAATTCCATGGATGAAACTCGATGAAATATATCTCATTTTTGACATTTCAATGGATGATTGGATGAATTTTTGTTGATGAATATGGGGGAAAAAAATTATGGATGAAAATTTGAACTTTTGTGGAATAAAGTTCATTCATACGGAATCATGGTTGTGAGAAGGGACATCCCTTTGTCTAGGCACATATGTGGGTGTCATGGTCATGAGTGATTGGGGCTAATTCACACCCAATCTTAAGGCTATACATGGGTTAAAAATTAAAAACAACTTTGCTTGTGTTGATTGAATTTGTGCAAAATATAAACAATGACATAAACACATTGAAATTTTTCTGAACATGTATCTTTGAACACTACTAAAACCTATTGCATCTTAGCACTCTTAACATGCCTTTTATAACATTTGGTTTTTGGCATAGTCTGAACCAACAACTCCTTCGTGAATAATTCAACCATAACATAAATCAATATGCATTAAAATTTAAAATTTCTTTACTTTAAAAATTCAGAATAATTAACCTAAAGAAATTAATAAGTAGTGAATGGATGTACTTGTTCACCTTCGGATGATACAAGAGAAAATCTTAAAAAGAGGAATTGTATAATTTAAAAGCTACCTTTCATTGAATTTTTTGTCAATATGATGTCACTACTACAAATCCTGGTTTTTACTTTCTTTTTTTTCTTTTTTTTCTTTTTTCTCTAAATATTTAGTCATACTGAAAATTCAATAACTTTTGTTTCAATCAAAATGGATTATTCATTTATGTTATAAACTTGACTAAGTGCTTCTTAAGTTGATTAAAATGTTAAGTAGTGTTTACTAATATGTTATTTTTAAAATTGAAACCTAAAATTATTTTTAAATGAATAATTAAAAATTCACTGAATTGTGGATAGGTTGTTGTAGTGAACAAATAGTTGTGTTATTTCGTTATTCAATAGAATCAAATTTTAAAGTTTCATAATAACATTGAAATTTGTTATATCAAAATGTAGATGCAAAATGTAGAAATCTTACATTAATTTAAAATTATATATATATATATAGACAAGGGCTATAAATTCATATAGATTTTTTCATATAGAATATTTAGGCTTAAATAATTTATTGATTAAAATTAATGATTTTTTTCATTTTTCCAAATTGCAAAAAATTACATTATTTTGAATATTTTGAATTGGCCCAAAAATTCATATATAATTTTTATTGAATTCAATATTTTCTAAAAATCTCATAACTATATGGGTTTCAATTGTGACATCATATAATAAAATGTTCATTTTTTTTAATTATAATTTATTTTCAATTTTCAAATTGTAATACATTACATTAATTCACAATTTTTTTTTCAATAATTTCAATTTCATGAAAAGAATTTTGAATCATTATTTGTAATAGTTGATTCAATTCATCATTCTTAAAATATGAAAACTCCAAGTTACTTTTTTTTTTTGTAATTATTTCAAAACATATTGTATAGTGCACTTATATAACATCAAAAGTAGCTTTTAAATGACTTTATGAAATGTGGCAATCCATGTCATAGTTTGAATGATTTATTTGAAAGATATTACTTTAAGCTCTAGAATCCACATAGGTGTTTGCATCTGCCATGTGTAGAGCATTGGTTTCAATTTGATTAGAAAATTAAAGGCAATTGTAGTTAACCATAATAAACACACCTAATTTTCATGTTTGTCAAGATAAACTTACTTTGTCCTTTTATAATAGTAACCTTGATTTTATAGTTAGTTTATTTGGAATACTATTAACATGAAAACCATGGTTTCTTTTATAATGCATGTTTTTATTAAAAAACACATCACCAACACACATAGGTCATTTCTAATATGTATCCAACACCCGTTATGATTTACAACTAGAATTTATTTTTCTAGCAAAATTTAATAATATTTTCATTTTTTGGGGTTTTCAATTGCCCTTTTTTTTTAAAAATCCATATTTTTATATTTGGTTTCAATAGGTTGCCAAGAATACAGAAAGATGTTAATTTTTGTTAATTGTATTACTTGTTTATAGTAAAATTTGGTTAAATCTTCCTATGAATGATCACCATTTTGGTTGCATAAAAAAGTTGACCCAAAAGACATTGGTTATGACCAAGACAATTGGCTAGATATTGATTTTTGACTTGGTTATCAAGGAGGTTTTAAGGAAAAATATGAAATAACTGACAATTTATTTTAAATTAAAAATTAATTGAAATTCAACTAAGACCTTCCTTGACATGGTATTAAGTTCCTTTAGGCTCAACAAGGCCATGTTTATTTGATGTCACTTTGACAAAAAATAATAATAACCCTATTTACATTATTTTCCATACATCCAACCATCTCCCAAGTAGATCATTTCTTTTGTTGCATGGAGTTACATGATGAGTTTTAGATATATTACACATATTTCGAAATTTTCAAAATTAAAAAAGTAGTTGTTGAATAAGAAATTATGGATTAAATTAATTATTCAGCAAAAAAATGCCGAAGCTACCCAGGTACTACGATAATGGCAAACAATTGGACCCCTTGGACACAAAGAAACAATGCATAAGGTCCCTTAGCACTACTACCTCACATTTTATTGGAAAAAGGATGACACCAAATAACCCTTAATAAACCATGTACATGTTTATCTTTTTGTGCCCTGCGTGGTTGTGTGCTTTTTTGCTTGTTTTACCATGTAGGAATAAGTTTTATTTTATTTTTTAAAAATTTACATCTTCTATTGTACAAAACAAGTTTCAAATAACCAACTTTTAGGAAAATGTGAGGATATTTACCATTAACCTATTTTTGGGAACCAATTAAAAGTAGTGATTTGCTTTATTCAACTTAAAACTAGGCCAACATTAATAAAATCTTATGGCATCATCATGTAGCTCCATGCAAGGCACCACGCTAACATTTAAACATAGTTCATTAAAGGATGTTTAATAACATGTTTGGAAAATGGAAAAATAGGAAAAGGAGGGAAAGGAAACATCTTATAAAACATGATGTTAGCCATTTCCATATCATTTAAAGTTTTTACATTTAGCTTGCAAAGCTTCTTCCTCAAATACAACAACTAAACTTGTTCCTTGCTTCCATTGGGTGTTGATATGAAATTTCAATTTATGGACTAGTAATTGGGTCTAATATACATATGTACATATTTGTTGCTTTGGATGCTTTTAAAATGAACCTTTCCAACAATGGTTTTTTAGCAAATGTCACTCAAAAGTTTTAGTTTTAGAATGTAACATAATTTATTAACATCCCAACCAAGATTTAATTTTAATTGGTGAAAAGTTTGTAGCAAAGTATTGAAACATAAAAAATTAATGAAATATTAATGAAAAGTTGTCCCTAAATTAAAAAGTGTGTCAATAGGTGACAAACAAAGGTTTTTCTCAAAAAATTGGCTAATTTTTTCCAAAAGGTAAGGAAATTATGACATATTTTTGTTTGAAAGCTAAAATTTTGAAAACATTCACCAAAAAGAAAAAAGTGTTGCTTTCAAACCAAGTTCACATGGTTCACCCAAAGAAATGAAAAGAGATAAATAACTATTCTAAAACACATGTAACTTGTATTTTATGTTTTCAAATTAGGCAAACTTGATATTTATTTTCTTTAATTTGGAAGGGGTCAAAATATTGGAGCTCCTCAAAGTGCATTTTGAAAAAGGAAAAAAAGTTTTCGACCTCAACAAATATAAAAAGTTATTTTATACCTACCAATTGCTAACCCAATATTGAGTGGTTATTAGAAATAGGAACAAACACCTAATGGTTATCGGGCCAATTCTTAATATTCATGACCATGGTTCTCGAAAAATCAAAGACCTAGTTTTAGTATATAACTACAATTTTAATTTTTTTGAAAATAATGAAATAAACTAGCCATAAAAATACCAATTCATTGCTTGGTCTATTGTTGAATTCGATGGTTCTTCAAAGTTTTTCAAATAATGAGGATTGACAGTTTTTTGATTCTTAATATGAATGGATACATTTTTTATAATGAAATAATTAAAAAACTAAAACCATGGTTCTTTGTAAATTCAATTAAACATTCAACGATGCTTGAAATTAATAATGCTATTCGTTTTTTCCTTTTTGAAAGAACATCTAATCTTGATTTTCACATTTCAAAAAGTTCTTGCTCATTTTTCAAGTGCAAGTTTGAACCCAAATCTTCAAATTTCTAGATTTGTGATTTTGATTTTAACATTTTTTTCAAATTCAAGAACATTCAGACTTAGATAAAAAAAAAGTAGGGTCCAATTCCTTATAAACATTGGGTAGTTCCCAATATTGAAATGTTTATAACATTGAAGTTATACAATGAGTTCAAATTCAAATTTGTGAAGGTATTAGGTTTTACAAGTTAAAATTGAATTTGTAAAACACCAAGTTTTATAAGAAATTACTTTAAAAGTTTAGCCTACTTGTTGACTTTCCAAAAAAATTCAATGTGTTTACGTTTAAAACTTGAACATGTTTTCAATTTTTTTGTGAAGATTCCAATTCCAATTTTGATTTTAACAACACTTTAATCCTTCTGCCATTTCTAATAAAAGTTTTTTGCTAACATTTGAAACTACATGTGTGGGTCGAACGGTCTAATGTTTTTTTTATTTTTGATTTTTTTTCAATCCAAAAACACTTGTGTCATGTTTTGTGAAGAGGATTACTCCATAACCAACCTCAGAGCATCTCCATCTTGCAATAATAAATATACCCCTTTTTATTAAATCATGCAATAGGATAATGCAAATCCTAAGTCTCTTCAATAAAAGCAATTCAAAATGTCACGGTCATTTCAATATCTTTAAACAAAATTTTCTACTATGAATTTGGTGAGTGAAAATTATTAATTTAAATGTAAAGGTGTAAATGGTCTTTCATTGTTTTAATGTTTGTGGTTAAGGACACTAAGTATTAAATATTTATTTATTTCAATGTAAGGGTGTAGTTGATCATTGTGGGGTGGAAATGCTTTTACAAATGAAAAACTAATGTGAAATTTGGTGCGACAAGGTAATCAAAGCCATCACCAAATAATATACATGCATGATTGAACATTTGAATATCTTCATCATTTCTTGTCCATTTTGAATGATAGAATGAAGTAGGGTGTGTTGTGCATAACCTCTTTGAACTTGAAAAAAAAAGGAAAAAGAAAAATGAAGAAGATTCGCAATGTGTGTGCAAATCAAAAAGTTTGTTTTTCCAAGAAAAAACACTTTATAAAAAAATCATTTTTCTAGATTCAGATTCATCGTCCCTATTAAAATTAAACACATGTATTTTTTTCTTGATTCATCAAATTATGGCTTTGCAATAAAAGTGGCATGTGTTATGTGTTGACCACATTTCTTTGGACATTCATGAACAACATGACCTTGTTCTCCACAATATAAACAAAAATTGTTTGCACACCATTGTTGTTGTTTCATTTCTTTCATGAAGGGCTTGAATCATGAAATTTTGCATGGGATTGTCTTTTGGTGAAGCTATCAAGGGTTAGGGTGGCAAGGTGCAATGCTCTATTAACTTGATGATGGTTCCCCAATGTTTTTCTTGTTGGAATTTTAAAAACATGTTATTTCAATGAATATCTTGTGCTATGGTTTGATTTAGCATTGAAAAATATGGTAGGGTGAGTAGTAAATCCTTTATGTCATTATGCAAATCAAATTAAAATTGGTTCATGAATGTAATTTTGTCGCATGAAATGTCACAACCCAATTATCTAAACTCAAACATGTACATAATAGTTGGGTGTGATCCTCAACAACATTATGAAAAAATGGGATGATTTACAACTAGCCTTGCAATTGGGTATTTGAATTGTAATGACCATTTGCAATTCAACATATTTTCTACATGCATGAATGCTATCAAACAAGTTGCACGAGTTGTAACACATGCAATTCACCATATGTGAAACTTTATACATATGCAACTTGTGCAACGTAATTACAACTATGTAAAAATGATTACAATGCAACTTTAATGGAATTAATTTTAATCTTTCATGGTAACAAAATGTTGACATTATTTTTCATCAATTTATCAAAATCTAATATGTGATACTATGGGGATTTTCAGGCAATTTTTTAAAAAAAATATTGATCTCTACCATCCATTATGATTGTTCATTTGATATGATCTTAGATTATGATATGTGGTGTAAAAAAGCTTCCATGTGGCATATTAATTGAAAATTTGAAAAATAATAATTAAAAAAATAGCTATATATTTGATACATAGGCATAGGTAGGTAGGACCTACCTATTACATACTTACTTATCTACCTAAATAGGTAGGTAAAAAAGTAGAACCAACTATTTATTTATTTAGGTAGGCAAAAAAATAAAAAGGTAGAAAGGTAAGTGAGTTAAAAATTAGCCATATAAATATTTTTATTTTATTTTATGTTTTTTTTTTAGGGTTAAACTTTTTTGAGCTCATCCCAAATTGGCACACATATTTTAATGCATGCAAAAAAATACACCTTCTTTATATGGTTTGTGAAATAGACTCAAGGACAAAACATATGGATTTTTAAAATTACACAACTAAATAGATAGTTGTTTGATAATTATATATGAAAATTAATTATCAATATTTAATTATCTGAAATATTCATTTGGACGTTTTTAAAAAATTAATCATTACAATTAGTTATCAGATAAGTCATGATTTGAATTCAAATAAAATTTAAATTATTAATCATTTGGATTCCCAAAATGAACTATTTGTATTATCTTATAGTTAATTATTTAAATCAGATTATTAACTAATTAGTCAATTTAAATAAAACATGAAACTGAACCATGATTTTAAATGAGGCTAAAAGGTTATTGAATTTGAAAAAATGTGCTAGATGCAAAATTATAGGGTTTTAAAATTAAAATAACTAGAAACCTACATCTAAAAATCTCCAAAAAAATATAAACTATCAAAATTGGGAGCAAAGCTTTTTTTCAAAAAGGAAAAATTGCAGAACACTAGTCCCAACCTTTCACAAATGCATAAACTTAATAGATAATAACGCAAACATTTCAAACAAATGTCATATAACCGTTACTTTCATTAAGTCAATCAAAATCAAAATCAATGACATAACATTTCACCAACCAATTTGTTGAAATGGTGTGTACTTAAAGAATAATTTTTAAAAATCAAGGATATCCATCTTGTTGGAATTTTAAAATATGAAATTATATAAAACCATTGATCATGAGTTTATAAATTAAAAAATAAATAAAAATCACATCCGCACATGAAACATGTCTTAACAAGCTTAAAACTAACTAATTGATTGCTAAATCTAATGGTTCATGTCCTAATGAATCAAATGATAGAAAAGGTAAATACCAATTAAAAAATTCATGCCTCAATTAATCATAAGAACATAAATAGTGAGCAATAAAAAGTTTCAATATTCATTATATGACTAAGTCAAAGAACATTAAAAACTTCAAGTATTAACAAATCAAAAGCCTATTGCTTATAAGGGTACTTGTTCAACAAAATGCAAGTTACATATGTTCAAGTTTCATTGCAAAACTCTCAACTATTTGGTTCCACCTTCAATTGTTATATCTCTTTATCACCTCTTCCATCACATTTTGCTTTACACCAAGCACACCTTAATTCAAACAAGACACACCACCAACATCCTTTATTGTTTGCCACTAAAAGCCAACACTCCAATAAAACAAATAGTTCATCACATAATGATTTCAAATGCCTTTTATGGTAGGTTCAAACTAGTGTTAGAAGGTTCTTAAATTTCAAAAAGTTTCGGTCAATATAATGTCAAGTTCTAAAGTTTCCAAATCAAAAGTTTCAAATTTCCTTAGAACTACCATTGTAACCTAATCAAAGAACTGACCTATTTTCTAAATTCAATTACAATTTGAACTAAGGGTGTGGTTTAGTTTTAAAAAGGTTCATGTTCTTTAGGTAAATAAGTACAATTTTATTGAGAAAAATATAAATATAAATTTACACTTCAAACAAGTTATTACATTTGATTGGCTATAAATCATTAATATTATAGAATGTTTATCTTGAAATGTGTGTATTAGTTGAATAAACTAAGTACACTTTTGTTTTTGAGTTTAATTATGTATAATGCAAATGGAACTAGACCTTTAAAACTAAACTAGCTTTAAAAAAATTATGAAAATGATTGGAATCAAAGATTTTAGAATCCAAAGAACTAGTCTCAAAATCAAACTGCAAGTTTCATTAAAAACAAAAAAAAAGTTAAAATTGAAATCAAGAACCAGACAACACTAGTTCAAACCACAAACTTCCCTTGATATATCAAGAATGTCCATCTAAATGCATGCATTTCTATTGAACATACCCATCCACCAAACACACACATAGTATTTCAAGCATCACTACTTAAACATTGGGTCAAGTTTGAGCCAAAACCTTATGCCCAAATCCTAAACAAATGCAGACACTCTTCACTATGGGCACCACTAACAAAGCAAAAGAATTACCCTCCCTCCACTAGTCTTCACACCTTTTTCAACACAACAAAGGAAGTCTAGGAGTTCCTTTGGTTCAGCCAGTATTGGCAAACTTTCTCAAAATCTCAGTATGTGTTAAGAATCTGTTCAGATGACATCACATTATGGAATGTGCTTACAACTTGTAATAGTTGTGTGGGTGCATCCAAAGTGAATTGTTTTGTTTGTAATGGGCCTCTTTGATGCACCTTTCACTGAAGAGAGATTCACATTGTAGACACTCCCAGTGACCCCATTTACTCCCGTTGGTCTGCTTATATAGATTACAAGGGCAGAACTTTGGGCAAAGGATATGGGATAAAATGTGTCCCTGGTCCTTTCCCACCATGCTTTCCATGGTTCCCAATGACACTCTCAATGAACCTTCCAAAGGCAATTAGCATTGATGAAAGATGTAATTTATGTCCATATTACCATCTTAAGTGTGTATTATTTAGCTCAATTTGCAATCAGCACAAGTTTTAATCATTTTTTAAAAAAGAAAAAAAGACAAATTGTTTGGAGAATTGATCAAACCATTTTCTTTAGGGGTTTTTTCCTTGAGTCAAGAGCCAGGTTTCTATCCCTAATAAAAAAACACACACACAACCCAAGGAGGCTCTTCTGACACTAGGCTTGAAATGAAGTGATTAGTTCTCAATCATAGTAATCTAATCCTTTTTTTTTTTTGGGTTCCCCCACCCCCTCCCAATTGCTCCCCAACCATCCAATTAACAAAATTTCCAAAGGCAGCTTCACAAAGCTCTTCATTATTATTCCTTTTTATGGGGAGTCAAAAGGAGGAGACCCAGAGTACTTGGATTCCTCAATTTGGAATCTGTGCAGTTGAGCATTAAAATAGCCAGAAAACAACAGAACTGCCTGCCAAGTTCACAACCCCTATGCAGCATGTGCAGAAGCTAGTATAACATTTTCCCCAGCAATTGGGATGTAGCTATAATCCAGCTGAAAAAAGATCTAAGAAAAATCCTCAAGGCATTATTATTGCTAGCACATATTAGAGTTATGTGTAAGATCACCCTGTCTTCACCTTGTCTTTGGGTCTTTCACCCCCTATCCCCTCTTTCTTTCAGTGGTATCCACAAAGTAATGAAATTTTATTAAATCTCAGTATGAAATGCTGAAACTCAGCATTTAATGCAGTAGGTTCGACAGTAATTATAGTAGTTGTACAGGCAGGTAGGAGCAGTGAAAATATATCAGTGTAGAAGCAGTGGAGGCGCTCAGGAAAACGGAAAGACAGGATGAAACTCAGATTATCACCGAAATTGGTGGAAAAACTAGTTTGGGTCCTAGTCATTTGGCATTGTAAAATTTTCATTCCCAGTTATGGGTTTGATGCCCTATTATGCCGAAACTGGCCGTTCTCGCCCCCTAATAATCGTGAGACTTTATGGATAACTCTAATAAGTTACATAATAATATATTTGCCATATGTGCAAGGATTTATCATATGTATCAAATCTTTGAAATTGAGTTCATGCTCACAATATGGGTATGATTAGCATGGATCAATCAATCTTTTGAGTCGGTGTGTTCACTATATGGGTATGGCTTGTATAGACAACTCTTGCAAATTGATTGTATGTTCAGAATACGGGTAATGGTTAGTATGGATGAACCTTTTGAATTGATCATATGTTTACTAGATGGGTATGGCTAGTGTGGATGAATGTTTTGAATTGATTGTATGTTCACATATGGGTATGGTTAATACAAATCAATCTTTGGAATCGATTGTATGTTCACTACATGGGTATGTATGTTCATCATATGGGTGCGTGTTAGTATCAATTAATCTTTTGTGTTATTTGTGTGTTTACTTCATGGGTATGGTTAGGGTTTAGGATTTCGAGTCAATCTTTGCGATTCATCTTCGTCTCAAGAATTAAATCAAACCTTGTAAATTGTTATACATAGAGGAAAAGAAAAAAAGGGCCAAAAAAAGAGAAGAACTTTGGACATCAGAATGTGAAAACCGTAACCTCAAGGACTTTTTCTTTTTTTTTCATTTTCCCAAACAAATACCTAGTTGGTTAACAACAATACCCAAAAAAAAGTAGGGTAATAATGCCCAAGGAGGTGCGTGTACATGAAACTTAACCCCTACTCAAGGCCGTTATCTGATGTAAAGCGTCTTCGAAAATTTAATTTTTCATTTTTTTTTCCCATGATACTTGGAGGGGGTATTTTGCAGAGGAAAATTAATTTCCACTTGATAAGGTGCCATCCGGATACACTAAATTTTTTTTTGGGTGCTTTAAATTTTCATTTTTAACACATGGAAGAAAAGCTTGGGAGAGAGAGAGAGATAGATGTGTACGCACACACACACACACAAGGGGACCCTGGAACCAACAAACCAACCTCCCGGGGCAAGAAGACTTAGTATGAAACCCAACCGGCCTCCTGGCAAAGCCTAGTATGAGAGAAAGAAAGAAACCCTGGACTTTTTCAACATCGAGCAGAGAATCTTTTAGCTTGGGCGGCCATTATCGATATTGCAGAACTTGCTACCGCAGGTGATGACAAGAAACAGCCTATAACTTAGTCTAAGATTGTTATGATTATTTTGGAGCTTGGATCATGTCAATGGACAATCCAAACCGAAACCAAATAAAAAATCAAACAAAGTTAAGCCGAAAACAAAACCCACACAAATTAATAATAATAATAATAATAATAATAATAATAAATTTTTATTTTATTTTATTTTATTTTATTTTGAAACAAATGGAATTATTTTAATTTAAAAGACAAAGATCTATGAAGTACCTACTTAGTAATGATCGTAAAACTTGGAGAAAGTGTAAGTATGTTTGAAAACTTGTTGCAAAACAAAAGTGTTCAACAGCATAAATTATTGTATAATTTATTAATATAATTATTGTACTCTCATGTAGCGTAACCAAAGCCAAAAGACATTTTATAATCAAAGCTCTACTACTACTACTTTCCAAGGGTTTTTTTTTAAAAAAAATTTTGGTCGTTGTTGTCCTCATGACCCGATCCAAGTAGCCTATTATGTTATGTTCCCCCAACCTTTCCAAGTTGTTTATTGCATGGTCAATTCTGAACACCTAGGGTTCATGAAAACTTCGTACTAGACTCTAGTGGGGATGGGTGTCGTTCCGTGCTTGCCAAGGCCAACCAGCGGCTACCTACTGGAGTGCCTTTCACCTTCTTGAGTGCGGCCTCTTAATGGGCAATATTTCACCCACCCAGGAAATGTTAAATTTGGACTCTGAAGAGACCTTGATTTTGTCTTTGGATGAGATCTTAGCTTAGCTTTACCATGGTTAGAAGCAACCCTTTAAAAAATTGTAAGGAATTGGTGTAAGATCCCTCCTCCTTTTTAGGGTTTAGCCGTAAACCCTAAACAAATGTAAGGTTTTTTTGCCAAATATACTAAAGCTCAAGACAGGGAAAAGAAGTACAGATCCTGAACTCAAAACATGTAGGGTAAGGACCTCAAAAGGGGCCTCTTCATGGGATGGGGTCCCTAAGCTAGGTGAGAGCTAAGCATGGGAATCATCCAAATTCTTGGAATAGCCTTATTCAAGGTCCTTACCAAGAGTAAAGGGTTAGCTACAATGGACTATAATAAATAAATAAAATAGAATTTGGGTTCAAAACAATTGAATTTGGAATATGGCTCTTGTTACACATACTTGGGTTCTTGTGCAAGCTTTGGATAGGCTTCAAAGAGCAAGCTCTCTCCGTCCCTCCTGGAGACAATAATGTACCATAACACACCAAAAAAAAATTTAAAAAATAAAAATAAATTACTTCCGATGTCATCAAGTTGAAACGGTCCTTTCTTTAATTTCTTTCTTTCTTTGGGGGAAGGGAAAAAAGTTTGGCCGGTTCATTCCTCGTCCTCGTCAAACTTGTTTCGTCACCAATTTTGGACAAGTTGTGAACAAAATGTTCTCACCACAAAAAAAGAAAAGTAAGCACATAACAACAACCCAGAACATTCCCACCAAAAAAAAAACTAAAAAAAAGGTATTACAAAAATTAGTGGGTTTGTTAATAATTCTTCGGAGACCCATTAAAGCCACAAATAAATTTTTAAAAAATAAAATAGTACTAGTTCTTGTTTTTTTTGGGGGGAGGAATTCTTTTGTTTTTTCCAAGAAAATTGGGATTTTTTTTTTGTTTTTCTTGCATAATTTGAACAACTTTTGTTATTTCATGGATTATTTTCACCAAATTTTCAACATAATAAAATTGGAAAGAAAAAAAAAACCCCCTTCAAATAGACTTGGTTTTAATTATTTTCAGTTTAAAAGCTCACTCACTATTCATTTAATTTTACTCCATCTAGACTTTTAAGTTTTATTTTATTGTTAATATAAGATTATTTTGTTTTGATACTTAGTTCTTTTTTTTTTTCTCTCTCTCTCTTTTTTTTGGGGGGGGGGGGGGGGTGGGGGGGAAGCTGGTGATTTAAACCCCAATTACTTTCAATGTGGCTTTATAAAGTCCCTTTAAGACTTTATTTTTAAAATATTTATTATTGAGAACAAAACAAACAAAACCAAACAAACAAGCAGGCAAGCAAAACATGCATTAAGTTATTGAAATTTGACACCATGCAATAATTTTTAAAAAAATTATATCATATTTTAAATATAATTTCATGCTAATTTTTTTAGTTTTAAAAATAATTAACAAAATTATATGGCCTGATGGGAAAAAAACAATTAATGCTGAAGAGGGACGAGTATGTAGGTAGGTACTAGGTACTACGAAGCTTGCCGCGCGGTTCCGAGAGCGCCACGGACAAGCGCCCTTTGTAAAACCCAGCGCCCATTTGCAGCCACTGCTCCCCAAGCCTGCCGTGCTCTAGCTCTGGCGTTGCAGTGAGGACAGTGGCGATGGCGGGCCCGACCGCTTTCTGCCTCCACATCGTCGTCGCTTTTGCGGACCCGCTTTCGTCGCCCGCTTGGTGCTTATTTCCCTCTTCTTCTTTTTCTTTTTCATCTTATCAGTCTCTCCTCCTCTCCGGTATTCTCGCCAGCATCGTCTGTCGTTATTGCTCCATCTCCACTCCACTCTATCATCACCTGCGCTTACTTCTTGCTCCAACAACTGCAGCAAAACCAGCACCATCAGGTACTTACACCGTCATCACTAACTACATCCTCTCTCTCTCTCTCTCTCTGTGCTTCCCCTTCACAACTGTTTCAAGAGATGCGCGTTCTTTGCACGATTATTGAACACTTATTGTGTTTTTCTTTCTTGGAAGGTCTTCCCTCGTTGCAATGTGTGGTTCTGAGAATCTCACGCATCTGGTTGCTATAGACCGTGAGCTCTGTCTTTCTTTCCTTTTCTCCCTCCCGCTTTGTTCCACACACGTACTCTCTAGACTCTAGCTATTATGCTCTTGTTCTTGTGCTTTGTTTCTGATCAGTTTTGATGCGATTCGTGTTTTCCGTCTTGTATAGGTTCCAGGGAAAAGCTACACTGGCGTCGACTTCGCGTAATCGATTTGGAGAAATCCGATCTTGAATGCGCGTGGATGCTTTTTGAGGACAACAGGGAAGCGCGCAGGTGCAGATTGTAACGCACGACGCGTTTCTTTGTAGAGACCTTTCGACCAGGGACCGACCGGCGTGCGGGCGTTGCTGCCGTGCGCTGGGAGCACGTTTCTGTGGTGTGGAAGCGAACGCTTCAAGGCTTTTTTCTTCTTCTTCGTCAGAAGAAAAAGAAGAGCTTGAGATTTCCTTTTGTTTTTCCCTTTGTGGAGAAAACGAGAGATTTGCTTTGTCTGCGGTGGTGTATGTCCAGTTCCGTTGAAGGAACGAGGACGACGGTGTTTGCACCGGCACCGGTCTCGCCTCGCGTGTTCCAGAAGGCTCTAGAGGAGCAGCATTATTGTTGTTGTTACACCAGCAGCAGGATCATGCACACATGCTCCTCCAAGCTACTCTTCCTGTTGCTCTTCTCTAAGTTCGTCCCGCTCTACTACGGCTCTGTTGTTGTTCACTGGCCTTCTTGTGAACACGAATGAGCACACCAATCGAATAACGACGGTACAAGAGCAAGAGCAACTGGAGCTCTGCATGATCTATCTGCACAGACTACAGCTTTCAACAAGGACCTCCACAACCACGCTTGGTAGGTAATCCTGATGCAAACACTGTAACTCTAGTATTGTGCTTTGATTCTAGACTAATTCAGTGCTCTGAGAGCTTCTGCAATAAGAGCTTGAAATGAATCACAGGAGGAGAGTTCCATTCCATGCAAGCAACAATGCACATTGCAATGCCTTGAGAGAAACTGCTTGAATCTAGACTCTCTGTAAGCATCTGGGAGTAAATTCAAGCTAATAATCCAAGCTAACCCAAGAAGCAAGTATTTACTGTCAAACTCTTACCTCCATGTCAAGTTCCCTTTGTTTTCCTTCTGCTTGTTTTGCAATACTCATCAAGCCAATTGAGCTCAGCCAGGTGGGGTTCTTCACACTTCAGAGTAACCTAGACTACTACACCAATTGCCTCTCCAGGCGGTTATGGGGATTGTTGAGCTGACTGCTTGTGTGGAGTGATTCTTTGTCCCATCTCTGTGTAATTCTTCTTCTTCTTCTGGCAAATGTGGAGAGTCACTCAAGATGGATTGAGTACGCTGAGAAATGGAATTTTGGATGGTTTTCATTTTTTTCTTTTTTCTGAGCTTCTCTGTGTGTTGTTGTTGCAGGTCTGGCGGTAGGGGGAACATTCCAAGCAAGCCGTGTAACAGTGCAAGATGAATTGGCTTGATAACCTGTTTGGGTCCTCCGAGGGGTATGTCCGACGGTATGGAGATGGAGAATACTATGAGTATCCAAGGAACAACAGTAGCAGTGCCAGTACCTGGCAAGGGCCGAACATTTTTGAAGTATGTGTTGTTTTCTCAATTTTCTGCTTTCCTATCAATTGTTGAGCTTGCCCCTTTCTGTGACTATTTCCAAAGCTGTGCTTTTAGGCAACATGGGCAGAAAGAAACTAAAACAAGTCTCCTGAACAACTTGTCCTTCACTAAAGTTCAGCTTGTGTTCTGATGTGTTTGCTATTGTGGACAAGCTTGATGCCTTGTTTGTCACTTCAATGCACACAGGATCCATATGGCAGAAACTCGAGCTATGATGGAGGCAGCAGTTACACACATCCGAACACTGGATACCCGAGCCATGATGGAGGCAGCAGCTACACACATCAGAACACTGGATACCCAAGCTATGACAGTGCAGGTTCCTCATACTCAGGCTACAACAAGAGACAGACTGCCAAAAATGCCCCTGTGGCAACCTCTGATGCTGAGACTGGTAAACTCTCTGCTTGATTGTCAAGTTAAAGGTTTGGCGACCATGTGTGTTGTGTACAAAACACGACCAGAGGGAAATGGAAAATTGATACTTCTCTTACACAGTTGAGCAGCAGTTTTCTGTAACTTATCCTAAGCATGCAATTTTAACTGAGTTTTAAACAGACCAGTGCATGCATAGCCTGCTGCAAACATAATGCACACTAAAAGGTTCAGCAGACTTGGGATTTGCAAATGAGATACCTTCTTCTCAATGAAGAATCTTTGCCAGATTTCGAAGAATGTGAGCTGCATTGACAAAAGTGGCTTATCAATGGCAGGAGCTGCTGCATGCTTCGTATAGTCGCACTGATGCTTTGAATGCTTTTTCCTATTCCATATGCAGTTGAATATTGTCTGTGTGTTTGTTCAAGCATCTTGCAACTAGGTAGCAAAGTGAAATGTCTGCAGAACTAAATTGATCTCACAGTCAGGAAATTACTGTTCCTATCCCTCTGCACAATTGGAGTGGGACTGTAACATTTGATCATATTGAATGAAGACAATCCAATCAGACCATTGACTGCTGATGACAAGTTTTGTATAGTAGTGAAACTCTTTTAAGAATTTGAAGTGAATTTGTAGCATCTCAGTTTGTTCCATCTTTGAACTTTTCAGAAGATGATGAGGAATCAGAAGTAGAGGAGTTATCCAAGGCAATGCAAGAAACATTAAGCCTTCAATACCCAGCTCCATATGGGATGCCATCCATTGCTCCATTCCAATCAATTATGGCCCCTGCACCAAGGTTAGGCTTCTCTTCATCTTCATTTTTGTGCTCAATGGTTTCATTGCCCCTGGAGTGAGTCCTTTGCAGACAGGATGACATGGGTTCTGCTGGATTGTTAGATCGGCTGGAATGTCAACTTGTGCTGGCTGTCACCGCACACTTGGATTTGGGCGATTTTTAACCTGTCTGGGCCAAAACTGGCACCCTTCTTGCTTCAAATGCCGGCATTGCAATGTTCCCATATCAGACCGTGAGGTAATTTCTTTGCTCCAGGTGGTTGAATTGACCAGCCTTTTCACTAGTTCAGGAGGAAATTGGCTCAAGGTGCAATGAGTGACTTCTAAGAAGTAACAAGAATGTATCTTTCTCTCTTTCATCAGGGCTTTTGTGGAAAAGAATGATTGTTGGACAACTTTCTGGTCGTGGATTCCTCGTGTTGCAAAGGTTTCTGTTCATCTGTTCTTGGTTGCTCACACAATGTTGTGTTCATTGGTTTGGAGGACAGTTCTCTGTTCAGGGAAGTGCGCCATATCATCGAAACTGCTACAAGGAGGTCTTTCATCCCAAGTGTGAAATTTGTCATGAATATGTATGTCCACCCTTCTTTTCTTAGTGTGTAAAACTGCAATTTTTTTCATAACCCAATTGAGAGTCCAGCCCAAGACTGAAGCATTTTCATTGATTTGAAGTTGGGATTTGATAAGTCACTTGCATTTTTCCACTCCTCTTAGCTAATCAACCCTTCAATGGCTGGGATGATCTTCCACTTGATTATTTGATGCATAAGGTTATAACTCTAACTGGATGCTCATGAATCATGTGCATTTAGATTCCTGCAAATGCTCAAGGGCTTATAGAGTACCGATCACATCCATACTGGAACCAGAAGTATTGCCCCTCTCATGAGAAAGATGGTGCAAAACGCTGCTGCAGCTGTGATCGCATTGAGGTATGCAGTCTCCCCTGTGACATGCTGTTGCCAAAACATTTTGGTGTAGATTCTAGTGCATGTAAAGGTCTCAAATCCTCAGTGCTAACTTTGTTCTTGATTACCAGTAATTACCAGTGCACACTCATCTTGCAGCAATTGTGATGCTACACCATTGTTGAGTTGTATCCCATAGCAGAAAGCAAGATCAAGATCAAAATTTCCAACCTCTTCCTTCTGTAGTCTTGCTTCAACTTCCTCTGATTTGAGTTATGATCAAATATGTAAACATGAGATTGCTTGCCTCAGCCTTCTGGTCATATGCCCTATGAACAGTTTGATGGGTCAAGAGTAATGAAGATTGGTCTCTTGGGCACCACAAATTGAGCATTGAAAATCTGCATTCCCTCCTGCATGTCTTAGCATTTGGAGGCAGACAAGCCACAAAAAGTCCAAATTTCAGTCTAGTACGATCAAAGTCATCCCTGAACTCTCCACCCTAAATTGAAACAAGTTTATGGAAGTTTCCTACCTGGTTAAGTCCTTTGTGATTTTTTCACTCCACTGACTTGTCCATTCTCCACCTTGAGCTAAGGCTTGAGTATCAGAAGAAGTCCTTCTGAGGCAGAGAAAGACTGTACTTAGTAAGACATTGTTTGTTGCCAGTAGCTTTGTGTTGTCCACAGACCCTGCCTCCACAGTGGATGGAGAAAACAGAGACATGCAGAGGTAGAGGGAGACAGTGAGGGGGAGTGTGTTGGCCGTGCATGTCAAGTACTTTCATGATTTGTCTAATATGCATCATTGTTGTGTTTTGATTAGCATACATGCTGTTCTTGTGGAGCAGCCTGCAGGAATACAGTATGAGAAGCTGGAAGATGGTCGAAGGTTGTGCTCTGAATGCCAGGAGTCAGCAGTGATGGACACCAAGGGATGTCAGTCCCTCTTCCGGGAGATACTCAAATTCTACAAGCACTTAGGGATGCCAATCACTCAAGAGATCCCCATGCTCTTGGTGGAGCGGTCAGCTCTCAACAGTGCACTTTATGTTGAGAAGGATGTAAGTCTTGCACTTACTGTGTGTGCCGTGAAACTGGAGCCAGATACTTGTGATGTAGTACTAAGTTGTGTAATGTTTTCTCCAGAATCATGAAATTCCTTCCAAGTCCTTTGGGTTTGTGTTCTATCAGAATGATTCACATGCATGGTTTGCTATTGGGTAACAAGTACATCCTATAGCACATGGTTAGACTTGTCCTCCAGCTGGTGAAATCATTTCCCACCGAAGGTCTGGCATGTATCTATGAGACCATGACCCCCACCTGTGTAATTGGGTGTGTTCTGAGTCAAAAGTTGGTGGTTGATATGTCATCAGGGACACATCCATACATCAGAAACCAGAGGACTTTGCCTTTCAGAGGAGCAAACCATCACTACTGTATGCTACCTTGCTTCTCCTCTATTGTTGATGGCCTTAGAGCATGTTCAATTTCATGAATTTGCTGTCAGTTAGCTTTATTGTTCAAGTTTGCTTTAAATCTGTGCATTTTGTCACCAAAGCTTTGATCTAAGAGATTGTGGGGGTAAGGTAACATTCTGTAATTGCCAGTGTAATTTCTTGAAGATGAAGCTAAAAAACTCTCTCAGTACGCAGGAGACTGATACGACATGTGTTGGTTTTAACTAGGTCTCTGAGAAGGGTGGTGGTTATTTTGAGACTGAGTCAAAAAAGTTGATTCGACACTGTGAGGTCACTGCAATACTTGTTCTTTACGGATTACCAAGGTGACCTACATCTGCCCATTCACCCCACTTTCATGCACTTTCAGTTCTCTCAAAACTAAGAAATTGTAGGTAGTTGATCTTCCACATCAGTAGTCTACTGTGAAGGTGGTGTATAAGGCTGAGCATGGGCATGGGCATGGGAATTGTAGGTTGCTCACTGGATCCATTCTTGCTCATGAGCTCATGCATGCATGGCTCCGTCTCAAAGGTACAGACTGGCTCCTTGCACCCTCAATTTCTACATTAATGCAGTTTGAATTGGTCTCATCTCAATGTTTCCCTTCTCTTTCAGTCACTAACACCTGTGTGCTTCCAAAATTATCTCTAGTATCAGGGACCTTTATAACTAGCATTAGAGATGGACATAGGGATGGACCACAACTTGATGTCCAGATGAGGTACATGGACCAATGCATAGTTGGGCCTGAAGAGTATGCTAAAACTTAGTTTCTTTGCATTTGATTTGAAGGCAATTTGCACTTTGTTTACAGGTACCTTTCCAAGTCTTGATAACAGCATTGAGGAAGGCATATGTCAAGTAATGTCGTACATATGGCTAAGAGAGGAACTTGACAAAATGCGGAAAAAAGGTTGGTCCTCCTCATCATCATCATCAACTAGTGCACGATTGGGTGAGTTCTTCCTGCACCAGATTGAGACTGATGCATCACCTGTCTATGGTGACGGTTTCCGAGCTGGAAATGCAGCAGCTTCAACATTTGGTCTCGCCCGCACACTAGAGCATTTGAGAATGACTGGCCAGTTTCCTTAGTGACCTTTTGCCTTTGAATATGTTATTTCCCCCCAACTCTTCTGCAACTGAATTGGTTCAGCTTCTCATGGGTTTTTTTTTGTGCATCACCTATCTTTTCATCTGCTGATAAGCAAGCAGGCTTTTCAATGTCTCTTGGATCCTTCTTTCTATGAGCTTGGCATGAGAGTCACTGTATAATATGGAAGTCTATGTTGGTGTTGTGTGGTAAGTGAAATTCCTTTGTATGGGCAGATTTGTTTTTCTGTTGATTACTAGCAAGCCATACCCTTCTAGTATCCAATAGATGTAGATGTGATCTAGGCAGAGGAAAGACCAAATGCAGTAGAAACTTAGGGTTAAGGTTTTTTTTTCATACATGAGCTTCAGGATCTGTGGATACCCCTTGTGGGCGAGTTTCATGAGGGCTATTTGAAGGTTGGAGGAGGCTTGCAAGAGAGTCTTGTTAGGACAGGAATCATGGTGCAGCACTTGTGCTCCCATGGAAAAGAGGTGGTCAAGCTTCAATGGCATTAAAGGTATTTGTATCTCCAAATGTTCTAAATAATATCTAGTATGTGTCATCTTGACCGAATATCAGTTATCAAGCAACTGTGTTTCACAACCCATAAAAATGCAATTGAAATTTGCTGTTGATTGGAGAGGGGTGTATGTATATATATGCTATTTTGACTTACTATTGACAACTGCACTAACTTGCTCTCATGTGTTTTATTTGTGAGATTGTAAGTTCTATGCTGGTTTGAATAATCAAGCATGGCATCTGGTGAAGAAAAAAGATCCAAGTACATGCATGAACAAGCCTGAAATTTCTGGTAATAAAACTCATGACACTCCTCCATATGCTCCTGAGTGTCTTAACACTTTTCTGCGCTGAAATTCAGTTCAAGATACATTTCAGATGAAATTTTCTCTTTTGTTTATTGTCTAATAATTCCAATTTTAGGAGTAATTTGACTGAGGAAAGAGAAATTGTGATGGCCTAGAATTTTTTATTGATTTGATCAATTTTTTGAGAAATGTTTTTAAAACTTCTAATTTAAATCAAACTTAGAAAACTGGCTTGAATGACTTTCTTTCTCAGTGTCTCTCTTTCTCAGCAGCCAATGAGGTGAGCCTGTAGTATGAGTAGAATCAAGCCTGGCTTTTTTTCCTTTTCAGGGTGGGGGAAAGGGGAAACTTGAAGATTTTCATTTTGGGTTTAGGGCTTTATTAATTTCCCTCTCACATGTTCCCAACAATCTTTAGTGGTGTTCCCATCCTGTTCTTCACAAATCTCTGTTTTCTTATTGGTTCTATCAGTTCCCTATGTATCCCCCACAGTTTTTCCTTAAATCTACACCATATATTGTTTTGACCAATGTTCTCATTTGATGTTCTCAATGGTGTCTCACATTTTATCCCATATTGCTTGCCCAAAGTCCTACACTTTGTGGCCAACATAGCGAAGGCGGCTAGGTAAAACTGGTAAGTAAAGCAGGTTAAGTTCATCCTTTCATCATTTCTAATGATTTTGTTTGCCATCACATGTTGACGAGCTGATTGGTTGTTTCTCAACTCACCTCTTTGTAGATTATTACACATCAAGCTTTTGCTTTTGGCTGTGTCCAAAGGGAAGAGACTTGAATTGGTGTACAATTTTGGGCAGAAGAACTCGTCCCAATCTGTGAGTGGTGTCTGGAGTACAATATTTGCATATGGTGGATGGGCATGTTCAATCTAAGTGCATGCATCTAGATGAGAAGTTCTAGACCCATTGAGGGAAAGTCTATCAAATTCTAGAAGGAAAGTTGAAATTGTAGCCTAACCCTTTAGTACAACACTCATATAACCTTTTGGGTTTCATATGGCCTCCTTGTACCTCCATAACAAGACATTGATTTAAGGAGCCTAATAAACCTGTCTTTGGCATATTGTAAACTGCATTGTGTCAATATGTTGTGTGAAGGTACAAAATACTATTAGATTTTGTGGTTTTTTTAATTGAGTTAACTATATGTGAAAGAGAATGTGTAGGGAGGTTTTGATTGAATGATGGTTTGTTGCTATCTTTGTTACTTTCATACATTGTTCTTTGTCAATTGACATTTTTTTGACTTTTTGGTCTGATAGATAGTTTGATTGATTTATCCAGTGTGTTGTGCATCTTTTTGTCTCTAGTGTTGTCACAGTACACGACGTGTCATGTGTAGCAAGGTGTATGTTCCAATTAGGAAGTAACTTGGGGTTTGTTAGGGTCATCTATGAATAATCATTATTGGTTCTGTAACTTTAATGGTCTTTTGACATATGAATTATTTTTAAGATAAACTTATTTGGTGCGCAGAATTAGGTTTTAACATCAAGTACTAATCAATCAGTTGGAGGTTTCCACTTTTAAGTTCACCATCCAACAAGTACTCACCCTAACTCCTACTGACATGACAAACCAACCAGCGCCTTGTTTGTGTCTTAAAAGCATCTCTGGCAGTGCTCAGTATGTGACCCTACAAAAAAGTTTTTCATGTCCAAGTTTAGTAATTTACTTTCTTGCAACCCCACCCAGGAAATTGAAAATGGAACACCAAATAGTGGTGAACTATTGATAGCAAACCACCTGGACAAATCATTATGAAGAAAACACTGAGCAGCAGTCAGATCACATTTATTACACTCTTTTTCTACAGGTGCTAACTGACACCACGGCCTTTACTAGTCACAGCAAACTGTGCAATTATACATAGCCAAAACCATTTTCCTAAGCCAAACCGGCATATTATGACTTTTCTTCATCCAATTTTAGTGTGCAGGATCACACACTGAGCACTACTGGAGATGGTCTTATGCACAAAATCAAGTTTGAAATACAGGGACCAAGGTTCTAGAAAAATGATATTGGTTTGGAAATTCTAAGTTTGCTCAAATTTAAATCCTTTCCAAGCTGCCAACGCAGAAACTTGTGCTTGCACGAACAACCTTGATTTTCCACATCCTATTGTATTGAAAATGGTGTTGAATGTGAAATCAATGTTTGTCAAGGTTCTGGAATTGGTTTAAGGAAAAACTAGTTAGCTTCAAAAGCATCATCTACAAATGCATGAATGGCATGAGCATTATGTGCAATTAAAATAGGAGTTTGGAGTTCAATGTGATGCTTATTGTGATTGGAAGTTTGGAGATATTAATGTGAACTTGTCACAAGATGTAAAATATACAGAATTTTTTTTTTATTGAGATAATAGTAAACTTTCAAATTTAAAAAATGGACAAAACACTTGTATGGGCAAGGAGTAAACCACATATTTTGTGAACATGAATGAATTGAATGTGAACATTGTCAATTATATGTTTCTTGAAAGGCTTGCATACTCCAATACAAGCATGTGGACCCTTCCAATCAAGGATGAAGACTGAGTTTTTTTTTGTATTTTGTGTGGTTTATATTCACTTTTAAAGCTAAAAATCTAGTTTTTTTTTTTTTTTTTTTTTTTTTTTTGTTTTTTTTTTGTGTTGAATTTTTTTTTTTGTAATTAATTAATGGGAATTTTTTTTTTTTTTTTTATTTATTTTTTTTTTTTTGAAAAAAAATGCAATTGTGCAAATTTAATAGGGGCATAAGGGTGGACTTTAAGGGTGGGAGGGGCTGGTGAATCCAGGCCATAGCCCTTCTATGTGGATTTTCTCTATGTGTTCTTGTTGCAGCAGTTGAGAACAAATTTGCTTGTCTCCCACAATTTTGCTACCAATCAATCTTGGTCAATCAAAAACAGGAAAGAGAAGTAAGCAGCGGTAAGGAGCAATTTCATGATGTGTGTATTTGTTTAGGGTTTGTTGGGATGTGCAGATGGGGATAATTCCCAATTGATGAGTTTTGTTATCATTTACAATGTGCAGCTGCAAATGTTTGCAAGACAAAAGGGACAAAACCATGTGGAAGCTGATTGAGTGTCTTTGAATGTGTGGGTGTTGATTTCAACATCTTAGTAGACTTTTGAAGCATGCAGCCAGCAGCACACAGAAAGTTGCAGAGGATTCCTTCATTTCCTGCACTACCTGATCAGCAGATCACTTCTCAGCTTATATATCACATCTGGTGGAGCAAAAGCTTGGCAGATTCATACAAGTGAGCGCCACACTCATTGACACCCACTTCACCTCCTCTAGACTTTTGCCACCCATTCTCGTATCACTGAAGTAACTTGTGTTTGCTGATTCTGTCAATTTTCATCGCAAAAACTAAAATATTTGTTACTGTTGTTAGTTGGTTGCAACTCAAGCCTTTGGTTTCCCATTTTTTGAACCCATTTTACTAGAGTTGGACAAAGGATTCCAAACTGATTACACTCATGGAATCCACTTTGCATATTCAGGAGCAACCACTTGAGCTGACATTACCAAAAATTCCATCTACCTTGAACTTGAGCTCAACCAATTCTTTGCCTACAAGAAAGCACTTTTCAGCTCTCCACATAAGTAAAAGACAACACTGCTCTTTTTACTTACATGCATGTCTTAAATCTGAATGTTTTGCATTGTAACCTACAATGAGGTGATTTTTTTCATCACTATACATACGATATAAAATAACTAAATTGTGGTAAGGTCCATTGTCCACCTCCACTTTGTTCTGTGAGCATATGGACATGTCATACATCATGTGGTCACTTAGTTTTTGGTTGGGTGGTAGACAATCCAGTTTTCTTGCCCTAAAAACTTGCTTCTCACTATTGCTTCAATTTACACTCTGGGTTTTTTTAGGAGAAAATTAACATCTGAGATGAATACTATTTGTTTGCATATTCTCAACTATTTCATAGCCATCTACACCACTGAGTTTCTTCCCAAACGCAACACACTTGATACCAGAGATAGGAGGAAATGGCTTCTTCTATGCGTATTCTAGAGGTTCTTCGCCACAAACTATTATAGATGAGATTGTGCTCAAATCACTGAATGTTTTGGTCTCTGCTGTGGAGGTAAAAGAAACTTATTAACAACCACTTTATACCCAAATGAAATAGAAATCAACTGATCTAATTGCAAATTCAGTCTGAAAGAGTATTGAAATATGTATTTGAAACATGTATTGTGCAAAACTTATCCAATTTATATGACTTATGGATTGAAGCTCTCTAGTACTTTTGTTGTTATTGTCATGAACAATAAACTACATAGTCAACTTACATAACAACAAGAGTGAGAAATCTTTGTAGACATTGTTTTGGTTTGTGACTTGGGTTGTGAACCTTTTGTAAGCACTTTGTGGAAAACCATATGCTATTTATTTTTTCCTGCAAGGCTCTCAGCATAAACAGCTTAGGTTTTGATCCTTGGGTGGTGGCTGGCTGGCTGCAGGGGAAAAACTAACTCATAACGAGAAACCATTTGCATCAACTTCATGCAAGTGGAGCAAAGACAATCATAGTTGGAAACCAACCACCTCAAGGTTGCAATTGTGTGATTCTGACTACATTTTCAGGGAGTGAAGGACCGTATGACAATAGTGGTTGTTTGGATGAATACAACAAAGTGAACAGAGTGCTCAACATAGGACTCCAACAAGCACTCACCAACCTCCAACAAAGCTACAAAGCAGATGGCACATTGATTATCCAATTGATTTTTACAATGCCAACATCGAGCTGGTTACCAATCCAGCCCAATACAATTTTTTATTATTATATATGTATAATTTGCTCTGTATTCTTCTTCATCAATTTATGATCTATCCTCTAAATTCTCCCAACCCAATCTAGAAGTATGATACCAAATTCAACCCTAGAGTTACGGTGCAGATGGGGTTGGTTGTTTTTTTGTGGGGACTTTGTTGTACAAACATTGTACAAACAAGTTCCAGTACTAAATTGAAACCATGTTGTAGGTTTGGAGGAGCATACAACTACAATCTAATTGTTTGTTGTAAGAATAGTGGCAATGTATCATCCTTATCTGCATGAGGTTCACAATTTATAAATATCCATACCAACGTAACTTGGAGGAGTACATTCAGTGGGATGGCTTCCATTTTACTCAAGTTGCTTACAAAGTCACTGCCTCCTTCCTTTCAAGCCAATTTGTTGTCTCATCATCTAGATTCAATCTCTTACAACTTTGCAATCTTAACTTTGCAATCTTGGCTTTCCTCAATTCTTGATGTTGTTGTTACTGCATTTATGATGGTCTAGCTTTCTTTTTGCAAATGTCAAAAGAATTGAGACAAATTAACAGTGTGGGATTAAAATTTTGTTGCTTTTGTTTGAAATGAATTTCAATTATGCTTCTTTTTTAATTCCTTTCAAATTTGAGAGCAAGAATTTTGTTCCTTGTTTGATTCTTTGGTAAATTTAGGAAGGATGTTGGGTTTGAACCAAGTTCAAATTTTGCTTTTGTTTATATGGGAGTGGGTAATTTTGGTGAGAAATTGAACAAGTTGATTGATTTTGATATTGGTTGACTCTTTTGATTTTTAATTTTTGGGAACTTTTTATACCATTTGGGCGAGGGACTCATATTTGTTTCATTGCAATCATTTCAAGCTATTGAAGTATAAAAAGCATCCATGTATTAAGGAAGGTAGACTTTTGTTTCTTTCTTTTTGAATTGTCACATTGAAATCTTCCAAACCACAACACCCTCCTCCCTCATACTCTTGATACCATTGGAAAGCCCTCAATGAGTAGGAGTGCACTAAGATAGTTTCATAATGTTTAAACATAGAAGGTGGAAGAGTTATTGAATGTTGAACATGAAATTTATAACTGAAAATTCAATATATTCCAAATTTAAAATTCTAGTGAAATTGGGGCACACTCTTGGTAATGTTGGAAAGCCCTCAACGACGCTTCATGGAAGTGATTTTGTAATTTTGAGACATGAAGTCCAAAAAACATTGATTTTTTAGTATTTTTGACAAAGTTCAAATATTAAACTTTCCATGTAATTTGGATTTCAGACTTCATCTAAAGGTGTACAATTGGCCTTTCCAAAATAATTCAATATTACAATATGTGTTCACCAACATAGGTCACATTAGTTCATTTTGATACAATACAAGATTTTCTCCTAAAGCTTTTGATTCTTCATGTTATTATTTTTTGGGTAGAATTTTACAAGCAATTCTTTGTGCAACATACATCCTCATAACCAAAATGATGAATGTCATGAATCATGATGCTAATGATGGTGAAAATTGTGTCCTCAAATATCACCTTGACAAGATAATATGATCAAAATGAACATACATGCATTGAGGGGAAGGTAATTAAAGGGGATGTTCATTTCAAAAATCTTCAACCATAAATTTGAGAGGCCCACACATTTTGTGACTATATGTGGATTTTTTTCCAACCCTAAAGCTCTTAAGAAATATCAAAGTCTTTACTTGCTTAGATTTTTTTTTTAATAAAGGAGAAAACATAACAAAATAAGGTAGGGTATACACTTATTAAAAAAGTGAATTGGAATAACAAAAACAAGATTTATTAGTAGATTTATTAACAAAAACATGATTCTTTAACTAACCTTAGGATCATAGAACTTGTTACAAACTTCAAGATCCACCTCCAAGCCTTTTCTTATTGGTAAGATAGAAGCATTGAAAATCAACATAATAAGCATATTGAGTAAATTGATCAATTTTTTCCCCCTTTTTCTTACTTTCATTTTTCCCTTAAAGACAAGAGGATTTTAAATTAACTTAGGTTGAAGCTTTTTTTTTGGATTTTAAAAATTAATTAAAATTTGTGATAAGGTCTTCTATCATGTCAATAGACTCCCCTATGAATGTGGATGTAGCACTCAAAATCTTTAAAAAATAAGACTTTAATATGGTCAAAAAAAAATCCTAAAACCAAGGTCACATGTGCTCAAAATAAGCTATGGAATGGGTTGGATTTGAAAATATTTGAAATGGATTGGATTGTAATCTTAAATCAACATTTAAAATAATTTAAAATTCAAACCTTTTATAGTCATGGATTAACAAGCACATTAGAATAATTATGGGAGACCATTCTAGGTGTTGGTTTAGGGTGCAATAATGATTTTAGGCGCTTTTACCTTACACATGGTGCACAAGTCCATAGAGGTGTCAATTGTTACAATCATTGTTACTTTCACAAATATTAAAGTGAGTATCACCATGCAATGAAATAATTTGAATATAACTAAGGTATCTCATAGTTCCAACTTTAGATGCATGAAAGGCATGTAAAAGTAACTTGGTAGGATGTTGATGTCCAACCAAACCAATGTTTTGATGTTGAAAAGTTGAATGTTTTCCAAATTGTCAATGTTTTTTTCTCTTGCACATAGCCAATTATTTATTTATTCAAGCTTTAGTTGGCAAAAGGCTTGACATTTTAAAATTTACAATATCACTATAGATGCACCAAAATTGTCTTAATTAAAGGCCATCCATTTGAAATTTCAAAGAGCCCTAAAATAGATGTTGGTGTGCAAGTTATTTCTACAATGTGAAGGTAGTAGAGCTTATGCAATTTGCTCCATTGTTAATCATTTTGTTATGCTCATAAAAGCAACAACTAAGAAATCTAGGTGATTAAACTCCCTTTTCCCCTTGGCGGGGGAGAGCTTGGAAGGAAAAAAAACACATGTTGAACCAATATCTAAAAAGCTAAAATATTATTGACATGTGAAATGCAAAATATGCATTAAACTTACAACACATGTTCGTGTCATTCAAACCACTTCTACAATAATACTTACAACCTTATCAAAAGGACTTTGTTTTGTAACTCTCGTGGTAGGTAGGGAATATTAGACATAATGTAGAACTAGGTAGTTGTTAACCATTTAATTGTGTAAGATTTTTTTCATTTTTACAATATCTACAACATGGCAAAATAATGATATTTAATTTATTCAAGTCAACTTTGGCTTTTGTTTATATCATTCTCAATGTGCAAAAAAACATATATCCTACACAATGTACAATTGATGTTTGGTGAACCTTCAATTGTAAGGTTTTGTTTGGCCAAACCTTTATGCAAGTATTATAATACCCATGCAACTTTTGCACAAATTGTATATTTTTTGGAATGTTAAAATTTTCCCAAAAACTTTTTCTCAAAGAACATTTTTTTGTGAAGGAAATCAAATAGTCTTTTGGAATATTTGAAATTTCAAGATTAAATCTTCAAAATTAAGTACTTATTTGACATACATGTGCTAAACTTGCACTTGTATAACAATATTATGGATTCATTTGGGGCTTACAACACCTTAATGATAGAAGTAACTTGCCTTTACAACAAAAATAAATCATCTTCAAGCATGTTTATGTAAATACCTAGTAATTTAAAACTAGCTTAAAAAATTAAATATTTTTTATTTAAAAGATGTTCTCTAAAAATAGGTAGTGTGAGATGATTTTGATTTGATATTTCACTTATTTCAAAGATTTATTCCATTGCTATGCATTTCATTTGATTTTTTTCCTTTCCTATTTTGGTCTAATTGAATTTTAAAACTTGTATTAATTAAAAATTCAGTTTTTAATGTATGAAGTAATGAGGTGATCATATGCCATTATTTGCTAATGCTATTTTATTTTATTTTTGGGTTTGCTCACTAGATACTTAACATGTCAATGGTAGAATTGTGTAGTTAACAAACCTTCAATTGTAAAGGTTTGGCTTCCTTGTACAATATTTGCAATGTTTACAAATCAAAAGAGTCATGTTTAGTTAGCATTTTCCCCCAAGGACATGTAAACATTGTATTATCCATAATGTATAATTTTGTAGTTGACAAGCATTCATTTATAAGGTTTTACTCCATTTCCTTACTAACCCTACAATTTAAAAATTGCATACATCTATGAAGGATATGTAGATACAACTTGCACACTTTAGAACTTATATAATTTGTCATTGTTATTGTTCAAAATGCAATTGAGTTGATACCTCAAAGCAAATATTCAATATTCCACATCATGATTTTAATGTCAAACAACTTGTTGATGATGAAAATGAAGTTTGCCCATTTATTACCATTTCAGATTTTGGTTATGCTAATGATTGCCAATTTTTTTATATAAATATTGTGTATTATTGCCTCAAGTAATCTGATGAAAACCCACAAGTTTTTTTATCCTTAAATCCATCAATATACACTTGTCTAGATGTCTCTCAAATAGGAATGGAAAGAACCCTTTATAAAGTGGTGCCAATTTTATTACTTATCTTCAAATGGCAAAGACTTTTTACTTGGATAAATTTTAAAGATAAATTAATGTAAACATAAGATTTACTTGGGGACTTTAATCTAAATAAGGATGATTCAATGTTCTTTAATTTTAAAAATATCATAACTTCATAATTGGCTTTCAAGTTTTTAGCACAAATAAATTTTCTAATTCAAAATTTAAAGGATTTTTTTTATTATTGATAAATGTATCATCACAATATATATGCAACTAATTTTTTTTGTCCTAGATATTTTTGCATTTATTCAATAATTGTATTACTATGAAAATTTCCAATTAAAGGAAATTGGTTCACAATATTTCCAATAGTCTAACAAATTGAAAAGAAACATCAATTTTTAATAACTAAATTCTCATCCTACAAAGCAAGATATTATTTGATTTTAAAAATGGAAAATGGCAAAAAAAATAATGTTCATGAACTAAATTCAGTAATAAATGAAATAATTTTTGAAAATCTAATTTTTTTACAAAGTTCTAGATCCTTCAATTTAAAATTTATGATTCAAAACTTTGCATATATCCTTTAATTTTATAAAAAAAAATCTCAATGGAAACATTGTGATGACAAGATTTTAATTTCTTGGAAATGATTGGAAATTAAATAATTTGTTGATTTTGAATACATTGAATGAATTATTCAAATTATTTCCATTAGAAACCCCTTTTGTATATATCAAATGGCAATAGCTCAATTGGGTCCAAACTACTATTTTTGTTTTTGACATTTTTTTGCATCCTAGTGATAAAACAAAACTGAAAGCAACTCATACCAAGGTTTTTTCGGGGGAAAGAACAGCCCAAAGTCACCACATATGAAGGTTCAAACCAATTGAAATCACCATGTTTAAATAAGGGGTTCTAACATGTCATTGAAATATAACAAGATTACCCAACTCTTAACCAAATTTGGATACGTCCTCTTGTGGAGAATTGCCATGCTACCTACCTTGCAAAATTGCAAAAGAAAAACATTGGTTTAAACTCTGAACACATTCAAAGAAGCCAATAAGATTACTTTATTAAATGACGACACATCTTTTTATCCAAAATATCATTAAAAAAAAATTTGAATGAAAATTTCTAGGACATGTTATTCAATATGCTTATAATTGCCATGATATATCACATGTGTTTTAATCATTGTTGATGAAATATAAATTTTTAAAAGTGTAGAAATTCTACAAGTTTTTTTTTTCATCATGCAAAATGATCATAATTTCAAATTATACTAAAATATGTTCATTCCTTTAAATGTTCACTTTTTTATTATTATGCCCCATATACATGTGATAAAGGAATCTTGAAATTTTGACATTTGAAACATATTTTGAAATTCTAAAAAATTGAATTTTACATTAAAAAATTTGTTAGTGTTTTTTTGAATGTGGCTAATAGCTTCTTATGATCTAAATGTTTTTATCATCAAAAGACTTATTATGGGACCCAAATATATATATGCAAAATTGTCCCTATCTAATACATTTGTTGTTCACTTTCAAAAGTCCTTAATTAAAAAAAAAACCTAAAGTTGGATTAAATGGATTTTTAATTTGAATATCCTAACATTCATTTGAGTCATTTAACTTGACATGATTACCATGGTTTTCAAATGAAAAAACATAAATAAATTTATGATGATTTCTAATATTCACTATGATGGATGCCTTTTTGGCTCCTTTTAATGTGTTTTCACCCAAGTTCATCCAAATGGATGAAATAAAAATAATCAATATATCCTTGTGTGCTCATGTAATGTACTTGTGAAGAAGCCTTTGCTATTAATTGTTTAAGTGTTGCCAAATTCTTGTTCATGTTGTCACCTCAATGTGTGTATAAAATTTAAAGGTTGCAGGATTCTTTATTTTGCTCACATTTTATTTTAATAAGAGTTTGAAGTTGGGGTTTGATCAAGGTGAAGATTTTTAAAACTATCCTTATAATGTATAATAAGAACTAGTAATAATTAAAGTAAAGGTGTTAGCTTCTTTTTCTATACAATTCACTCTTTTCTTGAATTAAATTACATTTGAGTATAAAATTATGGCATGAAATGATCTCTTGGTGAAAATCAAATTATTGAAGTATATGTTGGAACAAACTATTCATTTTCAAAAGTTATGAACATTTACATTTAAGCTAAGATCATTTTTAAAACAATTTGTGGAATAGCTACATTTTAATAGGCGGTGCAAATTCAAATTTGATCCAAAAGCATTAGAGTGGTGTTTGTGTTGATTGCAATTCCATGTCATATTGTTGGAATCTACAGAAATCATTGAGGATACAACTTACATTGTTGAAAATGTTATAACATTTGATTTTGTTTTTCCCTCCCATCAAGGTTTAGTCCTACCCCTAGGTGGTTCCCCTCACGGCATCGAGGTTTCCTGTTTTCCCAATAACTCAACCCCATCAAGATCTTATCCTACCCAAATCATGGGAATTCACTCCAATCCTCATGGAGGTGCACTTTCCCAAAGGGTCATTCCCCCATTAAGGTTCATAATCTCCCCGTTAAAGGAAAAGGGGAAAGAATTTAATGGAAGGTCAGTTGAAAACTTTATTTAATTTTCCCTACCCCTATAAGGTCTTTTTCAAAAAAATTAATGTTGGGTGGGTTTCATTTTTTAGATATCTATCAGTTCCAATTTGTTTCAAACAATTACAAGGTTTAAAATAATTATGTAATTTTTAAGGATTTAAATATTTAGACATAATATGAATTTACTTTTTAAATGCATTTTTAGCCTTGCTAGCTTTCACCTTTATAATATGAATTAACACATTAAAGTTAAATTAACACAACAAAAAAATGAATTAAAACATTAAAGTTGAATTTTGAAATATTACTTGATGTTTATTAGAATGTAGAATTTGTCATGCCCGTACATGGCCTCATACATGATGGTCAGTTACGGGCATGACCATCATGCCTTTTAGGGTTAATGTACATTCTTAGGTGACTATATGCTATTAGGTGCTTAGGGTTTCAGCTTGTTAGCGGTTGTATAAAAAGCCAAGCCCTTCCTTTTTCTTTTTAGTTTTTCTAGAATTCCTTTGTCAGAAGAGTTTTCTCCATAGTCAGATTGGATTTCTAGATGCTCATGGTGGCTATTGCACGACCACCGTCTACATACACTACATGTTTTTTCCTTCTTTGCAATTCAATTCTAGAAAAAATCTACTTTCTGTTACTTAATGTTGAAAGTGAGAAATTTTTTTTGCTTTGAGTTCTTGAATTTCTTTTTGATGTTAGTGTTGTTGCTATTGGTGTTACGCATGTTAGAAGGAGCTTGTGTTGTTACATTTCTACCAACCAACAACGCCAAGATCGGAGGAGCTGAGAAGAGTGAAACCAAACGGGGAGTGACGTATTCTGGAATAGGTTTCAAAGCTTTTTTTTTTTTTTTCTCTTTCTCGTTTTTTTTCTTTCTTTCTCGCACAAAGACACCAAATTCTTGAAGTTGCTGAATTGAAAAAAAAAACAAATTTTGACGGTGTCACTCGCCATTGTTGTATAGTAGCGCAACATCGCCCACCATTGCTATTGAACATTGATGTGAGTTGCAATGCCCTCGTAAATTAAAATAACATAAATTGTAACACCGCCACAAATTGCCACGACACAAGCTGCACCACCGCCGCAAGTTGCCATGATGCAAGTTGTAACAATAAAACTGTTGCGCTACCGCGAGTTGTAGCAACACGAGCTACACCACCATCGTGAGTTACAACAACACAAATTGCACTACCACCACGAGTTGCAACAACGCGAGCTCTAGCGCCCCCACAAGTTGCAACAACATGAGTTCTAGTGTCGCCGCAAGTTGTAGCTTTAACAGTGCCGCAAGCTTGCATCGCTTGCAGCATTGTGAGCTTGTAATGTTCCAGCAGTGTAGTGTTGTGTTGCCATCGGCCATCACCACATAGCTCATAGATAATTTACAACGTTGTGACCTCCAATGATGAATCGCCCACTTCGTGCCGCCCGACATCATTGCATATTAGTGAATTGCAACGATGTGAGCGTTGCCATTCACCATCGTTACATCTCAGTGAATTGCAATAGTGCGAATGTCACCGCTTGCCATTGCTACATATCAGTGAGTTATAGTGGCATGAACATTGCTGCCCACCATCGTTGCATCTTAGCGAGTTACAATAGCGCGAGCATCGCCACCCGCCATTGTTGCAACGGCACGAGTGTAGTCATGTCGCCATCGTTGCAGTGGCGCCCGACTTTTATCCATTCAACTATCGTCTGACATCCGTCAAATTCTCGTTGAATGTCCGTTGGACTATCATTGAACGGTTGTCAAATGTCCATCGGACTATCATCGGACGGTTGTCGAACGTCCATCGGACTTCCGTTTGATTTTCATCTTGCCATTATGTCGTTTCGTTTGACCTTCATTCGGCCTTTGTTCAACGTTCATTTGACCTCCATCCGTCGCCATTCATTCCTATCGATGCACCATATTCTTCAAATTATACGTTGTGTTAGAACTTTATAACTAATACTCATTATTGTTACAAAATTTTGAGGCATGGGAAAACACCATGTCCTCGGATGATGAGAACATTATCGCTCAACCAGAGCCTAGGTATCAACTACAAAGTAACACACAATCCTTTGAACCAATTTCTTTAAGTTCATAATCTTCATGATGGTACCATCAAGCGTCTAAAACACCACCATCATCCAATACAATTCCTACCAAAAATTTAGGTTCAGGTTACACTACATCAATGATACATCAAAGTCCATTTGGAGGGGTCAATGAGTGGGGTATGCCTCCTGGTGCACCTGCTTTCACACCATCATCATATATTCCGCTGCAAACCATTACCTTTACACCAATATACACCATGGAGGTTAGGAGTTCTTCTAGGAGAATTGAAAAGTTCAGCGGAAGGCCAGGTACCATTTCTTTGAGAGAATTCAAGGCATCTTTCTCAACTATAGTTTGTGAATTGGAACTCAAGTATGGCGCTAATTACATTGAAGCGTTCGCATTCAAATAATTGGCCCATTATGTGCATTATGAAGCATTGGATGTCTATGAGCAACATTCTCTGAAAATTTTAAGCATCACTCAGATCCCCAATCCAACTTACGCCACAACCATCGCCATTGTCTCTCAAGCTGCACTATAAGCTATTATTGCACATCATGGGACTATGCCCAATAATCTAAACCCGATACTTACTTTAGTAAACCTTTCTCCTCAACAACTCATTACTATTACCACAAACATTCCTCCCACCATTGATGCATTAGCTTTTACTGATCCAGTGGGGGAATTATTTCAAATTCTTGAGCTAGAATTTCCGGTCAACAATTCTGAAAACATTCTACAACTCGCCACCTTTTTTCGGTAGAAGGGATGAAACCTTCAAGATGTTTTGCAAGAGGCTTCTCAAGCTTAAAGAGGATACTCAAAGCGTCACAAACTTGGAAGCTACCCATCGATATCTTTATTCGTTGGAAGGTACTTTGACACTCCATGCGTAGGTTTTGCAACGGGTTTTTGTAGAATTTGGAGACTCGTACACTTTACTGGATGTGTACAACATTTCTGAAAAATTATAATTTGTTCGTGCACACTATGAGGCCAATACTATGAGGCCTTCATCATGTTCAAGGCCTCATCCTCCACTAGCTACACCACTTAAATCATCACATTTTTCGTCAAGGGCTAAAGCAATGCATTCGATTGCACCCATCCTACCTTCTTACAACTATTGTGGCAATCTTGCCCACAAAGCTAGTGAGTGCAACATTCCTTCCGAGGATCTCTTTTGTGATTATTGTGGGAAAGAGGGACATTAAGAAGCTATTTGTTTTGCCAAGTTTTCGGAATAGAAGCAACTCTGATTACTATGGCAAAATCTGCTAGCATCTTTCACTTCATGTCGTAACCCTAGCCTTGGGCTCGCAACCAAGGCAAGGGTTTGCAAAGGTGCGAACCAAGACTACACCCGAAAGTCACATTTCATGTTCCCGAGAGTGCAAAAGAATGTGAGGGAATGAACCCTCACACTCCCAAGTGAACTCCCATTTTGGGAATAGGAGTCATAATGGACTCCCAAATTTTCAGAGGGCAATTGTAAGTGTAAAAACTCATTGAATTGAAACATCTTTATATCATTGAAAAGATCTTGGAACATAGATGTTTAAAATGGGCTTGCATGACCCATTTGGACACCTGAAATACAAATTATGGCCAAAAGAAAGGTCGAGAGTCAAATTGGCAATTTGACTCCCGACCATTAAAAGTCAGGAATTGCCCGATTTCCGTGCATGCAGGTGGTGTGTGACATACCATTGGAAACTCTTGACGAGGGCTACAACTTTGATTTAGACCTCATCTCAGTCGAAGGTCTACAAACAAAGTTATGGGCCCTCAAACCTGTGAAAGTCCCAACTTTGGGAATTTCGAGACTCCCACTTGGGAATCCCAAGACAAAATGACATTTGGATGCTAGTCTCATGGCCAGCCATAGAGTATACTATAACGGGGAAGGTGGTGGCTTCTTTCAAGTTTGGGCCATGGTGAGTCTTATGAGTCTGAATTTGCCTATGGCTCTTCCTAGCACCAAAAGTGCTCCGATTATGCACTAACAAACTCATTGTTTGGTTTTTTGTAGGTTCGTGTGAGTGATTAAATGCTTGTCATTCTTCCTAGTCCCATCCCGGAACTCTAGCATGCCCCTCTACCCTCAAAGTATTGCGAACCAAAAAGTGTGCCCAACTCCTCACTCTTCTATTGTTTTCACTTCAAACTCACATTTGAGTCTATCGAGGAGTTTGGGAGCCCATCAACTCCGATTACTACAGCAAAATCTACTAGCATCTTCTATTGCCCCTCAACTAAAAGCGAAATCACCTTAACCTTCCACTTAGGTTTTCCCCACCAAAGATAATTCCAGTAAGAATGCTAAGAAGAAGGAGCACAATGCTAACAAGAGGGAAGTGCTTCAAGCCCATGCTACTCAAGTTCAAACTCTGCAAAATGAACTCAAATCATTGAGGGCCCAACTTGCTAATCTAAAAGGCAAGTCTCCCCAACTAACTAATCATGCCCAACCTATATAAAGTTCAGGATCACGAGAGGGACCTCCTAGGTCGTTCTATGGCCTCTCACACAATGCCATGGTTAGGGAATATGTTCTTTCTAGTGCACACAATCATAGTCTCACACCAGAAATTACCACTTCTTTTTTACTTTCTTATTTTGTGGCACAAGAAGCTAATGTAACACCTAGAGTATCTGACATTAGGTAAGTAATTCAAATTGATGGACTCGCATTTAGTTCAAGTCCTATTACCAGGGCTAGAGGAGTTTAAATAGTCATGCCACAATCTTTTCGTCCTCTCAACATGGAAGAAGAATGCACCTTGTTGGCAAAGGGGGAGGAGACTATTACACCACAAGCTACTAGGGCATCAAATTCTCGTGTCCCAGGAATACATGTACATCAGGAAAACACACAATTTTCCACTAATCAACTTATGGAGTGTCAACTGGTGGCATTGGTGATTAAAGTTGAAGTGGTGCAAAAGCTTGTGAGTACACTGTTGTTTAATTTTCAAGATTTAAAATTAAGCACCAGGGACATAATTACAATATTAAAAGATACCTTGAACACTACATCAGGTCCTTTACTAATCCTTGATCCACATGCTACATGGGTCCCATCCAACACCTTGGAGAGACATTTGATTGCCTCACGTGTTGCAGATGGCATTCGTAATCTGGTCACTAGTTCTAGCATGGCTAAACTAGTGGGTTTTCGTACCTTTGATTCTACATTCACATATTAGAAGGGAGTTAAAAACACCTCATTTGTGGACTTGTTACTCAATAAAGGCATTGTGGATAGTCATTTTTTCCACAAAGTCTCTCACTCATTTCCGAAGGTGGTGCGTACTAAGAGAACTTCCATTGCCATTAGAGTTGCCATCGTCGACGATACCGGGTCAGCAATCCAAGTGGGAGGAAATACACCCAGAGTGGTACTTCTTGATACAAGTGCCCAACCAATGATTCTTAGAGTTCAATTTGCCAAGAAGATGGGCATGTTCGACTCCAAACTACGAAAATCTATGTGGCAAATTCGCACCGTTAGTGGGAACGTAGAGGAGGTACTTGGGGAGAGCTCGGATTTGATTACACTTAATTTCAATGAAAGTACAGATCATGAGCTTTGCCTACAAGTCAGATGTTTAATCACCAATGCCACCAGTTACAATGCGATCATTAGGCAAGAGGTCATGTTTCCACCCAATTCCACAATTGACAATTAGTTCGAACATGCATACTACCAAGTGGATTGGGAGATTGATGGCCACCACTTGGGATACATCCCCCTTGATTTACATGGGAACCATAGTCCTATGGCTCACCATTGTATGCTCAAGGAAACACACACTATCCAACAAGTTAGCCACGAATGGATAGAGGGAGATGAAGAGGATATAGCTTACGCTTAAGCTATTGAAAGCTTGAAGGTGGTTCCTACTGACATTCAACACGGACCAAAGGTTTTACAAAGGTTCAAAGCAGCCCACGAGCCCTTGGTCAAAACTTTGTTTAGTTTTGAGAACATGGAAAGCCATGGCGAACCAATTAAACCAGTACTTTGTCAGCTAATCACCTGGACACTACCTAAGGAAGGGATTGCATTACTAGAGTTCTTTGGTGGTATTAATACAGGTCTCGAAGCTCTACTACAATCAGGGATAGTGGTTCGGAAGTATTTCTACATAAACATTGATCCTATTGCAAAGCAAGTGGCAGCATAAAAAATGAAGGAGCTCATAACCATATTTCCACAACAATTTGCAACCACCGCATGGAAGGCTAGTTTCACATTTTTGCCCTCTGACATACAACTAATTCAAAATAAGCATATGGAATTACTTAAGCCCGTGGACCTCATCATTTCAAGTTGGGAGTGTCAAGGATTTTCAACGGTTGGATTTGGAGAAAACTTGAATGACACAAGGTCCGGTCTCCTCACGGACATGGTACAATTGATCACTTAAGTTCAATCCATTTCTTCTACACTAATTGGTTATGTAATTGAAAACACCCTTTCTCAACTTGACAAGAGGGAAAAAGTCAAGGAGCACTACACGTTGGTTAAACGTTACCTTAGAAAGCCACCTCTACTTGATGTGGCATAATGTGGTTCCTATGCGCACCAGCTATGCAATTAGTGGACCAACCTGGCACCACTTTCAGTTTTGCAGCTAGTTCTGAGATACACCATCAGAGACCCCAACTTGCAAGTTTTTCACATATCGGATGATCAAAGTTCTTGCCAACCAATTACAAGGCAAAAGAAACCTCCTTGGTTTCCTATGAACACAATAGGAAAACCAAGAGGTGTTTGGCCCACCTTTGTCTCCTTCCCAAGAGCACACGCCTTTCAAGGAGATGGACCAAGCCTGGTGTATCGTCATGCTTTAGCCACTTGGGATGAACCAAGCCCAAAAGAAAGAGAAAGGGCTATGGGGTTCCAAACTGGCACTATTAGTCACACTAAGGTGATTAGATTGGAGCGTAATGTTCTACTGGGGAAAGGCATGGACCTGAACTCCTTTACATGGTTGTTGGTAACTTGTGTACTCTTTTAAATGTACACAACACTAACACTGATTCAATCAACTTGCAGTTTTGGCGATGCGACCACATGGCACCCAACCAAATACACTTGCCTATCTTCAACATTCTACATTTCACTCTTAGTGTTGGGGGGGAAAAGGTACCATGTAATTTGATTCAAGTTGTTTCTAATAAACCTGGAGGTACATCAGCTTCTTGAAAAACAATTATAACCTTTTACGAATCTACGCAAATAGATAGCGGAGAACCCAATACACCAGGTTTTTCAAACACACTTTTCAACTCCATTCCATGTGTTTCTAACTACCTTTTCGTTATGGGGAACCAACTCACCAAGAAGGAGAAAGATTAGGTCATAGACTTGTTAATTAAGTATGAAAATGTGTTCAATGAAAGACTTAGGTTGGTGTAAAACCATGTAGTTTTTTATAGGCCTTACAAATGAGACACTCGTCTATTGGAAGAGGCATAGGTTAAATAAGCATGAGTGGGAACTGGTTGATGAAAGATGCAAAGAGCTCCATGAGGCTAGTCTCATTTAGCCATCAAGTTCTGATTTTGTAGCCATTACAATAATGCCAACAAATAAGGATTCAGCTGGATTATGGATTGAGAAAAGGATGTGCGGGGATTATAGGCCTTTGAACCTAGTTACACCTCAGGACAAGTACCCCATGCACATCCCTGAAGAACTATTTGATAACATTAGAAACTCAAACATCTTCACAATTGTGGATCTGAGGCAAAACTTTAACCAAATTGTGCTCGCTACGAAGGATCGTAAGAAAACGACATTCCATGGAAGCAACAAGTTGTGGGAATGGCTTGTGATGCCTTTTGGATTGAAAAATGCACCTGCCTTCTTTCAGTGAGTCATGGACCAGGTTTTCGAAGGGGCATATTTCTTGAAATGCTACATAGATGATGTCCTAATGCATAGCAAGGGATTCCTGCAGCATTGTGTTCATCCTGAGGAGTCATTCAAAAGGCTCCATGAAGTTAATATGAAGATCCATCCTAAAAAATGTGAGTTTGTTGTCACCTCAGTAATCTACCTTGGACACATAATTTTGCCAAATGGTATTATGACTCATTGAGCCAAAGTAATAACCATTTTGGAAATGCCCAATCCTACTGATGTTAACACATTGAAGAGCTTCATCGGACTATGTAATTACTACAAAATTTATGTCCAAGACTTCAGTACTATTACTCGTCCTCTTTATGAATTGTTAAAGAAGGATGTTGCTTGGATGTTGCAACCCTAGCCTTGGGCTTACGACCAAGGCAAGGGCTTACAAGAGTGTGGGAAAAAATGGAGGCTTGGGAGGCACATTTTATACTTCCAAAAGTGCAAGAAAGTGTCAAAGAATGAACCCTCGCACTCTCAAGGCAATTCCCACTTGGGGAGTTGGAATCCCGATGGACTCCTAAATCTTCAAGGAGCAATTGCAGGGGAAAAAACCCATTGAATTGAAGAAATATTTATATCATTGGAAAGCTATCGAAATTTAAATGTCTAAAATGGGCTCACATGACTCATTTGGACATCTAAAACACAAGTTATGGCCAAAAGAAAGGTCGGGAATCAAATTGACAATTTGACTCTTGACCACTAAAAGTCGGGAATCGACCTGATTTCCTTGCGTGTAGGTGGCTTGCGACATACCATTGAAAAGCTCTCAAAGAGGGCTACAACTTTGCTTTAGACCTCATCTCAATCAGAGGTTTACACATAAAGTTATGGGACTTCAAAGTTGTGGGAGTCCCAACTTTGGGAATTTCAGGTTTCCCATTTGGGAGTCTCGGGACAAAAATGCCATTTGGATGTGGGCCTCTTGGAGAGCCATATAGTATATTATAAGGGGGAAGGTGGTGGCTTCCCCCAAGTTTGGGCTGTGGTGAGTTTTGTGGGTTTGAGTTTGCCCGTGACTTGTTCTAGCACCAAAAGTGCTCCAATTATGCATTAACTAACTCATTTTTGGTTTTGTGTAGGTTCATGTGAGTGATTAAATGTTTGCCATTCTTCGTAGTCCCATCTCGAAGCTCCAGCACGCCCTTCTACCCCCAAAGTGTTGCGAACCACGGAATGTGCCCTAACTCCACGTTCTTCCGCCGATTTCACTTCAAACTCACATTTGAGTCTATCAAGGAGCTTGGGAGCGCATCACATGGTATCAAAATTATTTCTCATTAAACTTTAGTACTATTGCTCATCCTCTTTATGCATTGTTAAAGAAGGATGTTGATTGGACATGGAGTGATGAAGCTGAGGAAACTTTCAACACACTCAAGGAAAAGCTTTCAGAGTTCCCCATTCTAAGAAGAACTGATTTCAACAAGGTTTTCATTCTACACACTGACTGGAGTGCTCTTGGTATTAGAACTATTATTGGCCAACTTGATGAGGAAGGCAAGGAATATGTTATTGCCTATGTATCCCAAAGCAACAACAAGGTTGAAAGCAACTACTTTTCATACGAGGGGGAGTGCTTTGTTGTTGTATGGGTCATCATACATTTCAAGCCCTATATTTATGGCACCAATTTCACTTTGTATACTAACCACCAGCTTATCAAGTGGTTGATGACCAACAATGAGCTTATTGGTAAGTTAGCTCGTTTGGCGCTTATACTTCGGGAGTATGAGTTCAAGGTTATTCACTAACCTGGTATTACACATCAGAACACAAATATCGTGTCATAGAGACCCTTCACTACCTCTCAAAATTTCTTAAAAGCTAAGCAAAACTTTGACCAGATTCCAACAATACATGTATCTGATGCATCTAGTTATTTTGCACTACTGTAATGTAACCTGGTTGAGCATCCCATTGTGGATATATGGGAGAACTTGGACACTTAAAGGTTTCTTCAGCATGGGGAATACCCCTCCCAAATTACATCAAATCAACATGATCGCATACAACAATGGTCCAAACATTACTCATGGAGGGATAATCACCTCGTCTGATGCTTACCACAAGGCGATAAAGTGGTCCCTCCACCACATGAATGAATTGGTCTTATTCAGAAGGTACACTCAGAGCTTGGACACTTTGGAGTTAAGTGTACTTATAGCCTTTTCACTCTTCATTGCCATTGGAGAGGTATGTATGTTCAAGTTTGAGATGTCATTGCTAAGTGTGAACAATGTGATGAAATGAGAACTTCCTTCTCCTTTTGATAGTTCACACTTTCTCCACTCCCTATTCAGGGCATAATCTATTGCTGGTCATGTGATTTAGTTAGAAAGTTACCACAGACCTCCAAGGGTAATATCTACATCATGATTATGATTGAGCACTTTTCGAAGTGGGTTGAGCTTGTTGCATTATCAGACAAGTCATCACACAACATTAGCTAGGCTTTCTTACAACAAGTCCTAAGTAGGTTTGGGGCTTGTGCTGAGTGCCTTACTGATCAAGGATCAAAATTCAGGGGAGAATTCCAAGACCTAGTTAACCATGCTCTCATTGACCATCGATGGACTTTCAGAGATCATCCCTGAGCTGATGGCCTTACAAAGAGGATGGTTTAGACATGCAAGAAGGAACTTCGAAATCTTTGCCTCATTAGGAACAAAGAGGATTGGGACTTGGCCCTCACTTACATCACCATGGGTTACAAGATGTCCAAACACGCTTATTTGTCTCATTTTTCTCCTTATTTTCTACTTTTCAGGAAACATCCCATTCCACCCTCTTCCATTGCTGTTCAAATGGACCAAGTTGTGGACTTGGATGTTCCATCCACTTGGGCTAGGTCATCATAGAGAGGGCTACTCTATTCAGAAGGGTTATACCCATGGCCATGGAGAACTTGTCCATTGCACAACATCGAAACACCTTACGATATGCACACACACAAGGTGGCAGTTACAAACCTAAGGTGAGACAATTTGATGTTGGTGATTTTGTGTATCTCCAGCAGCAACCTAATGACACTCTAGACACTTCTTTCGATCGCACTATCTTGAGGATTAAGGTGATCAGGCCTTCAGGTGTGTTGGAGTTACAAGGAGGTGACGGACACACAATTCGAAATCATTCCAAAAATTGTGCGCCCTACCACCTACCAAACTTGGATCCTACCATCATCATGTCGACTTGGATTCCTCCATTTGACTATCCATGTCAAGTATGTTAGAGGATAGATGATGCTGATCAGATGTTGTTTTATAATAATTGTAATGGTGGATACCATATCTTTTGCCTCAAGCCATAGCTCACTCAATTTCTCATTAGCAGTTGGTACTATTCATCATGTTATCTTACAGCACCTTGATTTCTACTTAGACCATACCATGCTTTTCCCGGCTCAAGTTGGGGGGGGGATACATGAAAATTTCATCTCAGCCTCTTCTTGTGCATTGTATATATATGTGCTTGCATCTCTTTTTGGTTGATTTGTTTCTACCTTTGACTAGTTTTAATCTTTTTGTTTAGTAGAGCTTACTATGGACTTACACCCTTACGACACCGTACGTCACGATGTAGCCAAAAGAAAGAGGGTCCTACGAAAACAGACAGCGCATACACTATCTGATGTGAACCCTGTGCGCAGATCGACCTCACATCTGTTGACAACTCTACAACTCCAAAACTCAAACTGGCTTCCTGTTCTCCCTGATCCCTCAACGATCCACAGACTGACCGACCCAACGACGCCAACAATTCAATGACACACGCTTCCGGTCATGCATCTCGACACTAATACAAGTCCAAAGAAACTCTTCATTGCTTATTCACAGAAATATGTACATCCTCATGAGCTCAGGCATTTCTGGCCATTAGAAGCTCGCATCAAAAGGAAGAGGGTCCTAAAGCTACCTTAACATATTGTTTTTTGACCTCCTTGATTCCTCTCATTCAGCTCAGCAACCAGAGCTCAACCATGCCTAAGACGTAGCGAAAAAATTCTCCAGCAATGGCTAAGCCCTCACTGCTATGCACTCTAACTCCTCTACACCTCTCCTGTTCTATGCCTTTTCTGCCGTTCGCTCCTTCCAGAAGTTCCTCCCACACGTTCCAAACCGCCATTCTCCATAATTGCATTGCCGACCTCAGTCATAATTTGGAGCCGCCATTCAAGCTCCATACCCATTCAGTGCAGCTGTCATGCAAAACTCCTCAGTACAGCTCCTCCAGCAAAGCTTCTCATGCAAAAGCAGCCGTCATAGAAACCAATGACTTAATTAACAACGGCCTAACTTCCCTGATCAGTGACATCCAGGAGTGTGACGTAACCTAATTTCGGGTTACATATGTAGCCCCTCCCTTCTTAAAAAGCTGAGACCCTCAGCTCTGCTTAATCAAGTTGTATGTGGAAGATCTGTAAGTCCCTCCTTGATCTCTGCCACTGTGTTTCGTCAGCATCTTCAATGATACATAATCAACATCTTTCTTCAAAGTCATAGTTGCCTTTCCCATCCACATGCTCAACAAACCGGTATGGGCCTTCCCAGCTTGCAGCCAACAAGCGTTTCTTGCCTGGCCTCTTCATCTTGACCATGGTTTTTCCAGCAATGAGACCTTCAAACAGGTGTTTGCCCTTCCTATTTGCATACGTGCTTCATTGGTTCTTCTGTGCCTGCTCTACGTTGAGCAAGACATTCTCATGTATGCTGGCTATGAGCTTCACCTTCTCCAGAAATTGTGCTGCAATTTGTCCCACATCTACTCCATCATCCACAACACCAGTTAGTGCACTCAGGTAGTTGTCAGCCCTGAGTCTTGGTGAGCGACCAGTCAGAACCATGAATGGTGAGAACTTGGTGCTTGCTTGGACTCCACACCTGTATCCAAACAAAACCTTAGCTAGGTGCTCATCCCAGCGATCCACATTCGTTGGATTCGTGGCCAAAACCGTGATACCATGCTTGATGGTCTTGATCATGCGTTCCGCCATGCCATTACACTGGGGCCATTGAGGCACAGTGTGCTGATGCTATATAGCATAGTCCTTGCACATAATCTCAAATTCTGCACCCCACTCCCCTCCATTGTCAGTCAGTATAAACCCAAGCACTCCATACCTGCAAATCAAATTGTCTTCTAGGAACCTGGCGGCCATCCTTGCACCATGATCAGCCACAACCTTGGCTTCACACCATTTGGAGTAATGGTCGATGGCCACAAGTATGTACTTGTTCCCTGCCTTGGTTTCAGGCAAAGGCCCCGCAGTGTCCATCGCCATTCTATATAACAAATCACAGACAGGGATGTTTTTGAGCCTCTCATCCCCAAATCGAATGCTTCCTTCATTCTTAACCAGCTGACATTGTTGGCAACTCCTGACCACCGATTTGACGTCCTCAGTGCGACAGTGCCAGAAATACCTTCAATAGATCTCAACTAAGAATCTCTGTTCGCCAGAGTGCCCCCAAGTCTTCATGCATCTGCACCACTAATGTCCTTCTCTCCTCAGGTCTAGGCACATACAGGTCTTTGAAGAAGAGCCCCTGCTCTTTCCAACAGCAGTGCTCTGCTCGGTTCCTAGCTCTCTTGCCCTCCTCCAACTCAACCACATCGGGCAGCGCTCCTTCCTTTAGGAGCGCCAGACAGGTCGAATCCTGCCATATGTCAGGTTCCTTCACCCCAACTCCATACTCCACTTCTTCATCCATAACGGTTAGGTCCACCTTATGTCCTCCGGCCTCAGACAATCCTTGAGCAGCTAGAACCAATTCCAGCTGCTCCCTTTTGTCATAATACTTGATTCGGCCCTTCCGATGCCCCTGATCAGCCTCCAAGTCTTCATGTTCAGCTACCCCCAAGCATTCTACGCTTGGGGTCACCTCCACTTCTGAATCAGTTGCAATCACCAAGTCGATCATGAACAGGTGGTGAGGTTCTGAATCGTGCCAATGTTTGATTTCGGGACGACACCCGTGATGCTCAATAATTTCCCTCCACTGCCTCATGTTCCCACGCCACTCCATATATTGGCCAGGTCGAACAGACAGTACCTTCTCAGCTTCTACGGGTAGTCCATGTTGTGTGTGGGGATCATCCTGGACCTCCTGTTGGAAGTCCTCATCATCCATAGCTCACCCCACTGGATTCCGACTTAGGGCGTTAGCATTCGCATGCCTCATTCCCGGTCGGTGGGCTATCTTGAAATTGTAGTCCTGGAGCAAGTCAATCCACCTACCCCTTCTTCCATGCGCATCGGACACAGTCGCCAGCCATTCGAGCGGCTTATGGCCCGTCCTCAACGTGAAGTGGGTTCTATGCAAGTATTGTCTGAAGTACAGGATCCCCCAGATCAAAACATAGCATTCCCCTTCCATGGGGTGAAACTTCTTTTGAGCCATAGTCAATGCCTTGCTGGCGTAGGCTTATGACCCTCTCAAACCTCCCTTCTTTCTATGACAGGATCGCGCCAACACCCTTGGTCGACCAGTCCACATCAAGGTAAAATGGCTCCTTGAAATTCGGCCTCACTAGGATTGGAGCTCCCATCAGTGCTTCCTTCAAAGCGTCAAACGCCCTTTGGCAGTTCCTAGTCCAGACAAAATCCACGTCCTTCTTAATAAGCTCAAACAAAGGACCTGCCAGTTTCGAATATCCCTTAATATAATTGCGGTAGTACCCTGTTAGTCCTAGGAAGGATCTGACAGTGGTGACTGTCGTAGGTGTCGGAAATCCCCGCACCGCATCAACGTTACTAGGGTCAGGCCTAGTTCCTTCCTTATTGACTACATATCCTAGGAAAACAACACTTGCTGCAGCAAAATAACATTTGCTCGGGTTCAACTTCAGGTTTACTTCCCTTAGTTTGGAGAGTACAACTCCCAGATGCTGAAGATGATCCTACCACTCTTTATTGTGGACATTGAGGTCGTTAACGAAGATATTTAGGAATGAGTCCCCCACATCCTTGAAGACTTCAGTAATGGTCCGCGTAAAAGTACTCGTGGCATTTTTGAGCCCGAATGGCATGACAGTCCATTCAAACAATCCGCTCTTGGTAACCAGTGCTGTCTTC
>Ga0116231_10000694_pt1 | contig 62259 bp, 59 predicted proteins | sample S1TSphgellanicum_2_FD_89695 | JGI IMG/M metagenome (GOLD analysis project Ga0116231, IMG submission 89695) | Host-associated microbial communities from peat moss isolated from Minnesota, USA - S1T2_Fd - Sphagnum magellanicum MG | ecosystem: Host-associated > Plants > Peat moss > Unclassified...
GCGGCTCGCGACCTCCGCACAGCGCACGTCCGATGAATACGGCGTCTGGCTGGAGGCGCTGCTCACCCGCGCCGGCATCAAGCCGGTCGAGGTCAAGCGCGCCGTCATTGGCACCGTGGTACCGGCCGCGTTGTACCATCTACGCCGGCTGTGCCGCGAATGGTTCGACGCGGAGCCGCTGGTGGCGAACGCCAAACTCGACTGGGGCTTTGCCATCAAAATCGACAATCCCGACGAGGTCGGCGCCGACCGGCTGCTGAACGCGCTCGCCGCCCATAGCCAGTACAAGGGCCCGCTTGTCGTGGTGGATTTCGGCACCGCGACGACGTTCGACGTCGTGGACCAGGACGGCGCGTATCTCGGCGGCGTGATTTCACCCGGCATCAACCTTTCCATCGAGGCGCTGCACCAGGCGGCGGCGCGGCTGCCGCGGATCGGCATCGGCCGCCCGCAATCGGTGATCGGCCGCTCGACCGTGCCCGCCATGCGTTCGGGCACCTATTGGGGCTATATCGGGCTGATCGAGGGCCTGCTCGCGCGCATCGAGGGCGAGTACGGCGAGCCGCTGAAGGCGATCGCGACCGGCGGGCTCGCACCGCTCTTCGCCGAGGGTACGACCAAGTTCACCGCGATCGACCCCGACCTCACGCTGGACGGGTTGCGCCTGCTCTCGCAGCGCAACCGCCCGCCGCCTTTGCCGCGCGACCGCGCACGGTTTATCGAACCAGAATAAACCTCATTCCAATGGAGCCCATGACGTTATGAAAAAATCCACCGGCAAATCCCCGCATGCAAACGGGGGCGGTGACCGGGGCGGGTTCATCTACGTGCCGCTCGGCGGCACCGGCGAAATCGGCATGAACTTCAACCTTTACGGCTGCGACGGCGCCTGGGTCGCGGTCGATTGCGGCATGGGATTTTCCGGCCCGGAAGCGCCCGAGGCGGAAATTCTGCTCCCCGACCCCGCTTTCATCGTCGAACAGCGCGAAAAGCTGCTCGGCATCGTCGTCACGCACGCGCACGAGGACCATATCGGCGGCATCGCGCGGCTATGGCCGCAGCTGCGCTGCCCGGTTTACGCGACGCCGTTCGCCGCCGCGATCATCCGCCGCAAGCTGAGCGAGGCGGGGCTCGGGCGCGAGGTGAAGCTGCACATCGTCAAGCCCGGCGGGCAGATCGTGCTCGGGCCGTTCACGATGCGCTACATCAACATGACGCATTCGACGCCGGAGATGCAGGCGATCGCGATCACCACGAGCTACGGCACCATCCTGCACACCGGCGACTGGAAGTTCGATCCCGCCCCGGTGGTCGGCGCGCTGCCCGACGAGGCCGCGCTGAAGGCGCTGGGCGATGCCGGGGTGCTGGCGATCGTGTCGGATTCCACCAACGCGATGGTCGAGGGACATTCCGGCTCCGAGGCGGATGTCGCGAAAAGCCTGAAGGCGCTGATCGGGGACCTGCCGGGGCGGATCGCCATCACCTGCTTTGCCAGCAACGTCGCCCGGGTCGCGAGCGTGATCGCGGCCGGGGAGGCGGCGGGGCGGCATGTCGCCCTGGTCGGCCGCAGCCTCGGCAACTACGTGGCGGCGGCGCAGGAGGCGGGGTATCTCGCGGACGTTCCGGATTTCGTGCCCGATGAGGAAATCGGCTCGATCCCGGATGACAACCTGCTGATGCTGGTGACCGGCAGCCAGGGCGAGCCGCGCTCGGCGATGGCGCGGATCGCCGCGGACACGCATCGCTACGCCGTACTGGGCGAGGGCGACACGGCCATTTTTTCGTCGCGGATGATCCCGGGCAATGAGCGCGCGATCACCGCGGTGCAGGACGCGCTCGTGCGGCGCGGCGTGGATGTCATCACCGACGACGATATCTTCACGCATGTGTCCGGGCATCCGGCGCGCGATGAGCTGAAAAAGCTCTACCGGCTGGTGCGGCCGCGCTACATCGTGCCGACGCATGGCGAGTGGCGGCACCTGGCGGCGCAGGCGGCCCTGGCGCAGGAGGAGAACATCACGCCCCTGCTGCTGGAAAATGGCGACGTGCTGCAGTTCGGCCCCGGCGCGCCGGTGGTGGTGGATTCCGTGCATGTCGGGCGACTCGCGGTCGATGGCGAGCGGATCGTGCCGCTCAAGGGCGGCGTGCTGTCGGCGCGGCGGAGAATGCTGCTCAACGGCGTGGTCGTCGGGAGCTTCGTGACGGACGCGACCGGCAAGGTGCTGGGGGATGCCAGAATTTCGGCGCCAGGGCTGATCGACGAGGAGGATGCGCGGCTGCGGCACGATATGGAGGCGGAGTTTCTCGCGTTGTTGACGGAATTGCCGGCGGCGCTGCGGACGCAGGATGCGGCATATAGCGATGCGGCGCGGGCGGCGCTGCGCCGGATTGTCGGCAAACGGTTCGGCAAGCGGCCGATCGTGGAGGCGCATCTGTTGCGGATCTGAGGTGAGATGAAATTTAAGCCAAAAAACCGCACAAAAATCAGGCGATTTGTTACTTAATAGCCAAATAAGGAGTAAACGCCTAAAAATAATGCGTTTGAGAGGTGTTTTCTTCTGGACGAACAGGTTTCCGCGTTGCATGATGACTTCAGGATGGAGTTTTTTCTTCATTCTGCCGTGTGACTGGCGTTTCCTCCCTGAACTTGGCCCGCCGCCCCTTAGGGCTGGCGGGCTTTCTTTTGCCGATACCCCGCCCGAAAGCCGCTCCCTGTCTCCCAGGCGAGTGTAACAGGCGCGAGGCCGGTGGCGCCCGGCAACGTCGGCCATTTACGTATCGCCGCTCAACAATATAGATACGATATCGTATTAAAATGGCGTATACAAGGACGTATGCCGCAGAGGGACATCACCGACCTCACGATCTGCCGCGGCGCCTTCGCCGCCTGGGTGTTCGCTTACCATGTCGACCTCTACCTTAACTTTTCGGCAGCGCTCGGGCCGTTCGCCGGGCTCATCCGCCGCGGCTACCTCGGAGTCGACGGGTTTTTTCTCCTCTCCGGCCTCATCCTCGCGCGCACCTACCCAAACCTCGGCCGCAACCCGCGCGACATCCTGAAATTCTGGGGCCGGCGCCTCGCGCGCGTCTATCCCGTCCACCTCGTCACCCTCGCCCTCTTCGGCGCCGTGCTGGCAACCGGCCTCGCCCACGGCCTCGCCCCGCGCGACCCCAGGCGCTTCGCCGGCGCCGCCCTCGTGCAAAACATCCTGCTCGTGCAGGGCTGGGACGTATCGACCATCGGCGCCTGGAACTATCCCTCCTGGTCCGTCAGCACCGAGTGGGCCGGCTACCTGCTGTTCCCGCTGCTCTCCGCACTGGTCGCCTATTTCGACATGTACGTCGCCTTCCAGATCGTCATCGCCGGGTTCGTCCTGCTCGGCCTGCTCGCGAGCCGCCACCACAACCTCAACCTCACCTTCGCCGAGGGCCTGCTGCGGTTCTTCCCCGAATTCCTGATCGGCATGGCGAGTGCCCGCCTCGTGCCCCTGCTCGCGGACGCCGCCCCCATCGCCCGCCTGCTCGCCCTCGGGCTCGCTTTCCTCGCCTTCGGCGCGAGCCTGGGGGTCGATCTCGTCGCCGTCGCCGGCCTCTGGCTCGTGCTGTTCTGTCTGACCATGCGCGCCGACGCGCAGCGCCCGCCCATGCTGGGACAGAGTGCTGCGCTGCAAACCTGCGGCCGGCTCTCTTACGCCGTGTATATGAGCTTCGGGCTCGCCGAACTGCTCGTCACGCAATGGTTCCGCCGCTCGGGCTGGACGCCGGTGAGCCACGCGGCGCTGTTCGCGGGTACGATGTTGGCGATTACAGGGGCGCTTGCAACGCTGTTGCATGTCGCGGTGGAGGTTCCTGCGAGGCAAGCGGTGGATAAGAGTCTACTTTTTGTGAACAAAAAGTAGCAAAAAAACGTTGGAACTTGTCGCGGTGGGCGCTGACGACACAAACGCCCATGGCCCAGAGTAACAGAAGTTTTTTGCTGCTTTTTTTCAAAAAAGAAGCGCTTCCTTCCTTTACTATCTAAAGCACTCTAGAACGCCTGCATGCGCCTTTCCGCCAGCCTGATCCCCACCCTCAAGGAAACCCCCGCCGACGCGCAGATCGCCTCGCACCGGCTGATGCTGCGCGCGGGCCTCGTGCGCCAGATGGCCTCGGGCATTTACGCCTGGCTGCCGGCCGGGCACCGGGTGCTGACCAAAATCGCGCAGATCGTGCGCGAGGAGCAGGACGCCGCCGGCGTGCAGGAGCTGCTCATGCCGACGATCCAGAGTGCGGAACTGTGGCGCGAGAGCGGGCGTTACGACGCCTACGGCAAGGAGATGCTGCGCATCACCGACCGGCACGAGCGCGAGCTGCTCTACGGGCCGACGAACGAGGAGATGATCACCGCGATCATGCGCGACTCCGTGCGCAGCTACCGCGACCTGCCGCAGATGCTCTACCACATCCAGTGGAAGTTCCGCGACGAGGTGCGGCCGCGGTTCGGCGTGCTGCGCGGCCGCGAGTTTCTCATGAAGGACGCCTACAGTTTCGATCTCGACTATGCCGGCGCGCTGATCGCCTACAAGAAGATGATGCTGGCCTATATGCGCACCTTCCAGCGCATCGGCGTCACCGCGATCCCGATGCGCGCCGATACGGGTCAGATCGGCGGGGATCTGTCGCACGAATTCCATGTTCTGGCGCCGACGGGCGAGAGCGGCGTGTTCTATGACTCGGCGTTCGAAGCGGGCGACGCGCGCGGTGCTGGCGACCTCGATGCCTTCTACGAGCAGATGACGACGATCTACGCGGCGACGGATGAAAAGCACGACCTTAACGCCTGGGCGGCCATCCCTGATGAACGCAAGCGCGAGGGCCGGGGCATCGAGGTCGGCCAGATTTTCTACTTTGGCAAAAAATACTCCGAGACCATGGATTTTGGCGTGATCGGCCCCGATGGCGCGAAAATTTTCCCCGAGATGGGCAGCTATGGCATCGGCGTGTCGCGCCTGGTCGGCGCCATTATCGAGGCGCGGCATGACGAGGCCGGCATCATCTGGCCGGATGCCGTCGCCCCGTTCCGCGCCGCCATCCTGAACCTGCGCCAGGGCGACGCCGCGACGGGCGCCATCTGCGAGGCGCTGCACGACAAACTGGGCGCGGACGCTCTGTACGACGACCGGGACGAGCGCGCCGGCGCCAAATTCGCCGAGGCGGACCTGATGGGCCATCCCTGGCAGATCATCGTCGGCCCGCGCGGCGCGGCGAACGGCCAGGTGGAGCTCAAGCGCCGCGCCACCGGTGAGCGCGCGGACCTCTCCGTCGAAGACGCGCTCGCCAGAATCCTGGGCTGATGTTCAACGCTTTTGAACGCAAGGTGGCCGCGCGCTACCTGCGCGCCCGCCGCGGCGAGCGCTTCGTCTCGGTCATCGCCATTTTCTCGCTGGTCGGCATCGCGCTCGGCGTGGCGACGCTGATCATCGTCATGAGCGTGATGAACGGGTTTCGCCAGGAGCTGTTGAGCCAGATACTCGGGCTGAACGGCGATGTCAGCGTGTACGGCGCCGGCGCGCCGCTGACCGGTTACGACGACATCGCCGCCAGAATCCGCGGCATCCACGGCGTGACGGCGGCCTTCCCCATCGTCCAGGGCGAGGTGCTGATGTCCGGCCCGCATGGCGGGGCGGTCGGCGGGGTCGCGCGCGGCATCACGCCGGACGGGCTCGCCTCGCTGCCGACGGTTGCCCACCACGTGGTCGCGGGCTCGCTCGCGGACCTCACCGGCGATGGGACGATTGCGATCGGCGGCAGCCTCGCTAGCCAGTTCAACGTCAGTGTCGGCCAGAGCGTCACGCTGATACTGCCGCAGGGCAAGGCGACGATCATCGGCACCATCCCCAGCATCCAGACCTTCAGGGTCGTCGCGATCTTCCAGACGGGGATGCAGCAATACGATTCGAGTTTCGTGTTCCTGCCGCTCGGCGCGGCGCAGACGCTGTTCGCGCAACCCGGCCAGGCCTCGCAGATCCAGGTTTTCGTGACCGACCCGGACAATGACAACGCGATCAAACAAGCGATCGTGGACGCGCTGCCGAACACGCCGGTGAACATCCAGGACTGGCGGCAGGACAACGATTCCTTCCTCGCCGCTGTCACCGTCGAGGGCAACGTGATGTTCCTGATCCTCACGCTGATCATCCTGGTCGCCGCCTTCAACGTGATCTCGTCGCTGATCATGATGGTGAAGGACAAGGCGCGCGACATCGCCATCCTGCGCACCATGGGCGCCTCCTCGGGCGCGATCCTGCGGATTTTCCTGATGTGCGGCGCCTCGGTCGGCATCCTCGGCACGCTGATCGGCTTTGGCCTCGGCGTCGTGTTCTGCGCCAATATCGAGCAGATCAAGCAGTTCGTGCAGACCATCACCGGCACGCCGCTGTTCGACCCGACCGTGTACTACCTCGAATCCCTGCCCGCGAAACTTGACTGGCACCAGGTGACGGAGGTGCTGATCATGTCGTTCGCGCTCTCGATCCTCGCGACCATCTATCCGAGCTGGCGTGCCGCGAAAATCGACCCGATCGAGGCGCTGCGGCGTGAGTGACATTCTGGAGCTGCGGGCCCTCAGGCGGGTCTATAAAACCGATAGCGAAACGCTCACCGTGCTGGACGGCGTCGACCTTGGCCTCGCCCGCGGCGAGATCGTCGCCCTCGTCGCCCCCTCCGGTTCGGGCAAATCCACCCTGCTGCACCTGGCCGGGTTGCTGGAAAAACCCGATGGCGGGGCCGTGCTGATCAACGGCAAGGATGCCGGCGCGTTGTCGGACGCCGCGCGGACGGACATCCGCCTGCGCACGATCGGCATCGTCTACCAGTTCCATCACCTGCTGGCGGAATTCACGGCGCTCGAGAACATCGCGCTGCCGCAGATGATCGCGGGTAGGCCGCGCGCCGCCGCCGAGGCGCGCGCGCGGGATTTGCTCGCCAAGCTCGGCCTTGCCGGGCGCGCCGAACACCTGCCGGGCAAGCTCTCGGGCGGCGAGCAGCAGCGCGTCGCCATCGCCCGTGCGCTCGCCAACCAGCCCGCTTTGCTGCTGGCCGACGAGCCGACAGGCAACCTCGATGTCGCGACCGCGAACGTCGTGTTCGAGGAGCTGCTGCGGATCGTGCGTGAGGAGAACGTGGCGGCGCTGATCGCGACGCATAATCCGGAGCTGGCGCTGCGGATGGACCGGCAGGTTACGCTTAAGGAAGGCAAGTTAACCGCTTCTTTTTAAGGCGCGCCGCCTGACCGACAAACGAACCTGGTTTGTGGGTTTTGACCCTGGTGGCCCCCGCCCACCCGCTAGAAAAGTTTTTTGTTTCTTTTTTTTCAAAAAAGAAGCGCTTGCTTATCCCTCAACATACCCGGCAGGCACCGCAAGCCCCACATTCCGGAGCGCCGCCGCGGCGCCTGGATGAAATTTGATCGCCCCCTGCAGCACCGGGCCGACCTGCGGCACCTGGGCGGCGGCCGGCACCACGGCCGCCAGCCTGGCGCGGTTGCGCACGGCGGCGAGGGTGATGGCGGCGGCGATGTCGTCGGGCAGGGATGCGGCGCCGATGGCGAAATTATCCGTCCCCACGCTCGCGACCGCGATGCTCTGACCGGGGAAGGAGCCGGCGGGGAGCACCATGCCGCTCATGCCCGGCAGGGCGCTGGTGACGGCGGCGGCTTGTGTCTCGGAAAAGCCGATCAGCGAGAAGCGGGCGCTCATGGCGGCGCGGGCGAGGGCGGCGACGGGTGGTGCGCCGATGAAGGCGCAGGCGGCGATCTCGCCGTGGTTCATCGCCCGCACCTGGGCCGCGTACTCGCCGTTGACGAGGCGCGCGGGCGCGATGCCGAGGGCGGCGAAGATCGCGGGCACGGTCGCTGCGCCGCTGCCGCCGTCCGGCCCGATGCCGATGATCTGGCCGGCGAGGTTCGGCAGGGTGGTGATGCCGGTGGGGCAGGGCGAGATGATCTGCAGGATCGAGGGGAACATAGGGAACAGCGCGCGGAAGCTGGTGAATTTGACGCCGCCGGTCCAGGCGCCGGTGCCCTGGCTGGCCTCGGCCGCGACCGTCACCGTCGTCATGCCGAGTTCCGCTTTAGTCTGTTCGAGCAGCAGGATGTCGGCGGCGGCACCGCCGGAGGCGCGGTAGGCGATGCGGATCCCGGCCTCGCGTTCCGCGAGCGTGCCCCAGGCGGGACCGTAGGCGGCGTAGTAGCCGCCGGGGCGGCCGGTCGCCATGATGAGGGCGCGCGGCGCCGCGGGCGCGCGCGCCGCCGGCAGCGCCAGTGTCGCTCCCAAAAGATGTCGACGAGATAGCTGCATCCGCCTCCCCCGCATTAGAAACCGTTCGTATTTATTCTTCGGTTATGGCGAGAAGATGACTGCCGTATACGGCATTATGTCAAGCTCCGGCAGCGCTCGAGCGCCGCGATCAGTGCGGTGCGCACGCCAGGCTCCAAGGCCGAGTGGCCGGCATCCGGCACCAGCGTGAGCCGCGCCATCGGCCAGGCGGCGGCGAGCTCGAAAGCCGATTGCGCCGGGCAGATCATGTCATAGCGCCCCTGCACGATCTCGCCGGGGATGTTGCGCAGCGGCGCCATGTTGCCGAGCAGGCCGCCGGGCGGGAGGAAGAGATCGTTATCGAAGTAATGCGCCTCAATGCGCGCGAGGCCGATGGCCGTACGGTCATGCGCGAAGGCCGAAACCGCCTCGAAACTCGGCAGGAGCGTGGAGCACGAGCCCTCGTAGATGCTCCAGGCGCGGGCGGCGGGCCCGTGCACCAGCGGGTCCGGGTCGATCAGGCGGCTCAGGTAGCCGCGCAGCAGGTTGCCGCGCTCGGCCTCGGGCAGAAACTGCGCGAAGGCGGCGTGCGCGTCGGGGAAGACGCGCTGCAGGCCGTACAGGAACCAGTCGACCTCGGCGGGGCGGCCGAGAAAAATGCCGCGCAGCACGGCGCCGGCGACCGCCTGCGGATGCGCCTGGGCGTAGGCGAGGGCGAGCGTGGAGCCCCAGGAGCCGCCGAACAGCAGCAGCCGCTCGAGGCCCAGAAACTGCCGCAGCGCCTCGATGTCGCGCACGAGATGCGGGGTGGTGTTGGCGACCAGGCTGCCGAGCGGCTTGGACCGGCCGGCACCGCGCTGGTCGAAAATGATGACGCGCCAGACCGTGGGATCAAAAAACCGGCGGTGCACCGCGCCGGCACCGGCACCCGGGCCGCCATGCAGGAACAGGACCGGCTTGCCGCGCGGGTTGCCGACCTGCTCCCAGTACATCACGTGGCCGTCGGAAAGCGGCAGATAGCCGGTCTCGAACGGACCGATCTCGGGGAAAAGATCGCCGCGCGGCACGCGGCCTACCCGGCCATGGCGGTGCTGAGCACGGCCGCCACGCGCCGTGCCTGCGCATCGGTGAGATCGGGGTGGATCGGCAGCGCGAGGATGCGCCCCCCGAGCGATTCCGCGACGGGCAGGGATGCGCCGTCGTGACAGCCGGCATAGGCTGGCTGCTGGTGCAGGGCGCGGGGGTAATAGATGGCGCTCGCGATGCCGGCGGCCTTGAGCGCCGCCTGGGCGCGGTCGCGCGCCGCCGCATCCTTGAACAGCACCGCGTAGACGGCCCAGGCGCTGATGCCATCCGGCACCCGCGCGGGGGTCTGCACCACATCCGCCAGGGCGTCGTCGTAGATGCGGGCGATCGCCTCGCGACGCGCCATCTCATCCTCGAACACCTCGAGCTTGGCGAGCAGCACCGCCGCCTGCATCGTGTCGAGCCGGCCGTTCATGCCGATGCGCAGCACCTCGTAGCGCGTCGTGCCCTCGCCATGCGTGCGCAGCGAGCGGTACAGCGCGGCGCGTTCAGCGGATTCCGTGAAGAGGGCGCCGCCATCGCCATAGGCGCCGAGCGGCTTGGAGGGGAAGAAGCTGGTCGCGGTTGCATCCGCCGCGCGGCCGAGGCGCTGGTTGCCCAGTGCGGCGCCAAAACTCTGCGCACAGTCGTCCAGCGTGAACATGCGGTGCGCCGCGGCGATCTCGGCGATCCCCGGCCAGTCGGCGGGCTGGCCAAAAAGATCGACGCCGATGATCGCGCGCGGGCGCAGATCGCCGGCGCGCTGCACATCGGCGATGCGGGCGCGCAAGGCGGCAAGGTCGATCTGGAAGGTTTTAGGATCGACATCGACGAAAACCGGTGTGGCGCCCAGCAGCAGCGGCACCTCGGCCGTTGCGGTGTAGGTGAAGGCGGGCAAAAACACCGCGTCGCCGCGGCCGATGCCCTCGGCCATCATCGCGATCTGCAGCGCATCCGTGCCGGAGCTGACCGTGACGCAATGCGCCGCCCCGCAGAAGGCGGCGAGACGGTCCTCGAGCTCGGCGACCTCCGGGCCAAGGATATATTGTCCGTGCGCCAGCACCGCATCGAGCCGGGCGCGCAAGGCGGGACCCAGCCGCGCCTGCTGCGCCCGCAGATCGAGAAATGGAATCGGCGGGGAAATTTCAGCATTCATGACAACGACATTATCCCGCCGCGCCGGAAATCGCGAGGGCTTCCGGCGAGACGAATTCCGGCACCAGGCGCGACAGGATGGCGATGGCCGCCGCCGCGTCGCCCGCCATCGCCGCCGCCTCGATATCCCGCAGGGCGGCGATGATCAGCCGCGCGTCGGTCACGCGCGGTGTTGCCATCAGCAGGCCCTCATGGCCGGTCGGCGCCGGGCGCTCGCTGCCGTGGAACAACTCCTCGAATAATTTCTCGCCCGGCCGCAGACCGGTAAAGCGGATGGCGATGTCGGTGTCCGGCCGCAGCCCTGCGAGGCGGATCATCTGGCGGGCGAGATCGACGATTTTCACGGGCTCGCCCATGTCGAGCACGAAAATCCCGCCATCGGGAATTTTGTCGGCTGCGCCGGTCTCATTTCTTTTGTCGGCTCCGCCGGCCCCAATTCTTCTGTCGGCTCCGCCGACCTCAAATATTTTGTCGGCTCCGCCGACGACACTCGCCTGCAGCACGAGCCCGACCGCCTCGCGCACGGTCATGAAATAGCGCTGCATCTCGGGATGCGTGACGGTGAGCGGGCCGCCTTGCGCAAGCTGGCGGCGGAACAGCGGCACCACCGAACCGGTCGAGCCCAGCACATTGCCGAAGCGCACGGTCACACAACGCATCGCCGCCCCCTGGCGTGCCGACTCCGCTCCCTGGCGTGCCGACCCCGCCCCCTGGCGTGCCGACTCCACTCCCTGGCGTGCCGCCACGTCCAGGCTCTGGCAATACATCTCGGCCAAACGCTTGCTCGCCCCCATGATCGAGCTCGGGTTCACCGCCTTGTCGGTCGAAATCAGCACCATCAGCGCCGCCCCGCTCGCCGCCGCGGCATCCGCCACCGCCCGCGTGCCAAGCGCGTTGGTGCGCAAGCCCTCGAGCGGGTTCGCCTCCACGATCGGCACGTGCTTGAGCGCCGCCGCGTGGAAAACAAGCTCCGGCCGGAAGTCCTCGCACACCGCCGCCATCCGCCCCCGGTCCCGCACATCCGCGATCACCGTCCGGCGCGCCAGGGCCGGCCGCAGCTCGGCAATCTCAAGGTCGATCTGCCAGAGCGCGAACTCGCCATGGTCCAGCAGCATCAGCTCGGCCGGCGCGAACGCCGCCACCTGGCGCGCCAGCTCCGAACCGATGCTTCCGCCCGCGCCCGTCACCAGCACGCGCTTCCCCGCGATCATCCGCGCCATGCCCGCACGGTCCAGCCGCACCTGCCGGCGGTTCAAAAGATCCTCGATCGCGATCGGCTGCAACTCGAGCGCCTGATCGGCAGGGGCAAGCCGCGTCAGGCTCGGCGCCCGCAGCACCCTGATGCCATGCCGCTCGGCCGCCCCCAGCAATACGCCCAGCGTCTCCCCGCCAAGCTCCGGCGCCGTGATGATCAACAGATCCGGCTTGTCCGCGAGACGGCCAAATGCCGCGTCGGCGGCATCCACCGCGCCGAAAATATCGAGCCCATGCACGCGCCGGCCGACATGCTTCTCGCTCAGCGCCATCAGCCCGACAATCCGGTAGCCCGCCTGGGCGCGCGCATGCGCCGCCAGAAACAGCTCCGCCGTCTCGCCCGTGCCGACCAGAATCGCCGTCTGCGCCGCGTCACGCTCCGTCCGCCGGCTGCGCAGCAACCGGTACAACAAACGCGGCGCCGTCAGCAGCACCATCAAGGCCAGCGCCAGCGCCACCGGGAACGCCGCCGACGGCATCGCCAGCCCCGCACCCACCATCAACAAGACCAGCATGATCGCGGTGACCAGCGCCGCCGCACCGATCATGCCCAGATCCCGGAACGACACGAACCGCCAGTGCAGCCGCGATAACCCGAACGGCACGCCAATCAGCCACACCACCAACGCACCCGCCAGAGGCATCAACCCCGGCACCGGCCACGGCCGCGCCGGATCGGTGAGCCAGAAACCAGCCCACACCGCGAGCGCCGCCAGCACACCGTCAACGCCGATGTTCACAACCATGCGGACGTCGAGTCGCCGGGTGAATGGGATGTTCATGATCGGGCTTATAGCCATGGATTTTGCGGTTGATCCATAAGCAAGCAACGCCAAGGGGCTCTGCCCCTTGGAACCCCGCTAAGGGCGGAGCCCTTAGAACCCTGAAATAAGAAAGGGATTGGGGAGGAGGGCATACCCTCCCCCCCAATCCCTAACTATAGCGGATCGAAGGGCGCGGCCCTCCGTGGGGGTCCAGGGGGCAAAGCCCCCTGGCCTTACTTACTTATATGGACCGATCACAAAACCCATGGCCTTAGCCGAGCCAGAACATCCCTTCCACCTCGACGGCGGCGTCGAGTGGCAGGGAGGCGACGCCGATCGTGGAGCGGGCGTGCCGGCCGGCGTCGCCGAGGGCGGCGACGGCGAGGTCGGAGGCGCCATTCATGACGACGGCGTGTTGGGTGAAGTCGGGTGTGGCGGCGATGAAGCCGCCGAGGCGGATGATTTTGGTGATTTTGTCGAGGCCGCCTGGGATGGCGGCTTGCAGTTGGGCGAGGACGTTGATGAGGCAGAGGCGGGCGGCGTGTTGGCCTTCCTCGATGGTGACGGTTTGTCCGAGTTTGCCGGTGACGGCGACTTTGCCGTCCATGGCGGGGAGTTGGCCGCTGACGGTGACGAGGTGGCCGGCGATGGTGACGGGCACGTAGGTGGCGACGGGGGGCATGGGAGTTGGCAGGGTGATGCCGAGTTCGGCCAGTCGTTCGATCACGGTCATGGGGTGTTCAGCCTACCAGTTTGAGGGTTTTGCGGCGTTCGCGCGGGGCGTCCGGCAGGTCGAGCGGGAGCAGGGGGGCGCGGTCGGCGGCACCGTCGCCGAGCGTGTCGACGGGTTCGGGGGTGGCGGGGGCGAGGTTGGTCTGGCCGAGATAGTTGACCGCGAGATTGCGGAATACGTAGTCGATCATCGAGGTCGCCTGGAGGACGGCGGGGTCGCCTTCGACGGCGCCGGCGGGGCCGAAGCGGGTGAAGGTGAAGGCTTCGACGTAGTCCTCGAGGTTGACGCCGTGTTGCAGGCCGAGGCTGACGGCGATGGCGAAGGCGTCCATCAGGCCGCGGAAGGCGGCACCTTCCTTGTGCAGGGCGATGAAAATCTCGCCGAGGCGGCCATTCGCGTATTCGCCGGTGGAGAGGAACAGTTTATGGCCGCCGACGCTGGCTTTCTGGGTGTAGCCGCTGCGGCGCGAGGGCAGGTGCTGGCGGCTGGACGGGCGCGGGGCGGGCAGCGGTTTCGCGGGGCGGGCGGGCATGTGCGCGACCAGCGGGGCGAGCACGTCGTGCATGGCGGCGTGGGCGGCCGGGCGGACGGGGGTGAAGAGGGTTTCGCCGCCGAGCATGGCGGCGAGGGCGGCGGCGGGCGTAAGGCCGCGTGCGGCGAGCGCCTGTGTGGCCCAGTGGGCGAGGCGGCCATCGCCGTCGAGCGGGCCGAAGGCGGGGGCAAAATTGCGGACTTCCGCGCCCAGCAGCGCTTCGACCTCGGGTGCGTCAGCAAAGCCGAGCAGGCTTTCGTGGCGGCGGGTGGCGGCGGCCCGGGCGAGAGCTTGCGCGTGCCCGGCCGCGTGCGTGAGGGCGGGGATCGCGCAGGTGGCGGGCAGGTCGGCGAGGGCGATCGGGTGGCTGGGCGCGGCGCCGCGGGCGAGGAGGCGGGCGGAGGCGATGTCGGCCTGCGCGCTGATAAAAGCGGTCAGGGTGTAGGCGAGGTCGCGGGCGGCGAGGCTGTCATAGTCCAGACCGAGGCGGGCGAGGAGCAGGTTGAGGTCGGTGAAGCCGAGGTGCAGGCGGTGGGCGGCGGGGGCGGCAAGCGTCAGAGCCGTGACCGCGAGCTCGACCGCCGCACCCAGAGCGCTGACATCGAAGCCGCCGTCATCGTCGAGGAAGGCGCTCGGGTTGAACACGAACCCGGGGGCGTCCCCGGGTTTATTGGTCCAGAGGCCGGCCGCGGGGGCGGCGGCGCGGGTCGCGAGCAAGGCGTGCAGCCGGGCGGCGATGTCGGGCGCAATGCCGGCGGTTTGCGCGCGCGCGGCGATCGGGGCGATCCAGGTTTCGGCGGCATGTGCGATCTCGAGCGGGCCGTCGCCGGGGACGAGGGCTGCCAGCGCGTCGGCGGCGGCCGGACCCCAGGCGGCGGGCAGTTTGACGGGACGGGGCGGGGCGTCGGGTGTCGCGCGTCCCGGCCAGATGGTTTGTTTGATGCCGTGCCAGGATTTGTCTGTGTGTGCGCTGCCCATGGTCAGAGCATAAGGCGGCGAGGGCCCATGTAAAAGTGCATGTAGTGGTGTTTTTGCGTCCCGACCACAAAATACTGTGGATAGGTTCTCCTGGCCTGCGGCGATGGACCGGCGGACACGCATCTCCTATATCAGCGCGCATGAGCACTGAGATGACGCAGACGACGCCGCGCAACGGCAAAATCTCGTTCGGCCAGCTTGGCGGCTTGCGTGGCTTGATGCGCAATCCCGGGCTGTTCCTGTTCACGCTGCGGCGGGGCGGCGCGGTCGGGCGGGATGCGCTTGGCAACCTGTATTTCGAGCGCCCGGGGCGGCCGGGCCTGGCGCGGACGCGGCGCTGGGTGGTGTATGCGGGCGCGCCGGATGCCTCGACCATCGGGCCTGAATGGCACGCCTGGCTGCATCATCTCACCGACAAGCCGTTGCCCGATACGGGCCACAAGCCGTGGCAGCTGCCGCACCAGCCGAACCTGACGGGCACGGCGGCGAGCTATCGCCCGGCCGGGCATGATTACGAGGGCGGCCGGCGGGCGCGCGCCTCGGCGGATTACGAATCCTGGACGCCGGACCAAAACTGATGACCCGCAGACTTCCCGAATTATTGACCGGCCTCGCGGTGATCGTCATCGCGGTGGTGTTCCTCATCTATGCGCTCGGCCAGGCGAATGCGATCAGCGCCGCCGGGTATCCGCTCAAGGCACAGTTCTCGTCGATCGGCGGGCTGACGCCGGGTTCGGACGTGAAAATCGGCGGCGTGGTCGTCGGGCATGTGGCGGATGAGCATCTGGACCCCACGACCTATGCCGCGGTGGTCGATCTTTCGATCGACGACGATATCAAGATCCCGCAGGACAGCAGTGCGGCGATCAGCTCGGACGGGTTGCTGGGCGGCGATTATGTGGCGGTCTCGCCCGGCGGGTCGGCGACGATGCTGGCCAGCGGACAATCGTTTCCCGTGACGCAATCGGCGATCAACATCGAGGACCTGCTGGGCAAGTTCATCTTTTCGATGGGCGGGAGCTCCGGGACCAAGCCGAGCGGGACTGCGGGGAACAGCGCTGCGGCGCCGGCCAATCCGGCGGCGCTGCCGACGTCTCCCACAGCGGCGCCCGCAAAATAATGCCGATGATGCGTCTCGCGGTTGCCGGTATCGCGGTACTGGCGGGGGTTGGCTATGCCAGCGCGCAAAGTTCGATCGCGGTGCCGCCGGCGCCGCCGATCACGGCAGCGCCGTTGACCACGCCAGCAGCGCCCGCCACGCCTGCCGCCCCGCCGCCGGGGCTGGTGCAGACGCCTGTGCCGGGTGCCTCGGCGCTGGGGGATACGGCGCAGTCCGCGGCTCCCGGCGGTGATTCGCCCGCCGCCTCCGGGACGAATGCGCCCACCGCCGCCGCTTCGCCGACGGCTCCGCCGCCGCCCGATGTGGCGCCGGTGCCGCCCAACACCTGGGTTGCGGGCAACAGCGCGACCCTCGGGGTGCTCGACAAGGTCGATGGCAGCACCTCGCAGGTGTCGATCCCGGTCGGCGGCCAGGCGACGGTCGGGGACCTGCAGGTGAGCGTTCAGGCCTGCGTCAACCGCCCGGCGGACCAGATCCCCGACAGTGCGGTGTTTCTTTCGGTGCAAAACCAGAGCGACGGCTCGTCGGCGCCGCTCTACAAGGGGTGGATGGTGCGCTCGACGCCGGCGGCGACGGTCGTGGGCGATGCGAGCGAAACCTTTCGGGTGATCGGCTGCCATAGCGGCTGAGTTTTGTTAGTGGCGGCGGCAAAATGGCCGCCGCGTAAACCTGTTCGCATCCAAAATAAGGCGAATCGTTTCGCGCCCTTCAGCGTGCCGCGTGTAAGCAACATGTCGTTTTTGGTTGTTTCTCTCGGAAAATGGGGGTTGCCTGGCCTCAAGGGGGCCTGCGTGCGCTCCGGAGATGTTTTCGAGCGCCGGATCCAGATTTAAGGGGAGGTCGCGCGGGACGGCTCCCCAATCGCCAGGCTCTAGTGCCAAAAATGCAACAGCTACAGATTGTTAATGACGATCCCGGATTTACCCTGTTGAATCGGCGTTCACGTCGCTAAATGACCTCGGTCCATTATCCATTTCTTGGAGTTTTGTCATGAAGCTGCGCTTAGCCCTAGCCGCCGCCACCTGCCTTGCGCTGCCGCTCGCAGCCCATGCGCAACCGGTCACCGGCCCGTATGTCAGCCTCGAAGGCGGCACGAGCATTCTCTACCCGGTCGATTTCAACGCCCGCGGCGCCGGTGTCACCGGCAAGGCCCTGTACAAGGACGATTACGCCGGCAACATTTCGCTCGGCTACGGCTTTGGCAACGGTTTCCGCGTCGAGATCGCCGGTAACTACTACCGCAATACCGCGACCAAGCTGGACACCGATTTCGGCCAGTTCCCCGCGACCGGCGGCCTCAACACCTATGGCCCGATGATCAACGCGCTGTACGACATCCCCGTCGGCCTGCCCGTGTTCCCCTATGTCGGCGCCGGCGGTGGCTATCAGTACCAGTCCTTCAACAGCCATCTGAGCAGCTTCGGCGACACGTTCGGCGGCAGCAAGGGCAGCTTCGCCTATGACGCGATCGTCGGCCTGTCCTACCCGATCGAGATGGTCCCGGGTCTGTCGGCGACGGTCGAATACAAGTTCATGCAGCTGGTCGAGAGCCGCAACTACTCCGACGGGTTCGGCGGCAGCTTCCATTTCGGCCAGGAGTCGAGCAACACCTTCTCGCTCGGCCTGCGCTATGCGCTGTTCCAGCCGGCGCCCGCCGCTCCGGCCCCGGCGCCGGCTCCGGCCCCGGTTGCTGCGCCAGCGCCTGCCCCCGCGAAGACCTACCTCGTGTTCTTCGACTGGGATAAGTACAACCTGACCCCGCGTGCCGACCAGATCATCTCGGAAGCGGCGTCCGACAGCAAAACCAGCAACGTGACGACGCTGCAGGTGTCCGGCTACACCGACACCTCAGGCACGCCGACCTACAACATGGGCCTGTCCGAGCGCCGCGCGAAAGCGGTTGCCGCGGAACTGGTGACCGATGGCGTGCCGGCGAGCGAGATCGAGATCCACGCGTTCGGCGAAACCCACCTCCTGGTGCCGACCGGCCCGGGCGTGCGCGAGCCGCAGAACCGCCGCGTGGAAATCGTCCTCCAGTAAACGTTACCGGACCAGACCTGAAAGAGCCCCGGCGCGAACCGCCGGGGCTTTTTTTATGTCCTGCGGTCTACCATATCTATTTGGTAGAGTAACAATTTTCTCAAAACATGGCGTAATTATGAAATAAAGCGAATACGAAACGTTTTGTGGCATTTTTGATACACCCGTCTTCGAACATTCACACACCCCTGAACAACAACATCCCGCGTTGCCACTTAGGCTCCAGGTCAATTCCAGAACCTGAATGCGCCTGAACAACTGAGGAGTCACAAATGACGTTTCGTACCGTTCTGCTAGCCGCGACCGTGCTAGCTGCCCCGCTCGCCTTTTCGCATGCCGCGTCCGCCCAGCCCGTGACCGGCCCGTATGTGAACCTTGGCGCCGGCTACAACATCACCAACACGGTCAAGGAAAAGAACCTGATCGTCGATAACGCCGCCGTGCCGGGCAAGGGCGACGTGCTCTTCAAGAACGGCTATGACGTCGACGCCGCCGTTGGCTACGGCTTTGGCAACGGCTTCCGCGCCGAGATCGAGGGCGATTTCGGCCACTCGCAGGACGACAAGATGAAGATCGCGGGCACCGATTTCGGCGCCGCCGGCCATGAGGAGCGCTACGGCGCGTTCATCAACGGCTATTACGACTTCGACATCGGGCTGCCCTACCTGTTCCCGTATGTCGGTGCCGGCATCGGCTACCAGGACACCAACCTGCATGAATTCGCAGGCCCGCTGGTGCAGATCGACAAGACCAAGGGCACGCTCGCCTATCAGGGCATCGTTGGCCTCTCCTACCCGATCGCCCAGGTCCCCGGCCTGTCCGCGACCGTCGAATACCGCTTCATCGGCCTCGCTGGTTCGCGCAAGTTCGACTACGGCGTGGCTGGCCTGCCGGCGACCGACAAGTTCGGTTCGGAATACAACAACGAGATCCGCGTCGGCGTCCGCTACCAGCTCTACACGCCGCAGCCGCCGGCCCCCGCTCCGACCCCGGCCGCTCCGGTCGCCGCTCCTGCGCCTGCCCCCGCGAAGACCTACCTCGTGTTCTTCGACTGGGATAAGTACAACCTGACGCCGCGCGCCACGCAGATCATCGCGGAAGCCGCGTCCGACAGCCACACCAACAACGTCACCACGATCAACGTGTCCGGCTACACCGACACCTCCGGCACGGCCGACTACAACATGGGCCTGTCGCAGCGCCGCGCGCAGTCGGTCGCAGCGCAGCTGGTCACGGACGGCGTGCCGCAGTCCGAGATCGAGATCCACGCGTTCGGCGAAACCCACCTCCTGGTGCCGACCGGCCCGGGCGTGCGCGAGCCGCAGAACCGCCGCGTGGAAATCGTCCTCCAGTAATCACGGCGTAACGGAGAAAGACCCCCGGCGGGCGACTGCCGGGGGTTTTTTTGTGAGAGGAAGGAAGCGCTACTTTTTTGAAAAAAGTAGCAAAAAACTTTTGGGACTCGGGGCCATGGGCGTCCGAGCAGACAGCGCCCACGGCCAAAAATTATCAAAGGGCGCTTGCCTACTCCAGAACCTGTCCTTGATATTTCAGTCTTTCGGCCTGGCTGAGCCCCACGGCCTCCCGCAGATACGCATCGATCCCGCCAAACGCGGTGTCGATCTCGGCCAGCGATGACTCGAGATAGGCGCGTCTGGCTTCCACCATCGGCCGCGCGGCCGCGTGGCTGATGTCGTGCCCGTAGGATCGTTTCGCCCAGGCGACCATCTGCACGGTTTCCTCCTCGACCGGGAAGAACTGTGCCGTCAGCGTGTAGTCTTCGAGGATATCGGCGCGCGATATGCCGGCGGCGGCGAGCAGGATGGCCACCATGAAGCCGGTGCGGTCCTTGCCCGCGTGGCAGTGGACCAGCAGCGGGAGTGCGTCTCCGGCGATGATTTCGCGGAACAGGATGCCGAGATTGCTGGCGTAGGCGCGCGGCTTGCGGCGGTACAGATAGGCCATCGCCATCTCGGCGCCAGCGCCGCCCGGCAGGCTGCCGATGATCTGGAACAGTTTGTCCGGGCTTGCATTCGCAGCGTCCCGGTCCGGCAGATCGAGCTTGCGGTGCAGGCTGCCATCCGGCCAGCGGGAGACGTACTCGCGCTGCTCGGTCTGGCTGCGCAGGTCGCAGACCAGGCGGATGTTCAGGTCATGCAAGGTGGCGAGATCGGCCTCGGTGAGCCTGGAGAGCTCGCCCGAGCGGAACAGCGTATCCGGCCGCAGGCGGCGGCCATCGGCGCCGGCATAGGGCCGCACCGCGCGAAAGTTTTTGGCGCCGCCCAGCAGACCGCTGTGGGCGGCGCTGCTCATGGCTTGGCGGCTGCGACGTAGGGCGCTGGCGCTGTGTCGGTGGGCGGATGGTCGGTCACGAAGGCATCGAGGGCCTCGGGCGATTTCAGCTCCATCACGGCGTCGAACTCAGCGTCGTTGTTGAGGCAGAAGATCTTGCCCTGGGCGATGCCGGTGACGGATTGGTTGTTGGCCAGCAGGGTGACGAAGGTGTCCTCGCGCGACTGGCCGTAATGGCCGCCGATGCGCCGGAAGTAGGCGTCCATCACGTGCTGTTCTTCGAGGATATGCGGCTGGAATTCGGTCATGAAGGCATCGTATTTGCCCTGCATGTCGCAGGACAGCGCGCCGACCATCAAGGCTGATTTGAGGCCGATGACGTTGAACGCCTGCTGCAGTTTTTCCTGCTCGGCGGGCTTGATGTGCATGCGGCGATAGGTCGGCGGCGGCACCTCCACGAGGGTGGGGTAGATGTGGCCAACCGGGGCCGGCGGCGGTGGCGGCGCCTCGGCGACGGGCGCCGGCTTGGTGCAGCTGGCGAGTGCGAGCAGCGCGAACGCGGTCAGCAGGCCGGCTTTCGTGGTGGAGCGGACTTCCCGAATGGCGTGCAATTAAAATACCCTTTTGGAGATGAAGCCGAGCTGGCGCGGTGTTCAATACAGTGTCCGTACCGCGCCGCCAAGGCGGAGGTTTAATGCAACATGTTCAAGTTAAAACAATTTCTGGAGCGGATTGGTCGAAGGGCAAAGCTCTACTTATTGTGAACGAAAAGCCCTCCCGCAGGCGGCGGCAGCGAGAAACTCTGGAACTCTGGCCCGTGCGATCTGGCGGCATCGCATCCGGCCCTCGGGGCAAAGTTTTTGGTTCTTCTTTTCAAAAAAAACCGCTTGCTTAAACTTTCGCTAACCTCAACGCATTGGTCGTCCCCGGCTGCCCGAACGGCACGCCCGCCACCACGACGATCTCGTCCCCCTTGTTCGCAAAGCCCTCCAGCCGCGCGAGTTTCGCCGCACTGGCGACGGCTTCGGTCATCGAGTGGACCTCCTTCGTCAGCGCGGCGTGCACGCCCCAGACGGCGGCGAGGCGACGCGCGACGGTCAGGCTCGTGGTCAGGCCGAGGATCGGGCAGTCGGGTTTTTCACGCGCGACCCGCAAAGCGGTGGAGCCGGACGCGGTGAGGGCGACGATGGCGACCGCGCCGACCGTATGCGCGACCTGCACGGCGGCGGCGGCGATCGCGTCGGCCGAGGATTTTTCAGGCGCGAGGCGTTTGGCGTCGATGCTGGTTCGCCAGTCCTCGTCGCGCTCCACGCGGGCGATGATGCGGTCCATCATGTTGACAGCCTCGCGCGGGTACTGGCCGGCGGCGGATTCCGCCGAGAGCATGACCGCATCCGCGCCGTCAAACACCGCGGTTGCGACGTCGGAGGCTTCGGCGCGCGTCGGCGCGGGCGCGGAGATCATGCTCTCGAGCATCTGGGTGGCGACGACCACCGGCAGGCCGCGCTGCTGGGCGGCGCGAATGATGCGCTTTTGCGCGATCGGCACCTCTTCGGGCGGCAGTTCGACACCGAGATCGCCGCGCGCGACCATGACCGCGTCCGCGAGGTCGAGGATTTCGTCGAGGTTATCGAGGGCCTGGGGTTTTTCGAGCTTCACCATGACCAGAGCGCGGCCATCCGCGATCTCCTTGGCCTGCGCGACGTCGGCCGCGCGCTGCACGAAGGAGAGTCCGATATAGTCGATGCCGAGCGGCAGGACGAAAGCGAGGTCCGCGAGGTCCTTTTTGGTCAGCGCCGGGATCGGCAGCACAACGTCGGGGATGTTCACGCCCTTGCGGTCCGACAGCACGCCGCCATTGACGATTTCCGTGAGCAGGTGGTCGTCGCGCTTGCGGATCACGCGCAGGCGCAGTTTGCCGTCATCGAGCAGCAGGGTCGCGCCGATATCGGCGGCGGCAAGGATTTCCGGGTGCGGCAGGCAGACGCGGCGGGTGTCGCCGGGGGCCGGGTTCATGTCGAGGATGAAGTTCTGGCCGGTCTGCAGCTGCACGCGGCCGGACTGGAACTGGCCGACGCGCAGTTTGGGCCCCTGCACGTCGGCGAGGATGCCGATCGGGCGGCCGAATTTTTTTTCCAGGGTCCGGATCGCCTCGATCCGCGCGGCGTGGTCGGCGTGGCTGCCGTGGGAGAAGTTGAGCCGGAAGACGTCCGCGCCGGTCTGGAAGAGCTGGCCCATCATCTCCGGCGTGGAGCTGGCCGGCCCCAGCGTCGCGATGATTTTGGTGCGGCGGTGGCGGCGCAAACGTTCAGTCATGCAGGCCTCATAGTATCAGGATGGCGCGGATATCGTTCACGTTGGTCAGCGTGGGGCCAGTGATGACGAGATCGCCGAGGGCGGCGAAGAGGCTGTAGCTGTCATGGCGGCGGAGCATCGCGACGGGGTCGAGGCCGAGGGCGCGGGCGCGGGCCAGGCTGTCGGGGCGGAGGATCGCGCCGGCCGCATCCTCGGTCCCGTCGATGCCGTCGGAATCGCCGGCGATGGCGTAGATATGCCTGGCGCCGTCGAGGCGGATGGCAAGGCTCAAGAGGAATTCGGTGTTGCGGCCGCCGCGGCCTGGCTTTTCGTCGCCGATGGTGACGGTGGTCTCGCCGCCGGAGAGCAGCAGCATGGGGCCGGTGGTGGCGAGCGCGCGTTCAGCCATGTCCCGGCCAACCTCGGCGGCCTCGCCCTCGATGGCATCGCCGAGACTAAGGGAGGGCATGTTGGCCGCGGCGGCGGCGGCCTCCAGGGCCGCGGCGGGGGTCGCGATCATCCGGTAGTCCGCTCCCTCGTACCAGGTCGGGCCGGAGCCGATGATTGCCGGATCATCGCCCGGCACGTCGGAGATCGCGAGGGTGACGAGGCGGGCAGGGTGGCAGGCGGCGGCGAGCTTGCCGCCCTTGATGCCGGAGAGCTGCTTGCGGATGCGGTTCATCGTGCCGATCGGCGCGCCGGAGGCGAGCAGCGCCTTGTTCACCAGTTTTTTGTCATCGAGCGTCAGCCCCTCGGCGGGCAGAGCGAGCAGCGCCGAGGCGCCGCCGGAGATCAGCGCGATCACCTGGTCCGCGGCGGTGAGGCCTTGCACGGCCGCCATGATGGCGCGGGCGGCATCCTCGCTCGCGGCGTCGGGCACCGGGTGTGCGGCTTCCAGAACCTTGATTTTCGTGGTCGGCGCGTGGTGGCCGTAACGCGTGACGACCACGCCCTCGAGCGCCTGGTCGGGCCAGGCGGCCTCCAGTGCCGCGGCCATCGAGGCGGCCGCCTTGCCGGCGCCGATCACGATGTTGCGGGCGGGGCCGGGTGCGGGCAGGTGTCTCGCCAGACTCTGATGCGGATCGGCCGCGGCCACCGCCGCCCGGAATACCGTCTCCAGCAATTTGACGTTATGATCCTCCACGACGCCTACCTACGACAGGAGCCATGCGATGAGCAAACCCGAGATCGACGACATGACGACCGAAAAGCTGGAAGCGGCGGCGTTCCGCGCGCTGGTTGCACATCTGCGGGAACGTACGGATGTGCAGAATATCGACCTGATGAACCTCGCGGGGTTCTGCCGCAACTGCCTCTCGCGCTGGTATCGCGAGGCGGCGGAGGGCATGGGGGTGGCGCTGAGCGACCCGCAGGCGCGCGAGATCGTCTACGGAATGCCGTACAAGGACTGGCAGGCGCAGCATCAGAAACCCGCGAGCTAGGCCGCCGCGGCAGCCTTCAAACCGCCCGCCGGGCATTGACGCTGGGGGTTCTTGTCTCCTATTGCCTCGCCCCTCACGCAACGGATGGGGACAGCCATGGCGCTTGATGCGACGACCGACGAGAAGCCGACGAACGTCGCGGGCGAGCGGCTGCGCAGCATCGTCGATCGGATCGAGCGGCTGGAAGAGGAGCGCAAGGCGCTCGGCTCGGACATCAAGGACATTTATGCGGAGGCGAAGTCCGCCGGTTTCGATGTGAAGGTGCTGCGGCAGTTGATACGGATACGTAAGCAGGAGCCGGCCGAGATAGAGGAGCAGGAGACGCTGCTGGATGTGTATCGGCGCGCGATAGGCATGTAGGGGAAGGGGAAGTCAGACCTACTTTTTGTGAACAAAAAGTAGCAAAAAAACGTTGGTAATGTGGGCCAGGCCGTAGGGCGGCGGCGCCGGCACAGTTCCCACGCCAAACGTTTTTGCTTCTTTTTTTAAAAAGAAGCGCTTGCCTTGCTCAACGTTGATAAAGCCGTGCCCTCGCTTCGACCGGGTCGGTGAGCGCGCAGGCCCTCGCGAGGCGCAGGATGGCGAGGCTGAAGAGTATGAGCACGATCGCGCCCGTCACGTTGTTGAGGGTGGCCGTGCCATGCAGGGGGCCGAGCAGCGTGATCAGCCAGAGGCCGCCGAAATAGGGGAAAATCCAGAGCGCGCCGTGCCAGTCCAGATGTGCGAGGGTGCGGCGGGTCGCGAACTGGTAGCCGCAGAAAATGATGAACGCGATGGCGAGGCCGCCAAACAGGTGGTTGGTGACGGCGGCACCCGCCCAGAAGACCACGAAGTTGGCGATGATGAAGGCCAGTGTCGCGATGAACGGCCCGCCTGGCAGGTTGAAGATGCGCGGAAAGTCGGCTGTGGGCAGGGTTTTGCGGAACCCGAGCAGCACGACCGGGCCGACACCGTAGGCGAGCACGCCGATCGAGGAGATATAGGTGACAAGCTGCCGCCACGACGGCAACGGCGCCAGGAATAGCAGCCCGACGACGAAACTGAGCAGCAGGCTCGGCACCGGCACGCCCGCGACCGAAAGCCCGGTCAGGCGCTTGCTCATCAGCCCCTCATCGGCGGTCGCATAGATCACGCGGGCCGCGGTCGTATTGTAAATCACGCCTGTGCCGCCGGGCGAGATCGCGGCGTCCGCATAGAGGGCGGCGGCGAGCCAGGTCAGCCCGAGGCCGCCGGCCAAACCGGCGAACGGTCCGGAGATGCCCTTGAACGTGAGATGCGCCCAGCCATGGGCGAGGTCGTCCGGCGTCAGGGCGCCGATGAAGGCGAGCTGCAGGCCGACATAGAGGATGATGCAGAGCAGGATCGAGCCGATGATGGCGAAGGGCAAGGCGCGCCCCGGGTCGTCGCTCTCGCCGGCGAGCTCGATCGCCTGGCGGAAGCCGAGATAGGTGAACAGGATGCCAGAGCCCGAGACCGCGTCCAGCACGCCGCCGGCGCCGGCGGGGGCGAACCCGAACTGGGAGAAATTCTGCGCGCGGAAATGCACCGCCATCAGGGCGATGACGGTGCCGGCCGGGACCAGCAGCTTCCACCAGGTGATGGCGTTGTTGATGGCAAGCACAAGGCGGATCGCCAGCAGGTTGATGACGATGAAGAGCGCCATCAGCGCGATTGCGGCGGCGAGACCGGTCAGCGTCAGCACGCCCGAGCCGGTACGGACGAGGCCCGGGAGGAAATTATTGGCGTAGGTGATGACGGCGACGGCCTCGACGGGGGCGACCGCGACGTAGGCCAGGAAGTTGATCCAGCTGAAAATCGTGGCCGCCAGCATGCCGAAGCAGAGTTTGGGAAAGACGATGACGGCGCCGGGGCGGGGGAACATGGTGGACAGCTCGGCGAAGCAGAACGCGAGCAGAAGAACGGCGATGCCGCCAATGACCCAGGAGATCAGCGAGGCGGGCCCTGCGATCTTCGCGGCGTTCAGCGCGCCGAACAGCCAGCCGGAGCCGATCATGCCGCCGATGCTGGCGAATAGCAGGCCGAGGCGGCCGGCCTCGCGTTTCAGTGACGTCTTCATAGAGGCTCCGTGCAAGACGTCTTTTAGGTAGTAAAGGGAAGAACTACTTTTTGTGAACAAAAAGTAGCAAAAAAACTTTATGACTTGGGGGCATGGGCTGTGAGGGCGCCAACGCCCATGGCCGAGCAGGGCAAAGGTTTTTTGCTTCTTTTTTTTCAGAAAAGCAGCGCTTGCTTAAACTGTCCAGCTGCGGCCTCACTGGCGCCGTCAGGAACAAGCACGGGCGGGCGGCAGGGAAAGTTTGACGTGGCGGTATTCACGCCTACATCTGATCGCGGAACTGGAGCAGAAAATTCATGAACAAACTGGCGGCCGTTCTCTCTCCTGACGGTTATGCGGGCGGTGGCGCCGAGCTGCCGGCCTGGGATTTGCAGGATCTGTACGCCACGCCGCGCGATCCGAAGATCGAGGCGGATCTGGCCGCCGCTGCCGGCGCCGCCGAGGCGTTTGCCGCCGAATATCGCGGCCGCCTCGCGGCCCTGAGCGGCGCCGAGCTCGCCGCCGCTCTGCAGACCTACGAGCGGATCGAGGAGTCGCTCGGGCGCGTGATGTCCTACGCGCAGCTGCTCTTCAGTGCTGACTCGACCGATCCGGCGCATGGCCAGTTCTACCAGACGATGGCCGAGCGGGTGACGACCATCAGCACCCATCTGCTGTTCTTCACGCTCGAGATCAATCTGATCAGCGAGGCCGGCCTTGCTGAAAAACTGGCAGACCCGGCTCTGGCGCGCTATGCGCCCTGGTTCCGGGATTTGCGCGTGTTCCTGCCGCACCAGCTGTCGGACGACCTCGAGCGGCTGCTGCACGAGAAAGAGGTGACCGGGCACTCCGCCTGGAGCCGGCTGTTCGATGAGACGACCGCCGCGATGCGGCTGATGGTGAACGGCGAGGAGCTGACGCTGTCGGCCGCGCTGAACAAGCTGTCGGACCCGGACCGCGCGACGCGCAAAGCGGCGGGCAAGGCGGTGGGCGCGGCGATGGCGGCAAACGAGAAGCTGTTCGCGCTGATCACCAACACGCTCGCCAAGGATAAGGAGATCACCGACCAGTGGCGGCACTATCCGGCGCCGGCATCCGCCCGCAACCGCGCCAACATGGTCGAGGATGAGGTGGTGGAGGCGCTGACCGCTGCCGTGGTCGGCTCGTACGGCAAGCTTTCGCACCGCTATTACCAGATGAAGGCGAACTGGCTGGGGCTGGAAAAGCTCGAATACTGGGACCGCAACGCACCGCTGCCCGAGGACGAGGATGCGGGCGTGTCCTGGCCGGCGGCGCGGGAGCGCGTGCTGGCGGCCTATGGCGGGTTCAGCCCGGAGCTCGCGCGCATCATCGAGCCGTTTTTCGAGCGCCGGTGGATCGACGCGGCTTTGCGGCCGGGCAAAGCGGGCGGGGCGTTCGCGCACCCGACCGTGCCGTCCGCCCACCCCTACGTGCTGATGAACTATCATGGGCGCACGCGCGACGTGATGACCCTGGCGCACGAGCTTGGCCACGGGGTGCACCAGGTGCTCGCGGCCGGCCAGGGCTACCTGATGTCCGGCACGCCGCTGACGCTGGCTGAAACCGCGAGCGTGTTCGGCGAGATGCTGACCTTCCGCTCGCTGCTGGACGCCGAGACGGACCCCAGGCGCCGCCGGATCATGCTGGCGCAAAAGGTCGAGGACATGCTGAACACGGTTGTACGGCAGATCGCCTTCTACCGGTTCGAGCTGAAACTTCATGAAGAGCGGCGGCGCGGCGAGCTGCTGGCCGAGCGGATCGGCGAGATCTGGCTCGAGGTGCAGCGCGAGAGCCTCGGCCCCGCATTCAACTTCGATGAGGAATACCGGCTGTTCTGGGCCTATGTGCCGCATTTCGTGCACTCGCCGTTCTATGTGTACGCCTATGCCTTTGGCGACTGCCTGGTGAACGCGCTGTATGCCGTGTTCCAGGAGAGCAAGGACAAGGCAGCGTTCGCCGAGACGTATCTGGCGATGCTGAAGGCGGGGGGCACGATGCGACATAAGGAGCTGCTGGCGCCGTTCGGGCTCGATGCCTCGGCGCCGGAATTCTGGCAAAAGGGCCTCGATGTGATCGCGGGCTTCATCGATGAGCTGGCGGCGTAATGGCGGAGCGTGAAGGCAACATCTTCGGCGAAATGCGGCGCTTCGCCCGGACCTCGGGTGCGGTCGGGGGGATTGCTGCGCGCATCACCGGCGAGCGGTTTCTCGGGATCAAGACCGACAAGGCTCGGCATGCGGAGGATCTGAAAGCGGTGCTCGGCGGGCTGAAGGGCCCGATGATGAAGGTAGCGCAGTTCCTCTCGACCGTGCCGGACGCACTGCCGGACGAATACGCCGCCCAGCTCGCGGAACTGCAGGCGAATGCGCCGCCGATGGGTTGGGCGTTCGTGCGCCGGCGCATGTCGGGCGAGCTCGGTCCCGCCTGGGAGAGTAAGTTCGCGTCGTTCACCCGCGAGGCCGTGGCGGCCGCGAGCCTCGGGCAGGTCCACCGCGCGACGCTGCCGGATGGCACGGATGTCGCTGTGAAACTGCAATATCCGGATATGCCCAACATCATCGAGGCGGATCTGCGCCAGGTGAAAATCGCGATGGCGCTGTATCGCCGCATGGATAACGCGATCATCCAGGATGATATCTTTGTCGAGCTCTCGGAGCGGCTGCGCGAGGAGCTGGATTATACGCGCGAGGCGGCGCAGATGCGCCTGTATCAGGCGATGCTGGCGGACGTGCCGGATGTGAGCGTGCCCGAGCCGGTGGCGGCGTACACGACGTCGCGGCTGTTGACCATGAAATGGCTGAAGGGGGTCGGCTTCAAGGCCTGGCTCGCCGAAAATCCCAGCCTCGAACAGCGCAACGCGCTTGCAACGGCTTTGTTCCGTGCCTGGTATATACCGTTCTACCGCTACGGCGTGATCCACGGCGACCCGCATCTCGGCAATTACCAGGTGAATGAGGCGGGCGGGCTGAACCTGCTGGATTACGGCTCGATCCGCGTGTTCCCTGCGAAATTTGTGGGCGGCGTGCTGGAACTGTACCACGCGGTGCAGGACGACGACATGGCGCGCGCGCGCCACGCCTACGACATCTGGGGTTTCAAGGGCATCACCGACGAGCAGATCATCGTGCTGAACGACTGGGCGAAATTCCTGTACGAGCCGCTGATCGAGGACCGCGTGCGGCTGATCCAGGAGAGCGATGATCCGCAATACGGCCGGGTGGTGGCGCAAAAGGTGCACGCCGGGCTGCAGCGGACGGGCGGGGTGCGGCCGCCGCGCGAGTTCATGCTGATGGACCGCTCCGCGATCGGGCTCGGCAGCGTGTTCCTGCGGCTGCGCGCGGAGCTGAACTGGAGCCGGCTGTTCCACGAGACGGTGGATAATTTCGATGAAGCCGCGCTCGCGGCGCGGCAACAGGAGGCGTTGCTGGCGGCTGGGGTGCCGACGGCTAAGTAAGGAAGTAAGCGCTGCTTTTGGCTACCGCCGGCGCGGCGGCTTTTTGTTCACAAAAAGTGGTTCTTCCTTCCTGGCGCGCCCGACCAGCCCGCTATAAACACCCGCCATGGCCATTTTTAAGCGCGGCTGGCGCGAGGGTTTCTTCGCGCGCGGCTATCGAAAACTGTTGCACTCGTTCTACGCGAATGATCTCTGGATCGACCTCAGGCTGCACGCCAAGCGCGAAGCCGTCGACTACATCGTGGCCAACATGTCCGAGGCTATGGTGCTGCCGGACCGGCTGGACCTGCTGCGGTTCGCGCTGAGCCGCGCGCCGGCTGCGGGGTTGGTGGTGGAATTCGGTGTCGAGAAGGGCGCCTCGCTGCGGCATCTGGCGTCCCTCACGAAGCGCGAGGTGCATGGGTTCGACAGTTTCGAGGGGCTGCCCGGCGACTGGGGCGGTACCAAGGAGGGGGCGGGGGCGTTTTCGCTCAAGGGGCGGCTGCCGAAGGTGCCGGCGAACGCGAAACTGCATGTCGGCTGGTTCGACAAGACGCTGCCTGCGTTCCTCGCGAGCCATGACGAGACCTGCGCGCTCGTGCATGTCGACTGCGATATCTATGTTTCGACGGCGGTGATTTTCGCGCAGCTGCGTGATCGGATCATCCCCGGAACTGTCATCGTGTTCGACGAGTACTTCAATTACCCGGGCTGGCGGGCGCATGAGTTCAAGGCGTTCCAGGAGTTTGTTGCGGCGTCCGGGCTGGGGTACCGGTATCTGGGATTCTCGGCGGAAAAAGGACACGTTGCGGTTGTCATGATCTGAGCAAGCGCTCGCGCGGACGGCGGTAGCGAAAACTTGACTGTGCCGGGCCGGGAGAGCGGGCGGCGTCCACGGCATGGTTTCAGGCCAGAAGCTTTTTGGTTCTCGTTTTCAAAAAAGAACCGCTTGCCTGCCCGCCCTTGAATAATTACCCGCGCTCCATCATGGTGCCCCGCAAACGGTTGAAGATCGAGGGATGGATAAATGCGCCTAGCGGTACTGAGAGAGCGTCGCGCGGGAGAGGCCCGGGTGGCGGCGACCCCTGACACTGTCAAAAAACTTCTGGCGCTGGGTTTGACTGTCGCTGTCGAAGCCGGGGCCGGTTTGACCGCCGCCATCTCGGATGAGGAATTCGTGGCCGCCGGCGCCGAGATTGCGCCCGATGCCGCCGCGGCGCTGGCGGGGGCCGCGATCCTGTTCGCCGTGCAGGCGCCGGAGCCCGAGATCCGCGCCATGATGGCCTCCGGCACCCTCCTGGTCTGCACCATGAACACCTTTGCCGACCCCGCTTTGGTGCCAGCACTGGCTGCCGCCGGCATCGATGGCGTCGCCATGGAGATGGTGCCGCGCATCACCCGCGCGCAGAGCATGGACGTGCTGTCGAGCCAGGCCAACCTCGCCGGCTATCGTGCGGTGATCGAGGCGGCGGATGCGTTCGCGCGCGGCTTTCCGATGATGATGACGGCGGCGGGCACGGTGCCGCCGGCGCGCGTGCTCGTCATCGGCGCGGGTGTCGCCGGGCTGCAGGCGATCGCGACGGCGCGGCGCCTGGGCGGCATCGTTTCGGGTACGGATGTGCGGCCGGCCGCCAAGGAGGAGATCAAATCGCTTGGCGCCATCTATGTCGGTGTCGAGGACGAGGAGACCGCGAAGCAGACGGGAGCGTACGCGACGCAGATGTCCGATGCGTTCCGCCAGAAGCAGGCGGAGCTGATGGCGACGACGGTTGCGAAGAACGACATCATCGTCTGCACGGCGCTCGTGCAGGGCCGCAAGGCGCCGGTGATCGTCACCGCCGAGATGGTCGCCTCGATGCGGCCGGGCAGCATCATCATCGATCTTGCCGCGGATTCCGGCGGCAATTGCGCGAGCACCGTGCCGGGCGAGACGATCACCACGCCGAACGGTGTGACGATCATCGGGCATCGCAACTGGCCCTCGCGCATCGCCGTTGCCGCCAGCCAGCTGTATGCGCGCAACCTGCTGACCTTTCTCACGACGTTCTGGGACAAGGAGGCGAAGGCGCCGAAGCTTGTGGAAACCGATGACATCATCAAGGGCGTTTTGCTGACGCGGGGCGGGGCGGTGGTGCATCCGTCCTTTCTGCCGGCCGCCGCTTAACCTGAGACAATAAACTGAGACACGGGAGCAGACCATGACACCAGCCGATCTCGCGGCGCAGGCGGCCGCACTTGCGCATCAGGCCTCGGTCCTCGCACAGAACGCCGCCGGCGTGGCGGCCGTGGCGGCGCAGAACGCGCCGGCGGCGGCGCCGTTCGTGTATTTGTTCAGCATCTTCGTGCTGGCGATTTTCGTCGGCTACTACGTGGTGTGGAACGTGACGCCGGCGCTGCATTCGCCGCTGATGGCGGTGACGAACGCGATCTCTTCGGTGATCATCGTCGGCGCCATGCTGGCGACCGGGCTGCACGGCAACGGGACCGCGCATTTTTTCGGTTTCATCGCGGTCGTTCTCGTCAGCGTCAATATTTTCGGGGGTTTCGTGGTGACCAACCGCATGCTCTCGATGTTCCGTAAGAAATAAGGCAAGCGCCCCATGAACCAGTCCTTTACATCGTTTGCCTACCTGGTGGCGGCGGTGCTGTTCATTCTGGCACTGCGCGGACTCTCGCACCCGACGACGTCCCGGCGCGGCAACCAGATGGGCATCATCGGCATGGTGATCGCGATTCTGGCGACCTTCGTGCATGGCGGGATGTCGGGCGGCGGGATCGTGCTGATCATCCTCGGCATCGCCATCGGCGGCACGATCGGCACGGTGGCGGCGCAGCGCATCCAGATGACCGCACTCCCCCAGCTGGTGGCGGCGTTCCACTCGCTGGTCGGCCTCGCCGCCGTCTGCGTCGCGACCGCCGCGCTGAACGCGCCGCAGAGCTTTGGCATCGGCACCGCGCATCACATCCATGTCGAGAGCCTGATCGAGATGTCGCTCGGGCTTGCGATCGGCGCGATCACGTTCACGGGGTCGCTGATCGCGTTTGCGAAGTTGCAGGCGCTGATGAAGGGCACGCCGATCCTGTTCAACGGGCAACACAAGCTCAATCTTGGGCTTGGCATTTTCCTGTTCGTGCTGATCATCCTGTTCATCAGCACCGGCGGCAGCGGGTTTCTGTTCACGCTCATTGCGCTGGTCGCGCTTGCCCTCGGGCTGCTGCTGATCATCCCGATCGGCGGGGCGGACATGCCGGTCGTCGTCTCGATGCTGAATTCCTATTCCGGCTGGGCGGCCTCGGGCATCGGCTTTACCATCGGCAACCTCGCCCTGATCGTGACCGGTGCGCTCGTTGGTTCATCGGGCGCGATCCTGTCCTATATCATGTGCAAGGGCATGAACCGCAGCATCTTCAACGTGCTGCTGGGCGGTTTCGGGACCACCGGCGAGGCGGCGGTCGCAGGGCCCGCCGGCGACAAGGCGGTGAAGATCGGCTCGGCCGATGATGCGGCCTTCATCATGAAGAATGCATCCAAAGTGATCGTGGTGCCGGGCTACGGCATGGCGGTGTCGCAGGCGCAGCACGCGCTGCGCGAAATGGCGGACGTGCTGAAGAAGGACAATGTGGATGTGCGCTATGCCATCCATCCCGTGGCGGGCCGCATGCCGGGGCACATGAACGTGCTGCTGGCGGAAGCCAACGTGCCCTATGACGAGGTGTTCGAGCTCGAGCAGATCAACAACGAGTTTTCGACCGCGGACGTGGTGTATGTGATCGGCGCGAATGACGTCACCAACCCGGCGGCGAAGACCAACCCGGCGTCGCCGATTTTCGGCATGCCGATCCTGGATGTGGACAAGGCGAAGACCGTGCTGTTCGTGAAACGCTCGATGGCGTCGGGCTACGCGGGCGTGGATAACGAGCTGTTTTTCCGCGACAACACGATGATGCTGTTCGGCGACGCGAAGAAGATGACCGAGGAGATCGTGCAGGCGCTGGGGCGCTAGGGGAGGGGCTTGCCCCTCGACCGCGATACAGATTGGTCTTGGCAAGCGTCTAAAACTTCGGCAAATTTCGTGTCATGTCCGATGGCACCAAGACGCCTGTTATCGAGGCTGACGCGCTGACCAAGGCGTTTTCCGGGCGGGCCGCTGTGGACAGGGTTTCATTCAGCGTGGCGGCTGGCGAGGTGGTCGCGTTGCTGGGTCCGAATGGCGCCGGCAAATCAACTCTGATCGGCTGCCTGCTCGGATTTTTGCTGCCGAGCGCCGGGCAGATAAGGGTGTTTGGGCAGATTGCGGCCGAGATGGCGCCTGCGTTGCGGGGGCGCACCGGCTTTGTGCCGCAGGCGCTGACGGGGTTCACCTCCTTCCGGGTCGGCGAGCTGATCGACTATCTCGGGACATTCTACGACCGTGCGCCGCCGGCGCTGCCTGCCGGGCTGCTCGATTGGGCGGCACTCGAGATGAAGGCGCGGGTGAAGTCGCTGTCGGGCGGCCAGAAACAGCGGCTCGCGATTCTGCTGGCGCTGCGCCATGAGCCTGACCTGTTGATCCTGGATGAGCCGGTGGCGAGCCTGGATACACAGGCGCGGCGGGATTTCATGGGGCTGCTGCGGAGCTATTGCGCGGCCGAGGGGCGAACGGCGCTGATCTCGTCGCATATCCTCTCGGATGTGGAGAAGGTCGCGACCCGGGCGCTGTTCATGCGCCGGGGCGAGCTTGTGCATGACACGCCGATGCAGCGTTTTTTCGGGTCGACCCGCTGGGTGGAGGCGCCGGGGCTGGAGGCGGCCGTGCTGCCGGAGGGCGTGTCGGTGCTGGCGCGCGCGCCAGAGACCGGGGCGCTGCTGGTCGATGGGTGGGATGAGGATGCGGCGGGCGCGGTGCGCCAGCGCCTGGGGGCGGAGGTGGCGGCGCGCGCGCCGGACCTGGAGACGGCGTTTCTGGAGATTACCAGGTGACCCGCGCGGGATTTTGGGCGGCGCTGCGCAATTACGGGTCGATGGTGGTGGTGCGCGGAAACCCGCAGGCGCTTCCGGCCGGATATTTTTTGTTAACAATCTATGCATTTGCCGTCTTTTCTTGGGGCCCGGAGGCGCATCGGCACGGCGTGCGCAGTCTTTTCGGGAACCACAGCGATCTGACGCTCTGGTGGATGGCGACGTTCTTCTTGCCGATGGCGGTGGTGGGGTATTACTGGCAGCAGGCGCGCACACCCATCGCCCTGATGATCCCAGGTTTTGTCGAGGCCGAGTGGGCTGCCGTGGCGCTGATACTTGCCGTTGTGCTTGGCCTGCTGGCCGGCCCCTTTTTGTTCCTCGGCGCGCCCGTCGTCGGCACGCTTGCGCTTTCTGCTGTCGGCATGCTGCTGGGCGGGGGTACGTCGACCGTGCCGACCGGCCAGAAGGCGTCGGCGCGCCGCTGGCGGGTATTGATCGTTGCGCCCGTCTTGTTGCTCGGTTATGTGCCTGGCGTGATAGGCCGGGCGGTGTTTGCTCCCTGGCCCCTCGCGTTCGTGATACTGGTGGTGGCGTTTGGATCGTTGCTCGCGGGTCTGCGGTACTACCCGGCACAGGCAGGGGCCGAGGTTGAGGGAGCCGAGCGGCGGGCGGAGGCGCGCCCGCTTGGCGTGCTGCCGGGTGATGGGTTCAAACAATTATTGACGTGGCGGCCGCGGGCGATCCCGACGGTCCCGCTTCCCACTGCGTTTGGACCGAGCGTCGGGCCGGTCGGCGCACTCCTGACATCATTTGTTCTGATCAGTTTCCTGGTCGGACTGTCCAGCGTGTTTGCGATGTTCCAGGGCAAGGGATTTTTGTTGGCGCTGCACGAAACGGGGCCCGGCGCGGTTGGGCAAGGGCTTTCCATCGGTGTGTTCACGACCGGGCAGTGGCTGCTCAACCGCGGCGAATGGCCGATGCTGTTCGCGGCCGGGCGCTTTGGCGGGCGACGACATTTCACGCAGGCATTATTTTTTGCGCATACGGTGAACGCGGCGCAGCGAGCGCTGGCGGATGCGTTGGTCGGCACGGGATTCGCGATGGCGCTGGGAGCGACCGCTGGTTGGCATGCGGTGGTGCTGGCGCTGGTGATCTTTGGTCTCGCGTATGGGACGAGTTATGCGACCGCGATTCCGCTGTTGTGGAAGGAATTGGGTGGCAAGACCTGGGCCGTTGCGTTCCGAACGGGATCGGCTTTGTTGCTGATGACGGTGTTGACCTTTGGCGCCCTGCAATCAGGCGTGACGGTGTTTGGCGCTTTGATTTCTGCCGCGGTGTGGCTGTTCGGTGTTTTTGTCGCGTGGATCGCGCCGCGGCGACTGGCCGAAATGGACTGGCCGTTCGAGGCGGACATCACGACAGCCTGAGGGACTGCCCCAAAAGCCGCTCGGAAGGTCAAAGCATTTTCATTTGATGCCGGTGTTAATAAAACCAAAACCACGGCGCCGAACGAACCCGGATTCCCAAAAGTTTTTTGCTGCTTTTTTCAAAACAGAAGCGCTTGCTAACTCAAACCCGCACCAAATGATTAATCGGCCCGTGCCCCTGCCCAAAATCCGGCGCGGCTTGGATGGCGGCGTGCAGGTACTGCCGGGCGCGCGTCACGGCGGCGGAGAGGTTCATGCCCTGGGCGAGGCCGGTCGCGATGGCGGAAGCGAGGGTGCAGCCGGTGCCGTGGGTGTTGCGGGTGGCGAGGCGCGGGCGGGAGATCGGTTCCACGCCGGCGGGCGTGACCAGGTAGTCGGTCAGGATGTCGCCGCTGCCGTGGCCGCCCTTGATGAGGGCAGCGGCGGCACCCATGGCCAGCAAGGCCTGGCCGGCGGCGATTTTTTCATCCTCCGTGCCGACCGGCAGGCCGGTCAGTTTTTGGGCTTCCGGCAGGTTGGGGGTGATGATGGCGGCGCGCGGGATCAGCCGGTCGCGCAGCGCGCTGATGGCGTCGTCGGGCAGCAGCACCGCGCCCGAGGTTGCGACCATCACCGGGTCGAGCACCAGAGGCAGGCCCTCCGGCAGCGTGTCGGCGACGGCGCGGATGATGTCGGCATTGGCGAGCATGCCGAGTTTTATCGCGTCGGCGCCGATGTCCGACAGCACCGTTTCGATCGACAGGCGCACGAAATCGGCGGGCAGGGTGTGGACGGCGGCAACACCGCGGGTGTTCTGCGCGGTGACGGCGGTGATGCAGGTGAGCGCGTAGGCGCCGAGCGCGCTGATGGTTTTGATGTCGGCCTCGATGCCCGCCCCGCCACCGGAATCCGAGCCCGCGATGGTGAGGACGCGGACCATCATTCGGCGGCGGCCGGCGGGGCGGCGCGCTCGGTCGCGCGCGCGATGGCAAAGCAGAGTTCTTCCACGATGTCCTGGATCAGCGTCGGGTCCTCGCCCTCGGCCATCACGCGGATCAGCGGCTCGGTGCCGGATGGGCGGATGAGGACCCGGCCGGTGTTTTGCAGGCGCTGTTCGGCGGCGGCGATAGCGGCCGCGATGTCGGGCAGGCGCAGCGGCGAGGGGCCGCTATAGCGCACGTTGCGCAGCAGCTGGGGCAGGGGATCGAACACGCGGCAGGTGGTGGAGGCGCGCTCGCCGGCGCGCACCAGCACGGCGAGGACCTGCAGGGCGGCGATCAGCCCGTCGCCCGTGGTTGCGAAATCCGAGAGGATGACATGGCCGGATTGCTCGCCGCCGAGGTTTTTGCCCTGGGCGCGCATGGCTTCGGCGACGTAGCGGTCGCCGACCTGGGTGCGGTGGAGGGTAAGGTTCTGGCCGGCGAGGAAGCGCTCGAGGCCGAGATTGGACATGACCGTGGCAACGATGCCGCCGCCCCTGAGGCGGCCGCCCTGCTGCATGTCGCGCGCGATCAGGCCGAGTATCTGGTCGCCGTCGATGATGTCGCCGCGTTCGTCGGCGAGGATCACGCGGTCGGCGTCGCCGTCCAGCGCGATGCCGATATCGGCCCGGTGCTCGATGACGGCGGCGCAAAGGTTTTTCGGCACGGTCGAGCCGACGTCCCGGTTGATGTTGAAGCCGTCGGGCTCGACGCCGATGGAGATGACGGTCGCACCCAGCTCCCACAAGGCGGCGGGGGCGACCTTGTAGGCAGCGCCATGCGCGCAGTCGAGCACGATGCGCAGGCCATCGAGCCGCAGGCCGCGCTCGGCCGAGCTTTTGGCGGCCTCGATATAGCGGCCGGCGGCATCCACCAGGCGCGAGGCGCGGCCGAGTTTTTCCGGCGGGGCGAGGCGGTGCGCGAGGTCGAGCTCCATCAGCGCCTCGATCTCGAGCTCGGTCTCGTCGGAGAGTTTAGATCCGTCCGGCCCGAACAGTTTGATGCCGTTATCCTCGAACGGGTTGTGCGAGGCGGAGATGACGACGCCGAGGTCGAGCCGGAGCGAGCGGGTGAGCATCGCGATCGCGGGGGTGGGCAGGGGGCCGGCGAGGGTGACGTTCATGCCGGCGGAGATGAAGCCGGCGGTGAGTGCGGGCTCCAGCATGTAGCCCGAGAGCCGCGTGTCCTTGCCGATGATGACGCGGTGGCGATGGCTGCCGCGGGTGAACAGCAGGCCTGCCGCCTGGCCGAGTTTGAGCGCCATTTCCGGCGTCATGGGGGCGGTGTTCGCGGTGCCGCGGATGCCGTCCGTGCCGAAGAGGCGGCGTTTCGGTTTATGCTCCATGATCTTCCGTATGATCTTCCGTTGTCAGCTTTTGCCAGACGCGCACCGCCTGGATCGTCTCCGGCACGTCATGCACGCGCAATATATGCGCGCCTTGCGCGGCGGCATAAAGCCCGGCGGCGATCGACCCTGGGCCGCGTCTGGCGGGGTCCGGCTCGCCGCCGTATTCGCCGATGAATTTTTTGCGTGAGAGGCCGATGAGGATTGGGTGGCCAAGGGCGGCGAAGCGGGGGAGGGCGCGCAGCAGTGCGAGGTTCTGATCGCCGATCTTGGCAAAGCCCAGCCCCGGGTCGAGGGCGATGTCCTCGGCGCGGATGCCGGCCGCGAGGGCGGCGTCGCGGATGTCCGTAAGCTCGGCGAGGACGTCCCCGACCAGGTCGGCGTAGTGCGCCTGGCAGTTCATCGTCATCGGCGAGCCGCGCATGTGCATCAGCACGACCGGGCAGCCATGGGCGGCGACCAGCGCGCGGGATTTGGGATCATGCCGCAGGCCGGAGACGTCGTTGATGATGGCGGCCCCCGCCGCGAGTGCGGCCTCCATGGTGGCGGCGTTGCGGGTGTCGGCGGAGACCACGGCGCCGGCGGCGGCGAGCGCGCCGATGACGGGCAGGATGCGCGACATTTCGTCCTCGGGCGAGACGGGTGCGGCGTTCGGGCGGGTGCTCTCGCCGCCGACATCAATGATGGCCGCCCCGGCATCGCGCATCGCAAGGCCGGCGGCGATGGCGGCGCGATGATCGGTGTGGCGGCCGCCATCGGAAAAAGAGTCCGGGGTTGTGTTGAGAATGCCCATGATCAGAGGCTGATCGAGGGCAAGCCCGGCCCAGAGGCGCTGTGTCAGCATCCGCCCGGCCTATCATGGGTACCGGCCGCGGTAAAACGGTCGATTCGGACGTGGACCGAATGGCTTGTGCGTTGTGTCGGTTGTCCTATATCGAAATCCATGGGGGTTCTTCCGCGGCCGATCGACCTGATCAACAAGAGCGTCGGCCTGGCCGGCGTTAAGGTCACGCGCGGGATCGCGTACGGCCCGAACCCCAGGCAGATGCTCGATATTTACGCACCGGTGCGGGCCGCCAACCTACCGGTTGTGGTGTTTTTCTATGGCGGCTCCTGGCAGAGCGGGGATCGGGCGGATTATGCCTTCGTGGCCGCCCTGCTAGCTGCGAAAAAATTCGTCGTGGTGGTGCCGGATTACCGGGTCTATCCGGAGGCGACCTACCCCGCCTTCGTCGAGGATTGCACGGGCGCTGTGGAGTGGGTGACCGGGCGGATCGGCCCGTATGGCGGCGATGCCGCGTGCGTGTTCGCCATGGGCCACTCGGCGGGCGCGTATAACGCGGTCATGCTCGCGCTCTCGCCGGAAGCGCCGGACATCGCGGGGGTGATCGGCCTTGCCGGGCCGTATGATTTTCTGCCGCTGAAAGACCCCGTGCTGAAAACGATCTTCGCCGGGGCGTCGGATATTCGCGACACACAGCCGATCACCCATGCGCATGGCGACGCGCCGCCGATGTTCCTCGCGACCGGCGGGGCGGACCGTACCGTGATGCCGCGCAATACGACGGCGCTTGCGGCCCGGCTGCGGCAGATGGGCGCTGTGGTCGAGACCAAGATCTACCCGAAACTTGGGCATATCAGCCTGATCCTGGCGCTGCTGCCGTACTTCGCCTGGCGCGGGCCGGTGTTTAAGGACGTGCTGGCCTTCATGGCCGCTTGCCGCGCCGGCGAGTTCTCGCTGCCGCGTTCTGACATCCCGGCGCATATGGTAAGACGGTCCTCGTAGAATTGGAGGATGATCGTGCAGGCGAAGCTTTATCTCGGTAACCGGCGCTATTCGTCCTGGTCGCTGCGCGGCTGGCTGATGGTGCGGCTCGCCGGTCTGCAGGCCGAAGAGGTCGTCATACCGATGCAGATGGACGCGACACCTGCGATCAAGGCCGTGTCGCCCTCCGGCCTCGTGCCGTTTCTGGAGCATGAGGGGGCGCGCGTGTGGGACAGCCTCGCCATCGCCGAGTATTGCGCCGAGCTCGCGCCCTGCCTGTGGCCGGCGGACCGGCTGGCGCGCGCGCATGCACGCTCGATCAGCGCCGAAATGCATGCCGGCTTCCGCGACCTGCGGCAGGCGATGCCGATGAACCTCGGGCGGGATGATCTGGGCGGCGTGGGGCACAACACGGCCTGCCTGGCCGATATTGCGCGGATCGAGACCGTGTGGGGCGAAACACGCGCTGCCTTCGGCGGCGGGGGGCCTTTTCTGTTCGGTGATGTGTTCAATGCCGCGGACGCGATGTTCGCGCCGGTGGTGGCAAGGCTGCTGACGTACCAGCCGCCGCTGGGGGCGGTGGCGCAGGCGTATTGCGCGGCGGTCCGCAAGCAAGAGCTGGTGGCGGAGTGGTATGATTTGGCGGCAGCGGAGCCGGTGGCGTGGCTTTTAGAAAAGTATGAAGGGGTGAAGTAAGCGGTTCTTTTTTTGAAAAAAAGAACCAAAAACCTTTGTCCTGAAACTGTGCCGTGGACGCTGCCAGATCCCATGGCCCAGATTTATCAAAGTTTTTTGCTACTTTTTGTTCACAAAAAGTAGGTCTTGACTTCCACTTCATAACGATACCAAAACATTAACCTCCAAGGAGGTTAGATGCCCGTCTCCGACAATCCGTTCGATGAGGACATCTATCTCCGCCTCAATCCGGATGTGCGCCAGGCCGTGACGGTCGGCGCGTTCCGTTCCGGGCGCGAGCATTTCGAGCGCTACGGCCGGGCCGAGGGGCGGCCGTGGGTGCGGCCGGAGAGCGTGGTGCGCGATCGGGTGGTGATGACGGGCCGGCCGGTGCGGCAGGTGCTGACGGCGCCGGCGGCCGCGGTCGACACGGTGCAGGTCTCGCCCAGCGGGGCGCTGTTCGTTGTCGGCTGGGTGGATGATGCGCAGGATCCGCTTGAGAGCATCGATGTGTTCGTCACCAGCTGGTCGGTGTCGTTCGATGCCGCCACACTTGGCCGGCTGCGGCGGATCGACGCCGAGGGATCGCTCGGGCGTGCGGCGCGGCACGCCTATGGGTACTGGACGTTTCTGTATGCCGCACGGCCTTTGGCGAGCGGCCATTGCAGCGTGATTTTGCGCTTAAAGTCAGGGACTGAGGCGAGTTTCGCGGTGACCGCGTCGAGCCTCGATGATCATGAGATGCGCAAGATCGTGCTCGCCCATTTGGCGGGGGCTGCGTATTTCGGCAACCCGTATTTTTTGGGCGTGGCGGCGATTGCACCCGCGATCGGCGCGCAGCTGGTCGCGTTTAACCAGCTGCTGACCAGGCGGGCTTTGCAATCGCCTTACGTGGAGCGGTTCGGCGCAGTTGGCCGGCGCTATCGCGGCTCGATCATCGTGTGCCTCTACGGCAAGCCGGAATTCATGTTTCTGCAGATGGCCATGTTCGCGCGCCAGGCCGGCATCGGCGACTACGAGTTCATCTATGTCTCGAACAGCCCGCATATCGCGGAGGCGCTGCTGCGGGAGGCGCGGTTGTGCACGCGGATCTATGGAGTCGATATCAGCGTCGTGGCCTTGCACGGCAATGCCGGCTTTGGCGCCGCGAACAATGCCGCCGTGCCGTTTGCCGCCAGCGCGCGGCTGCTGGTGATGAACCCGGACGTGTTTCCGTATCATGCCGATTTCATCGCGCGCCATGATGCTGCGGTCGAAGGCTGCCCGGCACCGCAGACGGATCTGTTCGGCGTGCCGTTATATTATGACGATGGGTCGCTGATGCATGCGGGGATGCATGTGGAGGTGGACCGCCTGCCGCATCTGGGTGCCGGGGCGCGCGCGCCGACGCAGGTGTTGCGGGTGGAGCATTATGGCAAGGGCGCGCCTGCGGAAACCGCGCGGTTTCTGGCGCCGCGGGCGGTGCCGGCGGTGACGGGCGCCTTCATGTCGCTGGCGCGCGGCTGGTTCGAGCGGCTCGGCGGTTTCACGCAGGACTACGTGTTCGGGCATTACGAGGATGCGGATTTCTGTCTGAAAAGTTCCGCTGCCGGGCGGACCGCGTGGCTGCATGATGCCAGGCTGTGGCATCTGGAGGGCAAGGGCTCGGCGCGGCTGGCGCAGCACGAAGGGGGCGCCATCGTCAACCGCTGGCTGTTCACAAAGACCTGGGGCCAGACGGTGACGCGCGATGTCATCGCCACCGCGCCCACGCGGTTGCGCAAGGGTGCGGGGCGGCGGGGGTGAATATATTGTTGATCAGCTTGTATCATCCGGAGCTCGTGCGCGGGGGCGCGCAGACCATCGCCTATGAGCTGTTCCAGGGCCTGCGCGCGCGGCCCGGTATCAGTGTGAACCTGCTCACCTCGATCGATCAGACGAGTCCCGCACTTTATAAAGCCGGCGCCAGGATCACGGGGTTTGACGGGCGGCCGGGTGAGTTCCTGTTTCTCAGCCGCGACTATGACTATGCGTGGGAGAAAAGCGGGGATGAGCATCTGGCCGCGGCATTCGAGGATTTTCTGCGCCTGCTGCAGCCTGACGTCGTGCATTTTCACCATTTCATGACCTTCGGGATCGATTATTTGACGCTGACGCGAAGGGTGCTGCCGGCGGCGCGGATCGTCTTCACGGCGCATGAATTTCTGACGATATGCGCCGCGAACGGCCATATGGTGCGCCGGACCGATCAATCGCTATGCGCGCGCGCCTCTGCCGTGCGTTGCCATCAATGCCTGCCGGTGCTGCCGCCCGAGCATTTTTTCATACGCGAGATGTGGATGAAGGCGCATCTGGCCGTGGTGGATGTGATCACCGTGCCGAGCCGGTTCATGATCGCGCCGTTCGTCGCGTGGGGGGTGCCGGTGAAGACATTGGTGCACGTGACGAATGGGACGGATCTGCCGGCGCCCGCGGCTGCGGTGACGCGGGAAAAACGCAACTGCTTCGGGTTTTTTGGGCAGCTTGTCGATGTGAAGGGCGTGCATGTGCTGCTGGCGGCGGTCGAGATTCTGCGCGCCGAGGGGTTTACGGATTTCAGCGTCGAGATCAACGGTGATAACGCGCAGTTTGCAACGCCGGGCAGGCGCGCGGAGCTCGAGGCGTTCATGGCGGCCGAGGGGGCGCTGCCGTTCGCGGCACGGCGGGTGACGTTCAACGGATCGTATCACCCGGACCAGCTGCCAGCGCTGATGGCGCGGATTGACTGGTGCGTCGTGCCCTCCGTCTGGTGGGAGATTTTCTGCCTGGTGATATCGGAAGCCTGGCATTTCGGGCGGCCGGTGATCGCGGGCGACAGAGGCGGGCCGGCCGAACGGATCACGGATGGTGTGGACGGGCTGCTGTTTGGCATCGGCGACGCGCGGGCTTTGGCCGCGATCATGCGGCGCGTCTCAACTGAGCCCGGGCTGTGGGAGCGGCTGGCGGGCGGCATCGCGAGGCCAGCCGGGCGGGATGAGATGGTCGAGGGCATGGCGGCGGTGTATCGCGGCGGCGGCGTCAGCCGCCTTGCGGCGGCGTAGCATGACCATGGCCCGGATGACGGTGCATTAGATGAAAGCCCCGGGCGCCATCGAGAACGAGGTGCTCATCGGCGAGGCAGGGTATCTGTTTCTCGCGGGCGGCGGGCATGACGTGCTCGCGTATGTGACCGGCAGGCGCAATGTGGATGACGCCGCGGTCGAGGTTTTCCGCGCCAACATCAAGGCGCGGGGTGACTGGGCGGAGCGGCATGGCGCGCGCTACGTGCATCTGATCATGCCGGACAAGCAGTCCATCGTGCCGGCGTACTTCCCGCTCGGCGACCCCGTGCGGCTGGGGGCGCTGTATGTCGCGCGCTGTCCGGAATTTGCCGACGCGCTGCTCTATCCGGCCGACGAGCTCGCCGCGCACAAGGCGCGCGCCGTCACCAAGGTTGACACGCATCTGACCGCGTTCGGCTCGCTGCTGGTGGCAAGGCGGCTCGTGCACATTCTATCTGGCGGCGGCGAGGCGGTGTTCGCGCAGCTCCTCGAGCGGCTTGGCGGCGATTATGTCACCGCGGGCGATCTTGGCGCCAAGCTCGAGCCGCCCTGGCAGGAGCGTGTGCAGCATCTGGACGCGCCACCGCCGGGCCCGTGTTTTCATAACGAGATCGAGGGCGGGCAGGATGGCGGGGTCGATCTGCGGTTCAACGCGAACGCCATGTATGACGAACGGGTCGCGGTTTTTGGGGATTCGTTCGGGCGCGACATCGCCCGCTGCCTGCAGTTCTGGTACAGGAACGTGTATTTTTTCCGCACGCGGTATTTCCATGACGAGATCGCGTCGCAATGCGGCTGTGATATTCTGATCACGGAAAATGTCGAGCGATACATGCACGCGTGCGTGCCCGACGGGCAGCGGCCGGTGTTTGGGCTGTATCCGCATCTCAATGGCAAGACCTATAAGCCGTCCAAAGCATTTGCCGAGGCGCTCTCGGCGGTGTTGAGTTTTCCGCGCGCGCCCTATGCGGATTTTGCCGCGGCACACGGCCTCGCGCGGGTGCCGGTGAGCGTGCCGGAGGCGCCGGGCTCCGTGCCGGTCTATATCGTCAATCTGGGCGGCGACCGCGACGATTATGCGCGGCTGCTGGGCGGGCTCGCGGCTTACAAGTTCCTGGCGCCACGAAGGATCGAGGCGGTGCCGGGCAGTACGCTGCCGGACCAGTTCTGCCTGCGGATGACGGGCGATCCAGCTTCAGTCGATGCAAAGGGCGCGCTGGGGTGCATGCTGAGCCATATCAGGGCGTGGGAACGGGTGCGCGACGGGCCGGAGGCGTGGGCGATCATCCTCGAGGACGACGCCTGCCCGCTGGACTGGTCGGAGGTCCCGGCACTGGCGCCGCCGGCGGATTTCGACATCGTGTTCATCAACAGCCGGACCGCACCTGATGATGCGACAAGCGCGTATACGGATATACGCGCCTCGCTCGCCGCGATCGAACGGCGCGCCCAGGCGGTCGGCGGCGATGGGTATGTGCTGAGCCGCGCGGGGGCCGCGAAATTGTTGGAGGCGATGCAGGCGGATCTGTATGCCGGGCATGTCGACTGGCGCTTGCTCGCCTACGCCGTCCCGGTTGAGGACGCGGTGGCGCGCGTCGGCGACGGGGCGCTTGCGGGGGCATTGCGCAGCCACCACGCCGTCGCGCCGCGCGCGCCGTTTCTGAAGGCCTACGTGCTGAGCCCGAGCCTCGTTACGCATGGCGGGCGGGCTATGAGTACCCGGTTGCGCGAGGACAGGCTGGGTGTGGCGCGCAGCAAGATGGCACGCTTTGACGGGCTGGCGCTCGCGGAGGGGCCGGTCGCGGCCAGGCGGCTGCAGGTGTTGGAGAGCCCGCGCGAGCGGGCCCGCGCACAGCCCATGTTCGTCGCCGATTTGTCCGGGCGCGGTTTGACGCTGGCATCGCCGGAAACCCAGAGCATCCACGGCAGTGACCTCATCCGGCGTGATGACGTGTTGCTGTTCGGGCCCAACCATCTGGTCTGCGCCGCCGGCCATTGGTCCTGCGAGGCGCAGAGCTACAAGACGCAGTTTCTGGATTATCTCGGGCTGCCTTTCTACGAAAAAATGTATCCGGGCGCGAAGCCGAGGTTCGAGGCGAAGGCGGGCGGGACGATCCTGCGCACCGCGCATCTCGCCGCCGCGGATGTCACCGTGATCGACACGCCGGTGTTCCTCGCAACGCCGGTGGAACCGCCGGTCTGGGGCCGCTGGATTTCCAGTGTCGTGCCCAGGATCAGGCAATATCGGGAACATGGCGGCGGGCGCGCGTTCATGATCTATGGAGCCCTGGACTGGCAGGTGCGTTTGCTGGCGTGCCTCGGTCTGACGGCTGACCAGCTCCTGCCGCATGATCCGGGCAAGACCTATCTCTGCCGCGATGTCATGACGGTCGAATCCTCGGTCCTGAACCTGAGCGTGAGTGCGCGCGAACGCGCCTGGTACTATGAACTCGCGGCGGCGCATCGCGGACCCGGCCTCGGGCCCAAACTATTCGTCTCGCGGCTCGCCTGGTCGGCGACGAAGCCCGGCTATCGAACACTACGCAACGAGGCAGCGCTTGCCGCCATGCTGAGCGAATGCGGGTTCCGCACGATCGAGCCGCAGACGCTGACCTTCGAGGCGCAGATCGAGGCGTTTGCCGCGGCCGAGCAGGTGGTGTGTCTCGGCGGTTCGGCGCTGTTCAACACGGTGTTCTGCGCGCCCGGCACCATGGTCGTCACGATCGAGTCGAGTGCGCGCTATGTCGCGCTACATGCCGAGCTGCTGGCGTCGCTGGATTTGCGGTATGGCGTGATTTTTGGGCGTGAGGATGAGCCGGAGGCGACGGAGCCGCATGGGGCTTGGAGTGTGGATGTGGGGAGGGTTAAGGAAGCGCTATTTTTTTGAAAAAAAGTAGCAAAAAAACTTTTAACTTTGCGGCCGTGGAGCCGGCCGGCGGCAAACGAACGAGGCGTTAGTGTGACGCAACGCAGGTGCCACAGCGGGGGCAGAAATTTTTTGCTTCTTTTTTCTAAAGAGAAGCGCTCAGTTTCCTGCTTCTCTTCAACAGCACCACACCCAAAGCCGCAGACGCCGCAAACATCGCCCCACCCAAAATCAACATATGCTGGTGCGACGGCGCGCTGCCCTGGCCGAACATCGCGAACATCACCGTCTGCGGAATAAACCCGATGGCCGATGCGGCGAGGAACGGCAGCGCGCGGACCGAGGACAGGCCGGCGGCGAGGTTGAGCAGGATGTTGCTGCCGACCGGCATCAGCCGCAGCGTTAATGTCGCAACGAAAGGCTGGGCGGCGAGGGTTGCGTCGATCTTGGTCAGCGGCTTGCCGAAGCGGCGGCGCACGAAATCGCGGCCGATGGCGCGCGCCCAGATGAAGTCGAGGCTGCAGGCGAGGACCTGGCTGCCGAGCGCGATCAGCGCGCCATACCAGGTGCCGAAGGCGTAGCCCGCGACGAAAGCGGGGATCTGCCGGGGCAGGCCGATCGCGGTGAGGAAGGTTGCGAGCAGCAGATACATCGCGGGGCCCCGTACGCCGCCCTGGCCGACGAGGTTGACCAGCGTGCTCTGCGCGGAGGAGGCGCCGAGCAGCGGCAGGGCGGCGGCGACGGCAATTAGGCCGCCCGCCATCAAAGCGGGTTTGAGTGCGCGCGTGGCGGCGATGGCGGTGGGCGAGGTCTGGCGCATGGGTCTGCTCAATTGTTGGTTTCGATCTGGGGCAGCTTCCAGCGGCGCTGCAGCCAGGCGACGCCGAACAGGTCGACGACGCCCACCTTCAGGCGGTCCCAGGTGCCGTAATGCGAGGCGCCGTGCGCGCGGGGATGGTGGCGGACCGGCACGGACACGACATGGCCGCCGGCGCGGATGAAGAGGGCCGGCAGGAAGCGGTGGATATGGTCGAAATGCGGGAGCTCCAGGAACGCCGCGCGGCGGAAGAGTTTGAGGCCGCATCCGGTATCGGGCGTGCCGTCCTGCAGCAGTTTCGCGCGGACGCTGTTGGCGATGCGCGAGCCCCAGCGTTTGGCGTCCGAATCGCGGCGGGTGACGCGGTGGCCGGCGATGAGCACGGGTTTGGGCCCCTCGGCTTCGGCCAGGATCGCGGCATCCAGCATCGCGGGGATGTCGGCGGGGTCGTTCTGGCCGTCGCCGTCCAGTGTGGCGATGAAGGCGCCGCGGGCGGTTTTGACGCCGGTGATGACCGCGGCACTCTGCCCGCAGCTCTGCCGGTGGCGCACGCGCACCAGGGTCGGCAGGGCCGCCGCGAGCTCGGCCAGGACCTGCGGGCTGGTATCGGTGCTGCCGTCGTCGACATACACGATCTCGTGGTCGATGCCGGCCAGTGCGGCGCTGATCGCGGCGATCAGCGGCGGGATGTTCGGCGCCTCGTTATGAACGGGCACGACCACGGAGATGAGCGGCGTGCCGGGCTCGGTTTCAGGCTTGGTCTGGTATTTGGGTTCGATTTTCATGATGCTTATTCAGCCGCCGTATTAAGGCGTATGTGTGGCTCAAATTCGCCGAGGAAAAGTCTTTGGCCGCCGAAGCCGCCGGGTTTTAGTAACAAACTGTAATTGCCGGCGGTGAGCCAGGTGAGGCCGAGCGCGTCGCCGGAGGCTTGCAGGGTGTGCACGCCCAGGCGGTCCAGTATGGCTGACGCCGAGTCGTTGCCGGTGATGACGAAGCGGCGGATGCCGGCGGCGGCCAGGCGTTCCGCCACGTCCGCCAGCATGCTGGCGGCCTCCGGCCCTCGCTCCACACGGTCCGGCGGGACCGAGGTTGCGATGATGAAGGGCGAGGTTTGTTGCGCTGCCCAGCTTGCCGCTCTCTCCGCCGCACCTGCCGCCGCGAGGTCGAGCTGGTGAAACGGCAGTACGGCGCGCGCTGTGCCGAGCTGGAAGAGCGTCTGGCGATCCAGCGCGCCAGAGAGGATGGCGATGTTGCCGGTGGCGTTGGCTGATGGGGCAGCGGCCGGGGGCGGGGCACCGGCCGCCCAAGCGGCGCCGGCGATCAGCAGATTGCCCTCCAATGCGGCGGCGACCTGTGCGCAGGCCGGGGCATCGACGGCGTCGAGCAGCGCGAGTGCGGCCCCTTGCTCGCGCGCGGCGGCGAGCTGGCGCCGGATCGCGCCGGCCCCGGCGGTCACGATGTCGTGCGGTATGGTGACGACCCGGCCGGACAGATGCGCCGAGAGCTCATGCGGCAGATGGGCGACCAGGCGGTTGTCCTGGAAGAGATGGCCGCGGAACACGGTCCGGCCCCATTCCGGAGCGGCGAAGCAGGCGGCCATGAAGCCCACTCCCGAGGTCGCGATGACGGTGTCCAGCACAGCGGCGATGCCGGCGAGCGAGGGCAGGGTCGCCTGGTTGCCGAAGGCAACGACGTAGCGCTCAGCCGTTATGCCGGCGGCCTCCGCAGTCGAGAGGGCAACGCCGGCGGGCGCCGTGATCGAACTGATACCAGCGCCCCGGGAAATCTCCGTCCCCGGACCCCAGAAGGCGGCCAGAGCGGCGGCATCCTGCAGGGTCATCGCGAGTGCGCGGGGCTGCCTCTGCGATGTGCTCATCGTTGGGTCTTCGACATGACGAGTAGATGGCACGTGGCGTTGCGCCGATAAAGGCGCTGCATTGCAAAATTTCGATTTCCGTAAAAATCTTTAGCGAGTGTTTAAATAGTTTGCGGCCTTGGCTAGGCGATAGGGCATCGCTATAAGCCCGCTCAACGACTTGGGGGCCTCGCCGGTTGTGGCCGGCCTCATACCAATGAAGGAACGGACGGCATGCTGATCTCGTTGCCACCGGACTACCGGCCCTCGGACGACGAAGAGTTCATGAATCCGATGCAAACCGAGTATTTCCGTCAGAAATTGCTGCGGTGGCGGGGTGACCTGGTGAAGGAAGCCAACGGCACTTTGGCCTCGCTCGGCGAGGGCGGGATTCTTGAGGCTGACATCACGGACCGCGCCAGTGTGGAAACCGATCGTGCCCTGGAATTGCGGACGCGCGACCGGGCGCGCAAGCTGATCGGCAAGATCGACCAGGCGCTGCTGCGCATTGAGAACAATACATACGGGTATTGCGAGGAAACCGGCGAACCGATCGGTCTACGCCGGCTGGAAGCGCGGCCGATCGCGACGATGTCGATCGAGGCGCAGGAGCGGCACGAGCGGATGGAGCGCGTGCACCGGGACGATTAGTAAGGAAATAAGTGAGGAAGCGCTTCTTTTTTAAAAAAGAAGCAAAAAACTTTGCTCTTTGGGGTCATGGGCTTTGACGCCGTTGCAGCCCATGACCTAGTTCATCGAGGCTTTTTTGCTACTTTTTGTTCACGAAAAGTAGGTCTTACTTCCTTCAAGCCATCCGAGCCTGAACGGCCTGCACCGCCTGCCGCTGCTCCGCGACCTGCGCCTTCATCGACTTCTGCAGCTTCTCGAAACCGCGAACCTCGATCTGGCGAACCCGCTCGCGCGAGATGTTGTACTGCTGCGAGAGATCTTCCAGGGTTGTCGGGTTATCCTTTAGGCGGCGCTCGATCAGGATATGGCGTTCGCGGTCGGAGAGGGTCTTCAGCGCCGTAGCGAGCAGGGCCTTGCGGCCGGTGAGCTCCTCGCGGTCCGCCATTTCGGTTTCCTGGCTGTCGCTGTCATCGACCAGCCAGTCCTGCCATTCGCCCTCGCCATCCATTTTGATCGGCGCGTTCAGGCTATTATCGGGCGAGGACAGGCGGCGGTTCATGTTCACCACGTCCTGCTCGGGCACATCCAGCAGATGGGCGATGCGGGCGACCTGCTCGGGCTTGAGGTCACCGTCCTCGATTGCCTGCATCTGGCCTTTGAGGCGGCGCAGGTTGAAAAACAGCTTTTTCTGGGCGGCGGTCGTGCCCATTTTCACCAGCGACCAGGAATGCAGGATGTATTCCTGGATGGCGGCGCGGATCCACCACATGGCGTAGGTGGAGAGGCGGAAGCCGCGGTCCGGATCAAAGCGCTTGACCGCCTGCATCATGCCGACATTGCCTTCGGAGATCAGTTCGCCGACCGGCAGGCCATAGCCGCGATAGCCCATGGCGATTTTGGCCACGAGGCGCAGGTGCGAATTGACCAGCGTGTGGGCGGCCTTCTGGTCGCCGTTATCGCGCCAGGCGCGCGCGAGGCGCTCCTCTTCTTCGTGCGCCAGCATGGGATATTTACGGATTTCCTGCATATAGCGCGTCAGGCTGGCGTCGGGCGCCATCGATGAAACGTTGGAGGCCATGGTCGAAGCTCCTACAAATTTTTTGTTCGTTGGCATCGCCCGAATGATTCGGCGCGTACCGCAACGAAATTAGAACACGGTAAAGTTTATAATGTCGACACTCAGAATGTTTAGCATCACGTTCGGAAGATACCCCTTAAAAGGCAGTAACCTCGTCGACAGGTTGCAGCGACGAAAGCCGTCGTTGACAGCAGTGTAGGCAGCCGGGGGCGGACGGTCAATCGAATACGGACAGGATTTGTCCTGATTTAGCCGCATGCTTGCAATGCGTCCGCGAGCTCCTGGAAATCCGCTGGCGGGGCCGTGCGGAAACTGAGCGGGACGCCGGTTATGGGGTGAGAAAATCCAAGTATTTCAGCGTGTAAGGCCTGGCGAGGAAAGTCCAGCGCGCGGCTTTGGAGGTCCGGGGCCAGCAGCTTGGCGGCGGCCGGCCGGCGGCGCAGATAGACCGGATCGCCGATCAACGGATGGCCGGCGGTGGCGAGATGGACGCGGATCTGGTGCGTCCGGCCGGTCGCGAGCCGGCAGGTCAGCAGGGCGGCGGCCAGGCCAAAATTACGGATAATTTCATAGTTGGTTAGCGCGCTCTTGCCGTTGCGGGTCACCACCGCCATGCGTTTTCGATCCCGCGGGTCGCGCCCGATATCGCCCGTGATGGCGCCAGAGGTCGGGTTCGGCACACCCCAGCAAAGGGCGAGATAGGCGCGCTCGATATCCCGGGACGCGAAGGCGGCCGAGAGCCGGGTATGCGCGAGCTCGGTCTTTGCCGCGACCATGATGCCCGAGGTGTCCTTGTCCAGCCGATGGACGATGCCAGGCCGACGCTCGCCGCCGATGCCGGTGAGGCTGTCGCCACAATGGGCGATCAGCGCGTTGACCAGGGTGCCGTCTGGGTTGCCGGGTGCCGGGTGCACGACGAGGCCAGCTGGTTTGTCGAGCACGAGGAGCGCGTCGTCCTCGTAGAGGATGGTGAGCCCGATATCCTGGCCCTGCGGCGTTGCGGGTGCCGCGGCGGGCAGGGCAAGGCGATAGGTGGAACCAGGGTGCACGGGGGCCGAGGCGTCCCGCGTAACCGCGCCGTCGCATTGGACGAAGCCCTCGAGGATGAGGGTTTTCAGGCGTGAGCGCGAGATGGCGGGGGTGCGGTCGGCAAGGAACCTGTCCAGTCTGGCGCCGGCATCTTCCGGCGTTGCACTTATGCATATAGAGGGAGGCGATGATGAGGGATCAGCCACGGGAAAGCCTGGCCGCGCTGAAAGCGGCCGTCGCTGTCATGGGCTTGCTGATCGTGCTCGGCACCGCGCTGGTTGTGGGTGTGATCATCCACCGGGTGTATGCCAGGAACACGGCGGCGGCGTCGATGCCGGCGGTATCGCCGCCGGTGGTGGTGGGGGCTCTGCCGGCCGGTGGGCGGAGCGCTGGGCCGTTTGGGCTGGCGCCGGGTGAGCATATTGCCGGGATGGCGAGCGCCGGCGCGGATCTGGCCGTGTGGGTGAGCGGGCCGTCGGGCGAGCGGGTGCTGCTGATCGACCCGGCCAGTGGCCAGGTGAGCATTGCGTTGCAGGGGGCGCGGTGACATGGCGATGAAAAAGACGGCTTTACCCGTGAAAACCTGTGAGGCTTGCGGCCGGCCCTTTGCCTGGCGCCGCAAATGGGCGCGTGACTGGGAGGGCGTGAAATTCTGCTCGGCGGCCTGCCGAGACGGCCGGTATGCGGCGGCGCGCAAGGCGTTGGCAAAATAAATGTCTGGGTGGGTTGAATGAATCGCACGCGTGGCCTAATGCCCTGCTGCCTCGTCCCGTTCGTCTAGAGGCCCAGGACACTGCCCTTTCACGGCGGCGACAGGGGTTCGAATCCCCTACGGGACGCCAAGGTTTTTCAAGCGCTTATGAGCAGTATTCGTTACGGGTTACAATCTGTACGGCATACATACGGCATATACGGTACGGGACGGCATAGGATTCGGGTTCCGGGGTCACAATCCAGGAAATAGATTTTTCCCGCGCGTAAGGGTCATGGGGCATAGGACTCGTCAAGGTTTTTCGATTTTCCGTAGTTATACAGCCGAGCAAGCGGCTTGATGCCCTGTTTTGGCATCTAGGTGGCATCAAGAGGCATCTAGTTTGGACGCGCGCGGGGGGCTTAAAATCGCGGAATACCGATAACCGCGCGCCTCATGCCCTCGCCAGCAGGTTCCGCACAGTCGAATCATACCAAGCCCCACCGCGCGCCGTGCGGATGCCCCGCGCGTTTAATGCCTCGGCTATGGCGCGGGCAGTCTTGGCGCCGCTGGCCTGTATCTGCCGGATGACCGGCAGCACGTTTGCTGCAAAGGCTTCGGCTCCGGCGGCATTGGCGGCGGCACCCATGGCTTGCGCGGCGTTCAAATTGGTCCGGTTGCCCAGCGCAGCGCCTTGGGCTTTTTTGGCGGCCAGGGCGGCGCGGGTGCGGTCAGCAATCATTCCCCGCTCTTTCTCGGCCAGGGCGGCATAGATATGCAGCATGAAGGGGTCAGCTTCCGCGCCCAACTCGGTGACAATGAACGGGACGCGCTGCGCCATCATGCCGGAGATAAAAGCCACGTCGCGGGAGAGGCGGCAAAGCTTGGCAACCACAACGGCGGCCTTTGCCTTCCGGGCTTGGGCCAAGGCAGCGGCCAGCACCGGGCGGCGGTCCAAGGCATCGGCACCCTTGCCGGTCTCAATCTCGATATGCTCGGCAACAATCTCGCAACCCTCGGCCGTAGCAAACCGGGCAATGGCTTCACGCTGGGCTTCGATGCCCAAACCGCTCTTGCCCTGCTTGCCAGTGCTAACCCGAATGTATGAGATGACTTGCCGCATAACCCGCTCCATTGGCTTGTGAGCAAACACTATACGCTTATTTAAAGTTTGTGCAAGCATTATTTGTGCGGCTTTGTACCGTGACGTTCGACACCATTCCGCATCCGTTTTTTAGCGAGGCGCATATATGCGTGCGATATCGGGGTAATACCGGGGTAATACAGGGGCGATGCCGGGGTGGTCTTCGGCTTTGATTTCCTATGATTTTTTTTAATCCATGAATTCAAATGCGAGGGTGGTGGCCTCGCGGATGCGCGCCCCTGCCCGCGCGTTTATGGTGTCCGGAAACGTTATTCGTGCTGACAATCTGGGGATAGACGCCCGCGCGGGGGCAGAACTGGGATAGTGTGCCTAACCGGCAACGTCATGGCGGCGCTGGTGTAGGGCTGTAAAGCGGCAAGTAGTTCCACTTTTGTCATCGCGCCGCGCCGCCGCCATATCTCATCCATTTCGGCGGTTGCACGGTAGAGGCGCTGGCGGGCCTGCTTCATCCATTCGGTCAGGAGGCGGGGGCTATCGGCCAGGTCTTCGAGGGGCATATTCATCGCTTAGATTTCCTTATTTTGGGCAATCGGGGTCAGTTGATACGTTGCCCCGGTCCAGGCCCCGGCGGCTTGCTGGCGGGTCAGCACGTAACCGGCGGCGCGGGTGTTGTGCATCTTGCTGAACCAGGCCGATCGGTATTGCCGCCCCCTATTTTGCGGGTCTGCAATCGCCTTCACGGAATCGGATAGGTCTTCAACCTTCATCGGGTCAGACTGGTGATTGAAATGCCAAGTCTCGAAAAGCTCGGCCAGCCGCACACGGCGCGGGTCCATCGCCTTAGCCTTGGAAATTTGCCCTACCGGGTCGCGGCACCCAAGCGTTAGCAGCGGGTCCCGCACCCATTTTGCCCAGGTCTCGAATGAACCAAAAGACTTGCCGCGCGTTAAACCCGCCTCATTCTGCCTGCCCCATCGCCAGATCGTAAGGGCGGCGGTGAGAAGTTCGGCGCGGCGGCTTTTCACTTCGGCTAGAAAAACGTCTCGCCCCGGCAAGTCGCGGGCTTCCGGGTCATCGCATTTCGGGTCAAGCTCGCACGCTAGAAACCGGCGGGCCAGGTCTTCGGAGACAGACAATCCGTTGCCGGTGATCGCTATGAAGGCGGTGCTGTTCAGGGCGGCCATTTTGGTTTGGCCAAAAATCCGCACCCGCGCCGGGCGTTCGGTGATGACGCTGGCCAGGGTATCGGATTTCAGGGCCATGCTGTTCGCGTTGTCCAGAAACAGCGCTTGGCCGGCCTGCATGAGTTCGGATGCAATGCGCTTGTCCAGCTCGGCCTTTTCACTGCCAGCCGTGAACGCACAAGGCGGTGCCCCGAAAGCGATGGCGCAAATGCCCTGCACCAAAAGCCCCTTGCCACTTCCGGCCCCTGAAACGTCCGGCGCGGTGATGAGTAGCCCCGGTGCCAGCCATAGCGAGGGGCGGCATATCGCGGTCAGCAGGCCGCAGAGAAACGCGGATTCGGCCTCGCCCGGCGGCTGGTCAGTGTCCACCACGTCAAGGTCGTGTGACGTGTAGCGCAGGCTATCTGCAAACGGGAAAGTCTGGAATTGAGCGCGTAATGTTCGCAATGCGGCATCGGCATCGGCGCGGCTCGGCTTCGCGGGCAGTCGCAAGGCGGGGACGTTTTGGCACCATAGGCCGGTCTCAGAATCATACCCGTATGCGGCGCGCATAGTGCCGTCATCACGCAATATCGGAGTGCTGGCGGTGCCGTTCAGTTTGGGGAAGCCTTCGGCGGCATCGACAAGCATTTTTGCCGCGCGTTCTGGAAATGTGATCGGCTTCTCTTCGCCTTTGTGCAGCGTGACGGGGCGGCATAATTCATGGGTTTGCATTGTCACGGCATGATGGGTGAGGGGCGTAATTTTTACTGGCTCCCGTGGTGGTGCCAGCACTTGCACCGGAATGCCCCCCATGTCGTAAATCTGGCCACTATTTTTCAGTAATTTAGTGATGGCTTTGACGGCCGCAGGAAGGTCCCCGTAGTCGATTAGCAAGCTCGGCAATATCGCCCGGCTGACAAGTTCGGCGGCGGCGGTTGCATCGTTTTGGACGTTCACGCGGCACCTCCACCCAGGGCGGAGGCAATGGTCTTTTGCACCTCGATCGCCGGCAACCCGGCATCCGTTCCCGCGCGGCGGAGAAGTTCGCCGGCGAATCCGGTGGTAACGGTGCCATGCCTTACTTGCTCGGCCATGCGGCACCCGGCCCAAAAGAGGCGGCTATTTCGCTCGCCCTCCCGTGCATCGGCAACCCAGCGCACCAGCCGCGCCAAGCTCGCGTCATCGGGGAGTCTGGCGGGGGGTGGGAGGCGTTCGGGGCGGGTTTCGGCTGGGACGGTAAGCCATGACGGCCAGGGCGCTACAGGGGCTTTCAAAAGCGTTCTGTGGCCATGCGCGCCCCAGGCGATGACGTAACCGAGGCTGGCACGAATATCGACGCCATCAACCCCAAAAAGCCGGGTGGTGCATTTCAGGCCGGTGCGGTGGTGAAAGTAGCAATGCCAGCCGCCGGAACGGGTTTCGATGGTCAGGGTTTGCAGCCGTTCGCCATGTTGCCAGAACCAGGCGGCGGATTCGGGATGCTTGATGGCGTCAATGTCCAAAATGGAAACCCCGCTCGCCGCCCCGGTGGGGAAGGCGATGAGCGTGCCGGGTGCCGCGCGGTAAAGTTCGGTGATGCCTTCCGGGGTGCTGGCGGCGTTGTGAAAACCACCTTTTTTTGTAGGGCGTTTTCGGTCGTCGCAGAAAAACAGTGGATAGCCGGTGACGGCATGATAGGTGCGGGCAAGGTCTAAAGTTTTCATGCTGCACCTCGCATGGCTTCGGTGATGGTGAGGGCGATGCGGCGGCAATGCTCGGCCTCACGGCGGGCCATTTCTCGAACCAGCGGGTCAGGCTCGCGGCGCTTGTCCAGCCATTCCGCCCGGCTTTCGAGACTACGGGCAGCGCGGCGCATATCGGCCACCGGCAAGAGCATACGGGCGGTCTGGCGGCGCTCGTTTGCCTGCATGGTGCCGATGAGGCGGTTTTCGAGTTTTTTGGCTTTATCTTTGAAGTTTGGCATCTGGCAATCTTTCAAAATGAGATTGCGATTGCACAAATGGCGAAGGGCGATTAGGTTGCCGGTGCCAGCCAAGCAAGCCGTTTTCGTAATCCCCAAGCCCCGTGCATATCGCGCGGGGTTTGGTTTTCAGGCCGCACGCTTCGGCGCGGCGATAGTGGCGGCGGGCAGGTTGGCTAGATAGGATTGCACGCTGTCAGCCAGGATGAGGGTCCGGCGCCCTGCCTTAATACCGGATATTTGTTGCTTACCAAGCAATTCGTAAATTGTTGTTCGCGGCAAGCCCGTGGCCTGTACTGCGCCTTCAATCGTGTAAGTCAGGGGCGTCATTTCCATATCCTTTCGCTAGAGCGCGATGCTGTTGCATTCGGATATGGTTGATTCGCTCTCGCCGGTCTCTCCGTGGGAGTTTTAAGCCTAATCCCGCCTAAAACTCACATAGGGATTTTGCTTGGACCGTTCCGCCCGTACTTGCTCAAACGTGGTGTCTTCCCCTGTGAGGTAGGTTCCCAGCTCCGCCGAGAGTCTATAAAACGGATGCGAAAAAATGGCGTTTAGGACGGCGCTAATATCTAGCGCGACGGCCATTCCGCGCCGGTTTCTCCTACTGTTCTTCGTCGTAGGTCTATACTTGGGCAGCAGTTCCGCGCACTCTTCGAGAACATCAGCCTTTGCGCGCATTCCCGTAGCGATAGATAGCCAATCAGCTCTCTTGTTGCTTTTTGCCAGGAGTTCTGTGTCGTGAGCCTCCATACGCAACCATACCGCACGTTGCCGCATTTCAGCTATTTTGGCCGTCGCCTCGTTCTCCGTAATGAAAGAGCTTGGCGAAGTAGCAAAATGCAAAAACTGCCTGAACAGATAAACATATGCAACGCTCTGACACATTTCCGAATCGTCCAAATGGACAAGAGCCTCAGCCTTTTTTGCTCTTGTTTCGGCAGAAACATCAAAAAATCTCAGCAGAAAATCTCGGTTTGCTTTGTGCAAGTAAGCTCGGTTCTGCCCTACTCCCTCCCGGCGCGATAATTCTGCCCAGAGTTTTTGCATTGGGAGGGCGTTTGCTAGGGTGATGATTCCCCATCGCCCTAAGACGTGCTCTTCATGGTTCCAGCTTTCAACTATCCACGATGCAACACTAGGCGGTAGCCAATCGGGAAATAATTTTTCGTTGCTGACATCTTCCGGTGACTTGTCACGCGGCGGAATTTTATTTCCGTCCTTAGATTTTCTAGGCATCCTCTAAAACCCCTTACTGCCCACCTAAGGTCATCGGCGCGACATTTGACGCGGGGACAATGCCCAGCGGCGCGAAGGCCGCGCGGATGCTATCGGCAACAAAGCCCGGTGAAAGATGCGCGTAGTGCTTGGCGCAAATGGCCTCGCTATTGCCGAGCTGACTGGCCACCACGCCAAGCGGCACCCCCGCCATCGTGAGGCGGGTGGCGTAAGTGTGGCGGAGAATGTGAAACCCTATGGCCGGGGCGATGCTGGCGGCTTTGCAGGCGGCGCGCATGGGGCGGATTTGTTCGCTCTTGGCCCAGCGTTCTCCATCGGGGCGGGTGAAGATCAGGGCCTTGCCTGTTTTGCCGGTGCAATGGGTGGTGAAAAATTTCCGGCCTTCATCGGTGAGAATGATGAAACGGGCCTTGCCGGTTTTGCTCACCCGGACATGAAGCGTTGCGGCATCGGGATTAAAGTCTGAAACCCTGAACGCGGTCAGCTCGCCATACCGGCATCCGGTGAGAAGCCCGGCGACGATCATGGGGCGGAAGGCCGGGTCAGCCGCGTTCACCAGTCGCACGGCCTCGGCATCGGCCAGGTGACGGATGCGCGCCACCTCGGCCCCCTTGAAGGGCGGCACCCGCCGCCATGCGTCATCCGTCGGCACCTTGCCGTCGGCATAGGCGAGGTTCAGGGCGGCTTTTAGGACGGTGAGAATCCGGTTTGCGGAGGCGCGGCGGGCGCGGTGGCCTTCGGTGTCATCGGCGGCGAGGGGGCGCGGGGGTTTGGGCGTTGCCCCTTTTTTCTTGCTTTGGCGGAGGCGGGGTGGGGCGATGGCAAGGGCGCGGTGCCATTGACGGATGGTGCCGGTTGTCAGCTCGGCAAGGTTCTTCGTGCCGAGCTTGGGCAGAATATGGGCGTCTATCGTGCTTTCCAGGCCGGACAGGGCCTTGCCGCCGCGCGCAATGTAATCGGCCTTGTAGGACGCCATTGCCTGCTTAACCGAAACAGGCTCGGCAATCCGGCCTTGAAAGCGGGTGAGGGCGGTGAACCAATCGCGGGCGGCATCTTGGGCTTGCCCGAAATTGAGGGTGGATACGCCATCGGCTTCTAGGAGGTCATCGGCGGTGCCGAGGGCGTGAATTTTCCGCACCCGGTCCCCGGCGGGGTCATAGAATCGGGCAATCCAAGTCCCTGCCTTGCCGCCCGGAATACGGCGGTATCCGATCGCCCGGCCTTCCTGAAAATGCCGCCAATACGGCTCCCGGCGCGGGGTGAGGCGCAGCCGCGCGGCCCGCGTGTCCAGCCTTTCGTCTCTCGCCCGCCTTGGCATGGCCTAGATGCCCCTTGATGCTCGCTAGATGCTTTTGAGGGCATCAGTTGAGAACGTTTTAGGATATGTCGGCATCTTTGGCAAAAAACTAGATGAGTCCTATGCCGAATCCACCTCCATACGTGAGTGAATCCATACGGCATATTCGGGTGCGAAGTCCATACGGCATATTCAATGCCGTACGGATTAGGACGGTACAGGACTATAAATTTCAACATATCAATGTCTTATGGCATGGTATGGGACGGTCTCGGATGCTTGTTTTCCCTCTTTCACGGCGGCGACAGGGGTTCGAATCCCCTACGGGACGCCATTTCGGAACAGAACTGCGAACGCCTGGTGCGGGGGTTTTTGATCCTGAAGCGGCGGTTAGGGTTCTGAGTAAATGGCCCTTTGACCCCATGATGCGGACTTCTTGGTCCGCGACTTCGACGCGCTGGGCGAGGGCGCGGAGATGGTCGCGACGGTAGCCGCCGCCGGCGATGCGGATGCGTTCGCGGGCGGTGGATGCAAACTTGCGAACCATGTCCGGCGTGATGGACTGATGCCCTGAGCTTTCGAGTGCTGCCTGGGCGCGTTCGGCGTCGGTGCGTGCCTGGTCGCGGCTGGCTTTCAGGCCCGCGATGCGGTCCTTTAAGGCTAGGTCGGCAAGGTCGGCGATGCCTGACTCGATGGCGTCGTATAGGCGTTTGAGCCGCAAGTCGGTTTCGGCGGCGCGCTGGTTCAGTTCGGCGAGTTGCGCGCGGCGGCGCTCGGTGCGGTCCTGGCGGCGGTCCAACACTGAGGCCAGGACCTCTTCCAGGCGCTCGGGCTGTAGCAAACGTTCCTCGATGTGGTTGGCGACGAGGTTATCCAGCTTTTCCATGGGGATCGAGCGGCCCTTGCAGCCTGTTTCGCCCTGGCGGGCCTTGATTGAGCAGGTGTAGTAACGATAGCGGCCGCCCTTTCCAGTGCGCAGGGTCATGGCGCCGCCGCAGTTGGCGCAGAAGCAGATGCCGGTAAGGAGAGTGGGGCCGCTGACCACGCGGGCGGGTGTGACTTTTGGGTTGCGGGCGTGGAGATGAGTTTGCACGGCGTCGAAGGTGGCCTGGTCGATCAGAGGCGGCACCTCGGCCGTTATCAGCTCGGCGGTTGGCTTGGGGCCGGTTGCGGCGCCGCGGCGGTTGAATTCGTGCTGGCCGATGTAGGTTGTCCGGGTCAGGACTCGGTGCAACTGGCCAATCCCCCACCGGCCGCCGTCGCGGGTGAAGATGCTCCGGGCATTCAGGTAGGTCGTGATTGCCTTAACGCCCATGGGGCCGGATGTGCCGTCGCCTTCCAAGGCGAGCCGATAGATCAATCGCACTGTTTCCGCGTGCAAGGGGTCAATTTCCAGCCGCTTTTTGACTTTTGCGCCGCGCTGCTCGGCCGCGACAATTCGGTAGCCGATTGGTGGGCGGGCGCCGTTCCAAAAACCCTGGCGGGCGTTCTCTTTCATGGCGCGTAGCGTGTGCTTGCCGTTTTCTTTGGATTGGTACTCGTCGAATAGTGCCATCATCTGGCGCATCATGACGTGCATCGGATCATCGCCGATTTCCTGGGTGATGGAGACCAGTTTGATGCCGTTTTTCGCCAGTTTTCGGATGTAGAATTCGAGTTCGAAATGGTCGCGGAAGAAGCGGCTGAAGGAGTGGACGATGACGACATCGAAGGGTGCGGGCTTTGTAGTGCCGGCTTCGATCATGCGCTGGAATTCGGGGCGGCGGTCGTTGGTGGCGGAGGCGCCGGGTTCGACGAAAGTTTCGACGAGGTGATAGCTGCGCGCGAGGCAATATGCCTCGCCTTGGCGTTTCTGGTCTGGGATGGAGACATCATGCTCGGCCTGGCGCGCTGTAGAGACGCGCAGATACAGGGCGGCGCGCAGGGGAATGCCGGGCGTCATGCGGCTTTCAAAGCCTTCTGCACCGCCTTCGGGTTGCGGTCGATGACGAGGAGATAGGCGCGGGTGGGGCCTTCGGGCACGCGGCGGCCTTGCTCCCAATGGCGTAGGGTGTTGACACTAAATCCGAAGCGGCCGGCGAATTCCTCCTGGGTCATGTCCAGCTTGGCGCGGATGGCCTTCACGTCGATGTCCTCGGGGATGTGGACGCCATAGCGGCTGGCGTCCGCCGTGCCCTCCGCATAGGCCAGTGCTTCTTCAAGGCCGCGCCGGATGCTCTCGGCCACTTTGCTTGTCATGATTTTCTCCTCGCATATTGGTCAGCCAGCAGGCCGGTGAGGCGGCGATACTCGTTTCGATCCGCTTGGCTGATATCGGCCCGCTCGTTCTTGGCATAGGCGGTCAGTGCGAAGATCGGCATGGACTCGTTGTGATAGTAATAAACCACGCGCGCCCCGCCCCGCTTGCCGCGCCCTTCCAAGGCCCAGCGCAGTTTACGCACCCCTCCCGTACCGGGGATTAAATCTCCGGCCAGCGGGTTACGGGCGAGGTGATCGACCAACTGGCGGCGCTCCTGTTCATCCATGATCCGCTTTGTCGCGGCCAGAAACTCGGGCGTCTCAACGACGCTGACGGGGGCTGGCTTGGACATGTCTGATACTACTCCATTGGATTATGGCGAGCAAGGAATTTTGGCGGCTCAGAGCGGGCCAAAAAATTCGTCGAACAGGTCGCCGAACCAGGCTTCGAAGACGTCGACCTCGGCCTGTGTGACAGGAACGCGCTGGGGCCAATCGTCAATCACGCGCCAGGTTTCGACCTCGTGCTTGACTGGCCGCCCGTGGCGCGGCCAGGGCACGGGCGCGATATACAAATCGCTCGGCAATTCGCCGGGGACGGTTCGGCAATGCCTGACACGGCGGCGGTTAGACATCCCGGCA
>Ga0116231_10000695_pt1 | contig 62213 bp, 43 predicted proteins | sample S1TSphgellanicum_2_FD_89695 | JGI IMG/M metagenome (GOLD analysis project Ga0116231, IMG submission 89695) | Host-associated microbial communities from peat moss isolated from Minnesota, USA - S1T2_Fd - Sphagnum magellanicum MG | ecosystem: Host-associated > Plants > Peat moss > Unclassified...
GTTTTTTTTGTTTTTTTTTTTTTGGGGGTTTTGTTTTTTGTTTCTGTTTAACTACCCGGGCCTTTTTTTTTTTTTTTTTTGTTTTTTTTTTTTTTTTTCTTTTTTTTTTCTCGTTCTTTTTTTTTTTTTTTTTTTTTTTGTGTTTTTTTTTTTTTGTTTTTTTTTATTTTCCCTTACTTTTTTTTTTTTTTTTGCTCTACAGGTTCATTATGCACTGGGTTCATGCTAGTTATTATTAAAAGAGCCCCACCCTCAAAGGCTTCCCACTCACTAAAGGCTCAAACCCTTAGATGCATTATCAATGTCTTTTGAGCTCGATTGTTGGATATATCATGAGAGGATTTGGCACTTGAAAAACACCTCTCTTGTTTCTAGACTTTAAGTTCATATTGCACAAATCCTTTCACTACCTCAACAACCTCTTGGGTGATTATATTTCATGGGAACACACATTTACATAACCAATTTGTTGCCATGTAAGCCTACATAGAACAATGTGAAGATCATTATGTGGGCAAGTAAAAAACAAATGAGATGCATAACATTGATCACAAATATGAAATTTTATTGGACCACCCAAATGACATCAATTTTTTAGCACCAAATGCACCTTACTACGATAATGGTGAGTACTATGAAGATGATCCAAACAAGGAACATGAATGACTTCGACAATGACATGGAAAACCCTAACCTTTCATAGTCTATATATAATGGTGACCTTAGCACCATACAAATTGAGTTGTAGGTGCTGAAAATCTAATTGCTTCACTTTCACATGTTGTTCCCATCATATTTTGCCACATGGATCCAACAACATTTAAAACTAGAATGAAAGATCTTCATGATGTTCCATGTGCCAATTTAATCTTCCAACATTTTACAACTACATTTATTGAATTCAATATGCATCTAGTCACAATGGAAATGATTACGGAACCTAGCTATAACCCATACATCGATTAAACATCCCCTCTTGTTATTTCAATTCTTTTTATAATGTACCTTTTTTCGACAAATGTTTCAATTGTTTGTAGTTTTAACCAAAAGCAACATGCCATGTTCATGTTAGTGGGGCGCATGTTGTTTAACTCATATGATAATTCTACACCCATAGAACCTTTTTTCACTTGGCTTAATGGAGATGCAAGAACTAGTACGAGTTGTGTCATTTGGGCACTATTGACCTAATTAGCTTCTAGCTGGCAACAACCAAATTTTGTCATGGTATATTACCTAAATGGGAATTGTTACAATTAATGTTGAAGGTCAAGTAATTCATGCAACATTCAACTTCAACCTCTATGGAAAGCCACAAAGTGTTTATCCCACTATTAAGGACATTGAAATTTTTGTTGGACTATGTATGTTGATTGTTGAAAAGGCTTCAACATGTGCACAAGCAATTCTTGGATCGATAAATGCATGCTTGAGGTAGCTAAAAGAGTGCGCCACCATTATTGTTGGCAAAATGGACATCCTTTATTGTGGCAACTAGCTCCAACTTGACCCTATAGTTGGCCCAACATTATTTACCCAACCTTTTTCGAATGCATCAATTCAAAATTGGGCTAGCTACAACCTTTATAAAAAATTTAACCATTCCATCTAAATAGAAATCTTGTGACAACAAAACAACCAAGATTTTGCAACATTTTTTTGAAGATTTTGCAACATCTTTTTGAAGATTTTGCACCGAAATTCCTAATAACCATGATGTTGATGCCATCAACTTGAAACATATAGACTTCAATATTATAACAACCACTTCTAAGTTCAAGCCTATTTTATTTACATCAAACTTGCTTCAAGTCCCTTTCAATTGTTCATGTCAAAGTTATTTGCCATATAAAAGGAATATCCACCAATACAATTCCTACCAATACAATTCCATGTTCACATCACTAGGGGTTGTTGTTTGACTCTTTCTATTCCTAAGCGCTGAAACATCAATTGCATATGTAATGACAAAACAAGTGGTCAAAATAAGATGCCAATGATTTTGGACTTGTGGGAATGCTTGTTATGTGCACAAAAAACAACTCTAGGTCTACTAAGGAAGTTGCTACTGACACCTTGAATTATGTTATTGGCTACCAGTTGCTAGAAATTGCAACCACACATCACTAAGTCATTGATGAAACTTCTTAGTATATAATACTTGTTTCATCCACACTACTTAAAATAGTTTGGTGATGATTAGGTTTTAGTTCTTGAACTTCTACCCAACATTATTGGCATCCACCCAACATTGGAACGAGATGTATTCATCAAATTTCCAAACTAAATTTTTATCATTTCAATTGAACAAATTTCAATTGTCCTTCACAATTGACAAGTTGCTAAAGACTAACCCTTTTAGGAGCTATCCTTGGATCACTCTTACATCCATCCCGACAAAACCCAAAGAAAAATGACACAATATATGTAGCTCTATCATGGGTGAAATGTTTGGTAGACCTACAAGTTCTTGAACCCCTTTCCCATACTATTTTTAAATATTTCGAACCAGAAAATGTTCACCTCGCAAAAGATACATGTTTATGAACTTTAAAACACATGACTTGATGCACATGTTTGCAACGTGCATTATGGGAAAATAACAAAAAAAGGTTAATAGGAATTCATTTATAACAACCAAATAGTTAATAAAATTTGGATTTTCAAATAACTACACATACACATGTGAATAGTTTATGAACTTTGATGAGTGATCCCCATATTTCGAAAAAAAAAATTAATGTAACTTTCACATTAAAAATTTAAGATACCTAGGTTAGTAGCCTTTTAAAATATGATTATCCCAGCTACCTAGTTAACTTACCTCATAGTTAATTGCCCTAAATTAATATAGGTAATTTCTTGTATGCCTAGCTACCTAGGTGTAACCCATAGGTAATTTGATCTACACTTTCCCATCCTAAGCTATGCAATCATGTAATCATATAACATCCTAAATGACTACCAACCCAATCATTGATGTAATTGTGGATTGGGGTTCATTAGTATTATATATGAATATGATTTTATTCACCATCATTGTACTAGTTGAATTTTGCAACTATTAAAAAGATTGAATAAAAAAAATGTTTGATACATGTATTTGCATCATGCATCATGCATTATGTACACCATACACAAAAAATTTAATAGTACATTACATTATCTATCATTTTGAATTTTTATTTATTTAATTTAATTTTTTAAAATCAAAGATAAAATGCAAAGAGAATCATTACTTTTAATTATGAAAGTCTTGAATTGACATTAAATAACCTTTGATTAATCCAAAGTTTTTTTCCATGGTTAAAAGGTTATAGTATTTGTTAATTGATGTTTAACTTACTTGCTTGGATGAGTTGACGATATGCTAAAATGGAATGCTAGAAAAAATGAAACTTGAACTTTTTTTTTTAAACTTGTTGAAAAGTGAATGATGAATGCACATGAACACATGCATCATATCAACTAACATGGGCAACATGGAATGGATGGAATTGTTGCAAAAATTGTGAGTGTTTGTTTGAAGTTATGTTTTGCATTACTTGAAGTTATGTTTTCTCTTTTGTATATTGTGCACGTGGATTATAAAGTTTGGAGTTGTTATTAATTGCAAAATTATTGAAGCAAATGTCATCATCCATAGCAAAAATCGCAAATGAATTATCTAAAATGAAATCAATGAACTTTACATCATCCAACACATTCAAAAAGACTCATATTTTTTTCTTGTGGTAATATAATTGTTGCATTTGGGCCTATTAGTTGTAAGTCAATTAATTTTGAATTGTGAATTAGTTGTAAGGTAACATTGATTTAGTTCAGGCTATAAAAAAAGATGTTTCCCCATTCATAATTACAATGTCACTTATAAGTGGGGGTTGGGCCTATCAACATTTGGGTAGGAGTTATAGAAGGAACAAATGTGACCCACTTGAAATGAACAATTTTTTTGGAATTAAGCATGTTTACAATCAAGGAAAGCTTGAAGAATTGAAATGGTATATAAAGGCCTTGCAACCATTAGTGCACATGGCATGAAAAGCTGAAATTTTAAAAGGTGGTGACTTTGTGGGATCTATGGGGGCCATTACATATTAATAGTAATCAAGACTAGCAAATGGGGTGTTAGTCTACAAAGGGGCACAAGAATTTATCCCAAAGGTGAAAGTTTGTCCCTCCCACATAAAGGAACCCCATGTGAAAGAAGGGGTTGATGAGCAATCGCTTGATGCAATGGGCATTGATACTAAAACATTCCTTACAATTGGGAGCAAGGACAAAGGCATGGTTGATCACTCAAATGTGTTGGCACCTATTGGAATTGAAATAAACAAGAAGGTTATGGTTGATCATGATGAAGATGGTGACTTAATGTACAAAATTTTACACCATAGTCATCAAATTCCAAAATGCAACAACATTACACAAGTGAGCAAGGGTGACTAGGAATTGCCAATAACAAATATGATGGAGCTTCATGTTCAAGGCCATGGAAAAGGTGGCACAAAGGCATTCAAGATCACGATAGAATGTGGTTAGTGCAAATAAGGGGTTAAGGACTAAACACCACGGAGGTACATATTCTTCTCCCACCAAACCCAAGGTGAGAATTAGTAAAAAATGATTAATTTTTTAGTTATTGACAAAACCTAATATAGTATCAACTATTTAAGATGTTTAATGTTTAGAGCTATAATTTGAGAATTGATGGTGGCTTATGCAACATTGTAAAATTAAAGCATATGAAAGAATAAGTGTTGATGGCAAGAAGGTGATGACTGTAAGTAGAAAAAATCTTATGACATAAGTTCATTATTATCATCACTTGAGTTTGGTGTACATGTTTGTGGGTGACGGCCTAATTATATTGACTTTGGTATATGGCAATTTTCAAAAGGAGACAAGGTGAATTTATTTGATCAGAAAAATAATGAGTGAATTGTGGCCTAGGGTATGGTGGAAGGAATGAAGGGTGAGTTGTTTCCCTTCAAGCAAATATACAAGGGCATGTATAAGGTTGGAATGAGTGAAATTTTTTATGGTTTAATTGAATTATATTGGGTCACTAATGAAAATGATTACCCTCCCCCCCCCAAGCCACATTTGCAAGATGTGGTTGGCACAAACACCATATGGGACAAAGGAAACTTAGGGTTGTAATAGGATTCTTATCATAAATCTAGACAACACTTTTCATATTCTAGCCTTAGTATAGTCACAAGACATCTATTAAATGTGTTCCCTTCCCTTTTTTGAGCTAAAATTTTAAATGCAATTTTGCACAATGGTGATATCATATTCCTTTTTAACTGTAATTATATAGTTGTAATTGTAAAATCAACCATGGATGTTCAAAAAATGGGTGCATAGTTTTCCCAAAATGCAAGTTCACAATGCTAATACATTTACTTGCAATATCATAATAAATGAAAAAAAGTCATAGTTGCAAACTGTTAAAGAACCAAGGCAAAGAAATACAAAAAACTACCAAATGCATATTTAAAAGTTGCAATTTAGTACCACAAATGACATGGCAATTATAAGAAAGCACCATACTTGGTTCTATGTAATTGCAACACAAATTAAGGAAACACATCCAGCTAATCACCAATAAGTTGCAAAAATAAACAATTGCAAATGAGTATATATAATAAAATCCATTCATTGCACCATACTAATGAACTAATTGTAACTAGTATAATATTGATATTCATGTTAGTTGCAAAAAAATTAAACTAAGTTAAATTAGTTGCGAAATCATTGTAAATTAGAATTTAGGCAATTCCACATGAATAATTCATTATTTTTAGTTGCATAGTGGTGTCAATTGCAAGTTTTCTAGTTTCAACTCACAAATGCTACCATTTATGAAGTTGCAACAAAATGCCATTAATAATTAACATGATTGCAAAATAGTTGTAAAATCAATGTAGGCTAATCCTAACCTAGTGCAATATTATAACTTGCAATTTGCACTTAGTCTTTCAAAGAGTTCTAACAATTGTAATTTAATTGCACAACAATGCAACAATGTGTCAATTTAGTTGTAGGATAATACTATATAAAACAATAGTCTAACATTATCATTAACTATTTGTTGTAAGTTGGTCATATTTCCTTTGTATAACTTCAAACTAGTGTTTTCCTGAATAATCTCCAAATTTGTAATGTAGTTGTATTTAAAAAGTTGTTTATTAATTGTAACTTAGTTGTGATGAAATGGCAACATTTCATCCACAATGGATGAATGAAAGCACAACATCAACACTATGTGGAGATTTTTTGTTAATTTGATGTGGTGCGGACCATTTTTCCCATGAACTTAGTTGTTATTGAGTTGCACAATTTTGGTGTTTTTGGTTCCACACCATGTCTTTTGTGACTAGTGCAACTTGTCTATTGTAACATTTTAATGAAAAATAAGGCTAAATGCAAGTGTCCATTACAACTAGAAAATTCAATCATACGGTTAGTTGCAAAGGGTGAAAACAAACTATGGATGGGCCAAGATTGTTATCACATTGTATTGTTTTTCAAAGGTGCCCATGTTTGCACTTCAACCATGTCATTATTAAAAACGATTTCACAATATTTTTGCATATTATGGTAGGTCAAAACAAAAAGTCATACCAAAGAAATTACTTTTAAAAAAATTTCATATGATGTGGTGTTAGACATAAAACAAATGTGCATCACTATGAACTAAAAATGCAAATATATTCAAAAATTGATTGAAATGATTTTTAATTTTTATGAAATTTGCAATATATATTAAACCTTATGATTACATATGATTGGAATAGGGTTGTGAATAATGTAAAAATTTTGATAGTTATTATATCATAAACAAGTTTTTATAAAGTGATGATGATATGTATGTGGTAAATTAAAATTTGGACAAAAAATAATTTTCAAATAAAAGATGACAATAAATGTGTGGTGGGCCATTTTTAAAATTCCATTTCAAACGTTTTTGGGTTCATTAATTCAAACCAAAAACTAGTGCAATCTAAACAAGAAATATGTTTTATTATATTGTGTGTACCATACATATATTTATATTATTCCTTGAATATATTATAGTTAATTTATTTATTGATTCAAATAATATTAAATACATTAACTTTGTGAAAATTAAAATAAACTTCAACATGAAAAGTGAAACCCAAAATTAATTGCAACACATTCTAAACATGTAAACTTTTAGCATATGTTGTGAAGGTGCTTAGTTGGTCCCCCTAATGTGTTTTCACCCCCACAACCTTGGTTTTTTGTTGGGAGCTCCCAAAGTTCATGCTAATGGTGTTTACTCCTTGACCCAAATTTTTGCCATTGTGTGTTTAGAACATTTGCCATACATGTCAACACCATTTCCCTCCCCCCCACTTTTTGGGGGTCTCTTCAATTTAATGTGTAATTTTGATTAATTTATCAAAATACTAAGAGAAAAAAAGGCATTTTCTAACCAATTGGTTTTTGATTACATGTCGTCCTCAATGTTTTTTTGATTACATAATAATATTTATTTCAAAAACTTCCACATGGACAGGATGGCATTTGAAATGAATTGACATGTCAACTAGTTTGGTAAGTGTATGGCATTGACCACTAATGGGTGTTGATTATCAAAATATTTTTAAAAATAAAATATAACCCAATCGAGGAATAGTTGGTAATTCCACTTTGCTATGACATTATGCCATTTCAAGTCAATTGCTTGACTATTTTGGTGGACCTTGTTTTTGAATGGATGAAATAAAGATATTAATGGATGAAATATTACATGCATTTTCAGTTGTATTTCAACTTTAATTATCATTACCTATACCCTAACCACATATTACCTACCCACCTACCTACTTATCATTATTTACACCTTACATACATGTTACCTACTATTGTAATTTATACCTACATGTTACATACCTACCTACCTAGGTACCTATAGACTATTAACCTACATAACTTAACCTACACCCTACTTTAAGTCACCTATGCTATAATTTAAATTTATTTAACTTATAATTTATCACCTACGTATAACTACCAACCTATAGGTACCTAGAAGTAATTTGCAACAAGTGTATTTGCTTACTTTCAACCTACCTAGGTAGTTAATGAGGTGTAAGCATGTAGGCTACCTAAGTGGCTAGGTTGGATAGTTAGTGAAACTCATGGGGATGTCAAAAACATGTTGAAGGATCATCAAAGAACCTTAAGAAGGACCTTGATTGAGTTAATATTTTTGAACCAAACAATGCATTGATTTTGAAGACTCATGGATATGTCAAAAACATGTTGAAGGATAATCAAAGTGCTTTGGAGAACCTTGACACGGTTAATGTTTTTTAACCAAACAATGCATTGATTTTGAAAACTCATGGAGACACATTGTTTGGTTTAAAAACATTAATTTTGTCAAGGTTCTCCAAGGTTCGTTCATAATCCTTCGACACCATTTTGACACATCCGTAGCTCCTCAAAATATGTGCAACGTTTGGTTCAATAACATCATTTTTGTCAAGAACTTCGAAGGCTCTTTCATAGTCCTGCAAGACATTTTTGTAATGTGCATGGGTTTTCAAAATTAGTGCACTTTTGATTCATTAAACATCAACTTTAATAAAGTCCTCCAATGCTCCTTATAGTCCTTCAACACATTTTTCACATTTCTAGGGGTTTTATTTATATGAATGAATTGTTTAATTCATGAACACTAGCCTTGTGAAGGTCCTCCAAGGTTTCTTAATAAAAGAAACAAAAAAATTTGGAATTTTCCCACCAAACCTATGTCACTTTACTTTCATACCTCTTTCATACAAATTTGAAATGTAATGATCACCTACACAATGATCAGCATACATAATTCCAATCACTAATGATTATTTCCCTTGTTTCAAAAAATGTCTTTTATTAATAAACATGTCATGACATTATGTTGTATGTTGAATTCAATAATTGTAGGTAAATGATGTGCATTCTAATCAATGTTTTTTTGTTTCAATTTCTTAGTTGAACCAAGGTGATGAATTCTTTAGATAGGTTTTGATTTAATTAGTGACACATTTCAAAAAACTTGTAAAATTGTATCCAATAGACATAAATGTGGTGACAACTTCACCAACAAAAAATTAAAGTTGTTTTTAGGTGTTTTTTTTCCAAGAAAAAAAAAGAATTTGCAACAAATATTATGTTTTCAAAAAACAATGTTGCCTTTTGGGGTTTTTTAGGCCAAACAAATGATTAATCCTAATATTGTACTATGGTCTTATTACTAAAATATCTCTTCCCATTCTTTTATCATGCATTTTGAATGTCTATAGAATTGTTTTGGTCCAAACATAGATGGGCAAATGATAAAAATTACAAAGAACAATTTGTTGAGTCATTTAGAGCATGCATTAATCTAGTTATTATTGTGTTTATATTCCATTCCAATGTGATTTGAATGACAAACTTGATCATTGTCAAACAATATCGTTGCACAATTCCATCACATGCATAACTACATTCATATAAACAAACCTTGTCCAACATTATTGTTGCCCTATTCCATTAGTTGAATGGAATGCTTTCTTTGGCAAACATTATTATTGTAGTATTTTATCTATGCAAAATTCATGACTTTTGATTGTTGCAAAACTACTTGTAGTTGAATGATGTGAGTCCCACTTTTGTCCAAATTAAACTTTATAGTATAACCCCATTTGGAACCTAGGAATAATGTGTTCATATTTTAATTACTCACTGTTTGGACTTTGAAAAAAATTTCATTTATTGCAGCCTTCATACCCTTCAATAAAAACACAAACTTAGGTTTGATGTTGCAAGACATACTGAGTTCAAGATGATAGATGTTAGAGTGTGAGGCACATACCTACAAGTTTTGGGAAATTCCAAAAGAAGTGATATTTGAATGCCTTTGATAGTTTTTGTTGTCCTTTTGCATTAGTTGCTAGCCCAATGAAATGCAAGTGAACATTGTGGCAAAGAAGAGCACCAAGTTAACCTGCGTTAATAGAAAATCATAGTAGATGAGCCTTTGTGCAAACTTGAGTCATTATGCATCTAGGTCCAATATTCATAATACTATTATTGCTTTGAAAGACATGGAATCGAAGTTTTGATGTTTGAAACATACCATGTTTGACATAAAAGACATGGTGGTATGTGAGACACACTTACATGTCACAATTGAATGATGAATACTATCGTTGTTGCAATGAACCACCAAGCCCTCGAAATGTATGTGAAGAGATCATTGGCAATAGCGCAACAAATGGACCGACCTTGATAGAGATTTGTAACAAGCTCCTCAATGCAAAATCTGAGCCAAGGGAGAACTAATCCATTGGATTCCTCGCATTTAAGCTAGACCACTGAAAAAATTGTGGTTTTTGAAGAGAGGTTGAGAGAAAGAATGCAAGCGATCATGTAGATGAAAATCTAAGCCAAGAGTGAACTAGTCCATGGGATTCCCTTCATTTATGGTAGATCGATAAACAACTTGGAAAGTGGTTATGAAGAGAGGTTGAGAAAAAAGGATGCAAGTGATCCTTTTAGGATGGTGCATACCATGTCATGACAAAGACAATTATTGCAGCTGGATACTTTGCTGGACACTTTGCTGACATTTTCTGTTGTTGGGCCCTACCCCCCACAGGGAAAGGGACTATCGCATTCGATCCAACTTTGGGAAGTTTTACCTTATTAAAACCAGTTTCACATTAGGTGAACTGGTTTTTTTAGACTGCTTCGATTGGAATGGATTTTTTTGGGTGTTCGGACTGTGGATATGATCCAACTTTTGGAAGTTTTACCTTATTAAAACCAGTTTCACATTAGGTGACCTGGTGTTTTTTAGTGCTTTGATTGGAATGGATTTTTTTGGGTGTTTGGACTGTAAATTCAGTAGGTAAAGGTACAACGTCTTCTCTTTTGGCAGGGCCAGCTTGTTTGTTTGTGATGCCTTTGTTTTGTATGATTTCAGGCTGTTCAAGATTCGGAAGTCTTCAATAAAGTTATGCAATGGGTGTATGTGTCGTCCTAGACACGGAACTTCCTGTGATAACTGAAAGATTTGAATTTTGGCAGTGTAGAAAGTGGGGATGCAAGTGGTCCTTGATGGATGGTGGCCACCATGTGTGGGGCAAACAAAATTGAGGCAAAGTTAGAACTTTCCTCTTAGGCTATATATAAATCATATATCAATTTGTCCAACTTTTTCTCCCTTGATTACCTACCTGCTGAGGAACATTGTCCATAATTTCAGTTTCCCATAAAGTCATGGCACATGCACCTTTGTAGTTAGCTAGACCTGAAACTTTCTCTTTCTCATGTGTAGGTGCTACGGAGCCTAGACTTTGAATTTTTTTTGTTTGATTAGTCAAGTTTTGTAGCCTTTACAAATTGGATGCACTTGGTCATTGCTTGACGATATACAGCCTGCACATTTCAGTTAAAGAGAAAAGTGGGTCTGCTTGTTATGCTTCCAATAAACACAAACAAAAAAAATCTGGCGAATTCTTTGTATTTTTTCAAAAAATGGGTGAATTTTCTCCCAAAAATATGCAACTAGTCACAAAATACTCCAAATATGAAATCCAAAATATATAGTATCATCCTTCCATAGTTTTGGCTCTACATATGGAAAACCAAAGTCAGAAATTTGGTGATTTTTTAAGCTTTTTTCCTCACTTCTAGCCATTGAAACCCTAACAAATTTTTTTTTTCAATTTTTAAAATTTCTTTTTGGAAAAAATTGACCAGTAATAAAAAGGGTTGATGCAAAGAAAGATGCCTCGGTTACTCTCCATATTCCACAGGAATCTTCCAATACTAAGGAATTTTGAGAAATTTAAAATGTTATAAGAGCGCCTTCTCAAGGTTTACAAATCATCTTTGAAAAAATCCAAAGCAAAAGGACCAGCCAAAAAAGAGCAGTAAAGAAAATGCGTTTTTTAATTGCAAAATGCGTATTTTTTTCATTTTGACCCCTCTTACGTTCAAACTTCAAAACTTTCTCAATTCTTATTCATTTTAAATGATTTAAAGTGTTATAAGAGCACCACCTGAAGTTCTATGTATCATCTTTGAACTGTAAGACAAACATATAAGGGATTTTTTGGGTGTTGAGGAATTGGCTTAGTGTAAGACGAACACATAAGGAATTTTTTGGGTGTTGAGGAATTGGCTTAGTGTAAGACGAACATATAAGGAGTTTTTTGGGTGTTGAGGAATTGGCTTAGTGTAAGACAAACATATAAGGAATTTGGGGGGGGTGGGGGGTGTTAGTCATGGGGGTTTCAATTTTTATTTTTATTTTTTCTTGTTGGGTGGGCTGTATGAAATATCAAAATGGCCATGCCTTGTTCTCAAAATCTTTAAATAAGATGCCTAAATAGCCTAAGGTCTTAAAATAAAAAATCTCGATAACTTAGGAATCTTGAAATAAAAAGCTTAGGTAACCTAAGGTAAAAAAATTAGGTAGCCTACCAATCTTGAATAAAAAGCTTAAATAAACCATGGTAATAACCTAGAGTTAAAAGCCTAGGTAGCTTCACATCCTAATGGAATGTGCCATTGGTTTGGTACCAATGAGTGGATATGTAGGAAAGTTTTAAAAAGGAGCATGAAGACCAAAAACCCACCAACTCCAAAGGAATTCATTAAACTATGGAACATAAAGAAAGATTCCTATGTATTTTGATTGAATTAGGAGTGGTCACTTGTATTATTATTATTTAATTAAAATTTTAATTTTGAATTTTGGAACATATTAAAAGTAATTCAAATTTCATGGAATGAAATTTCAATTTAATTCAATATAATGAGAATTAATCATCCGATACAAAAAAAGTTAAATTAAAAAATAAACATACATATGAATTTGCAAATAGTAGTAAAAAATTAATTAAATATCATTGCATCATAAAATTTACATGAGATCCATATTTTTAAATATATTTTTATAATTAATAATTAAATATTTATTCAAATTTAATGAAACACAATTGAATTCAAATTCTTATTGAATTAAATCCAAATAAAAATTCAATTCAGTTATATTCAATTTAAACATAATTATTTCATACAATAAAAAAAATCAAGAACGTTTTTTTTAGAAAACACATGTGAATTGAAAATAAACATAAAAATATTTAAATGTCATTGTAATATAAAACCTGGATTAATTTTTTAAAATGTTATATATATATGTATGATTTAAACTCAACTGAATTTAGATTCTGATATTCAATTGTTATTAAATTGAATGAAATGGAAATACATTCAATTGAATTGAAATTTAATAAGAATTAAACAAAATTTTAACCATAATGAACTCAAATTAAACCAAGCTCAAATTCAATTAAATCAATTTCAGATTTCTAAATTGAAATTGAATGGAATTGAATTTCAAATCATGAAATAAGCCCAAAATCTTGATTTGGATTCAATTTCAATTTCATTCAAATATTACTATATTACATGCAAATATATTTGATTGCATCCATAAACATTAAATGAAATTAAAATTCAATTGAAATAAATTAAAATTCAATCAAGTTCACATTCAATTAAAGTGATTTCAAATTTCTAAGTTCAATTGAATTAATTAAGTACAATTTGATGAAATTTGACATTCGATTCATTTGAATTCAATGTTATTTACAATCAATTTAATTGAATCTTTTACATTCTATTGTATTGAAACTCGATTCCTAATTTGAAATTTAAATTTAAATCAATTCAAATTCAAATATTTGGAGTGTAATTATATTCATCTTGTTATGCAACATAAATAAACTCAAATATAAATACATACATAATCATAATGGACATACACCTATGAATTGGCAATAATAATAAACAATAATTAGATACACTTGTAATGTAGAACTTGCGTTCATTTCAGCATTTTGTTATACATCTTTCATATTTCACAATGTGCAAACCTTGAACCAATGAATAATTTCTTTTTCACAAATTAAAATAAAACATTTATAGAAACATTATAAATCATAACAACAATAATCAAACAAAACACATACTACCAAAATGGATTAATACATACATGTTGTACATGTCAAAGTTTAAATGATCTTTTTGAAGTGTTTTCTTCATGTCTTTCAACCTAAACTCCAAAATTTAACTTGTTACAACACATTAGTTTAACTAAACTTTTATATAAAAGGTAACCAAATACATCACATAAACATCAGACATTTAATCACAAAAATCACAAAACGTCAAAAAGAAATTGATAAAATAGTACACAAATACACAAACAAAACATTTCATAAAAAAACTAAACATATTTATCATGTGCTCACCTTTAACACATGAAGCACAAAAAATCTATGACACAAAAATCAAAATAAAATAACATAACTAGTTAAATAAATTGAAAAATATGTAAGTAAATGAATAAATGGGTAATACATAAATAAGCAAGTGCATAAGTACATAGACAAATATGAAAATAAATAGGTAAGCATATACATATATAAATACATACATACATACATAAATACATAGGTACATCAACACAAACAAGGAGGCAAGGCTTGCGTATCGTGATGCCTTGTTGAAGTTAACTTTTCAAAACAATTTAAAGCTCCCATTCCAACATTTGATTGGCCATATAAACTTTGTTTTCATCCCTAGGCACAAGCCTATTCCATAGAACCCATATAGTTGTGCATATTTTCCTACACTAATAATCATATAACCCTTGTTTGTACATTTATATAGACATGGTTAAAAAGCAAGTGTTAGTAAATTGAAATCAGCTTTTGATATTTTCCACATCTTGATTGCTATCCAAAATATGATTAGTAATGTTTCATTTGTATCATACATATTTAATACACTTATTTAAGACTAAGTAAAATTTGAACACCAACCATAATCAAATAGTTGATAACTTGTGTATATGAAAGAACATTCAACAAGTTTGTGCATAACACATGGCATCAAGCCCATCACTAAATAGGTAGTGAGTTTGCAAAAAATGTGTTGATGTGCAAATTCAAATGTGATCCTCATTTCATGATGTTTGAAGGTGAATTTGTTGTGGATTAAACATTTCAACCCTCTTTTTTACCCTAAATGATTTGATTATAACTGCGATTCTATTGTTACAACTTGTAAGAACAAATCCAAACACCAAAGCCAAGCAAAAACCATTTAACATCACATAAGCCATATGAATTTCATATCTTAGTAAGATTTACAATGAGCGTATATCATCCCCTCTTGCAATTATCAAAATTGTATTTACTTTGTTCTATATTAAGTTGTTAATCATGTTTAGCTTCACTTTATTTTTAAGAGTTGCATGAAAATAACCACTATCATTGTCTTGTCACACAATTCCAGCACTCGAGAGACATAGACAAACCCACATTTGACCAATTCTATGTCATAATAATTCCCAAAAAGAGAACAACAAATGCATATTAAGAGATTGCAAAATGAACTCCACAACACTCTGAAGGCAACTATCATATTAAGTACAGTGACACCAAAACAGACAGGAGAAGGATAAGTGCAGTCATTAAATCTTGTGAGTCACTTGGATCATCACCTTCACCAGTATCAGACCATCACCTTCATCACAAATGGCAACTACTCCCCCACTGACTTCATGAGCCTCTGATGCTAGCTGTAAATAAGAATAAAATGATCTATTCAAATTCTCGTGCAGAAATTCATACAAAAGTCTGTGTCCTGAGAAATTAACATTGTCATTCAAGCTTGTGATGTGTTACCTTCATTTTATTTTAGCTTGCCTTTGTACAAAACAAGCATCTAAGCTTTCTAAAGGCATAGAAAGGCTTACAAATAGGGTGGTAGTTGCGGCATCCTGTAAATTGAACATATCCTTCAAACACACCACAATAGACAAATGCATCATTAACCATGTACATCTCCTTTTGCTTCCTTGTTGGTCTAATACACCAAATCCTATTTGAACTTTGAAGTTAAATACCTTGGGCTTATAAATAGGCCTGGCTTCTAGTAGCTTGTACTAAACTTACGTGCTAGTAATTGGGTCATGATCACAACTAACAATTGGGTGATTGAGGTTGCCCAACAGAAAGATCTGGAGCTCAAACCAAATGCTATTATCAATCTGCAACCATATTCCACTGACATCTCATATGAGGTCTGCAAGGCCCACATGCATCAAACTTGATTTGACAGTTGGCATTGCTTGAACTCACCACTATCTCCATGCCAGAGCTGTCACAGCTGCTTTGTGGAGATTTGCACTCCCTGCTGCAATCACTTCAAATACTTTACTTCCTGTCATCACACTCCAAGGGAAAGAAGTTCAATAAAGCGAAGGACCATTGTGCCTGGATTAGCAGAAGATGATCATCAAAGAGCAACAATATTTGTTTCTTTCCAGGCTGTTTTCAGACACTTGTCACAGCAGAGCTGATGCGAAAGAATGAGTTCAGCCAGTGTCAAGGCTAGATATCCCAATTCCTAAATTCCCTCAAATTCACCACAAAAAAGAATATATACTTGAAAAGGAGCCAAAAAACATGACTTCCATTTGGCAGTGACATTTTGTACTCCATTTCAGCAAACTATAGTTTCAGTTTGGCAACAATGGGTGCAGGCACTCCACCTGTTCAACAACTAGAGAGAGTAGGTGCAGAAAGAAATTGTACCAGCAGAAGGCAGGTCTGTATCAGGAAACCATTGAAGTCTTTGGCCATGCCAGTCAGTGATCACCCCGCCTGCTCCTTCAACAACAGGTACTAGGGCCAGAAAATCATACGGCTGAAAAGACAAGCACGATTGACACCAATTTAACAATTACCATAAATTTTCTTGTTACTATGCTCTCTCTGTTTCTCTAGCTCTATCTCTCCAGTGCAGCTGGTTCTGCTTTGCATTCACTATCTAGGGATATGAGTTGTAAATGAGACAAATACACTCAAAAGGGGAGTTCAAGCAAGGAATCTGAAAAAACAGTGACACTAGCTCCATAGGGCAAGTGTGCTGAGAACCACTTCCCCTAGTGACACTGAGGGGTATATGCATCATTGCAGCACTATAATCTAGAGAGGTCACCATTCCAACACTCTTTCCAGACTAGGGTGCTTATCTCTGGGTTTTCATGAGATCCTCTGTGTCAACCCTAGCCAGGGTGCACCTGGCAAGGAAACAGACTAATTGAAATGACAATGACATGTGTGCTCACAAGATCTTTCCTTGAAAATGTATCAATCATGCAAGAAGGAAATTCTAAGCAGTCATCTGCACTAGAGTTCATCTGTCTCCCACATGTCTTCTTCCCCATTCCAACCCCACCTTGTCCTGAAAACCCTAAGCCCTAACATCAGCAAAGCAGCCAACATTTGGCTCAGTTGTTCTGCAAAGTGGGGTCAAGATGGTAAATGGTTTCAGAGCACAAGAAGAATGTCAAGGCAGTGGATCTCTCTCCTACAAGAACATTATATGCATCTCAAGCACCATCTTATGGGATGGTAAAACATATGACTACTAATAAGCATATGACATTGCATTTGTCATTTCTTGCAGGTTGGTTCAGTGTAAAATGTAGAGTGATATAGGTACACAGCTCTAGTACATAAAGGGTGACATGTAGTGCACCTTCAACCCAGATTCAACCACAAGGTCCACGAATCCAGCTGCCAGAAGTCCATATGCATAACAATCACACCCATACAATGGTATTTTCACCTGGTAGACAGTTTCACCATTTTGTAATATCAAAGTAGTTTAAAGACCCAGTCCTCTATGTAAAAAATACCCAGATAGCATGCAACAGCACATCAGATGATTTGACCACACTCCCCAAATGACCTTGCCATTCATAGGTGTCTTGTGTACAAACAAGCCCTGCAAGACCTAATTTCTGTGAGGCACACAAGTTGCTTGGAGGATGCATTAACTAATAATTCCCAAAGATAATCTCCTGGTGACTACACAGCTGACTAAAAACTCAAAGAAACAATCAAGAACTACCTGTCTATCAGCAATACCTGGTTCCGAACTCGTATGAAAGCCTCCTCTGCAGACTTGCCAAATAGATGTGGACTAGTTGTATACCTGGATCAAACACACCAACCAGATTGAGGACATCCCTTCAAGTGACCTGCTACTTTTAAATTTCCTGATTACTATCAGTCACCAATTGGATATTTTCTGGATGCAACAACACAACCTTACAGGATACCATTCCCAGCCATTCCATATAACAAGAGGTGAAAGTTTTCAGATTAGGAGAAGCAAGAAAAGATCAGGATGGAGATAGCAGCAAGAGATTGCAGCAGATAATGCGGGAAGGTTCAATGAGACTGAAGTGCAACGTGGAAGAACATACAGGTAAGCATTCTCAAGGGCAGTACAAGATGAACGTGAATGGATGTTGTTGCCATTCATTGTGGTAGCATGCCCTTGTCTTCCAATCCATCGCTCTCGCAGGACTGGTTGGTCTATGACCCCAAGCACCTGAGCATCTCTCCATTAAAGCAAAAGCCTAAGATCACCTCTTCAAAGCAGCCATGATAGATAATAACAAACAGGCAGAAAAAGGACATGGAATCTGTCACAAAGAAGTTCAATTCTGGGTGACAAGAGAAAGCAACAAATTTATAAAGAAGGAAGTGTGATATTTTACAGCAACCTAAGAAATTGCTGCCAATGCTAACTGGATGATCCTCACCGGTACTCCTTCCCGTACTAGAGCAATAAGGGTGCCAAAAACTGGTTTCCCTGCCATTCACATTCCTCTTGTAATCAGTTCATGTTTCATAGAGAAGGTTATGGAGCTTCAAGTCCTCCAAACATGCACTGCTCTTTTACAATCTCTGCTTGAGCAGATACTAAAAGCTGACAGCAAGATGATTGCTGCACAATTCTCTAACAAATTTTCCATCACCCAGAAGCATTAACACAAACCTGTAATGAAGCTCTTGGTGCCATCAATGGGGTCTAACACCCATGTATACTTCGCACCTCCTTCAGGCAACTTCAATCCTCCTTCCTCACCATATCTGCACAGTAAGCATGTAGTCACAAAACTCCTCTCTCTCTCTCTCTCTCTCTGTCCCTCTAAACCCTAAACCCTGGGCTCTTTCATGGGTGTCTGTCTCTGTTTCTGTCTCTCTATCTCTCCCTCAAATGCTCATAAGCTCTTTCAGATCGCTGCCACATTCAAACAGATGTGATGCAATGCCAACTACTGAATCTTAAGATGGGGGTTTCAGAGATCCAAACATGTTGATCTACTGATGGGATGGACAGGGAGTGTTGTTGTTGTTGTTACAATACATTGCATGTGTCGGGAAGCACTCGGCAAGAATCGTCCTCATGGCTTCCTCTGCAGCTCGATCAGCAATTGTAACAGGACCTAGAAAACACACACAAGAGTCACCACCAGCAGCAGCAAGCTTGAAAAAACAATCCCTTCACAGACATATCCGATCATCATCTTCTTTCTTCTTCCTCTTCTCTACCATCGCACAGCATGAGGTAATGATACTACAGGCGATCTCAAGACTGATCCTTTCCCTCGCAACACGAAGGTTTAGCAGCATGGAAGAGGGACTGCACCTACTCGTGTCCGCTTTGTCAATGATGTCGAAGCGCGTCCGGAAGTATTTCCTGATGATTGTTCCCGCAGCATCCGCCAGCTTGTTTGCCACTTCCACAAATTCCTCCATTTTTTCTCTGGTACATTCCCCCTTGTTCTTGTCCTCCTCCTCTCGATCTACCATGGCTGCTGACAAATGCTCAGCTTCCGCACGCACTCGAACCGATTTCGCCCCCCTGATCTTCTTCTCAACAGCAGACTTGCTGCTCCAACATTTTCCTGAATGAGGTACGGGCATTATTGCATCCTGAATCTTCTTCTTCTTCTTCGTCGTCATCACACAAATAGATCCTGATTGCGTTAAGGCGGACATTGGAGCTTGAGTTCTCGGCTTGCTCAATGTGAGCTCCTCGTCAGGACAGGAGCAAATGCAACAATCCCGGGCAATCTCCGACTTTCCTAAACATCCCAGCGATCTCGCAGCTAGGAGTGCTGCCGCTGTTGTTGTTGCTCTATTCTTATTTGCCGATACTTGTACTGGACAACACGACGAGAACTCGCAATGGGAGTGCAGAAGCACCGCGGGACATGAGGAACTACGGATGTCTGCCAGAGCTACGCTGCAGCCGGAGACGAGAGCAAGCGCCATAACTGCAATAGCTTCCCGGTGTGGCTCTTCTCTCTTCTCTCTTCTCTCTGGATGCTCTTTCTCGCACACTCGCGCTCGTCTCGAGTCTGGTCTGGTTGCTCTTCTCTTCTCTCTCTCGTCTGGACGCCGCTCTTCTCTGGAGCTTGTTTGTTGCCTTAGGGTTTACGAACAACGCACACAGGTGAACAGGAAACCTTCACAGAGGTGTTGTCTCTAGTGCTGGAATTGCACTGTTTGCAATTTGATGGCATCATGGAAGGAGAGAGTTAGAAAGGCAGTGGTGCGGATTGCTACAACAACACGACGTGATGAAGAAGAAGAAGACGTGACAAGAATAATAGGAGGGGGTTTGCCGTTGTTAGAGCGCTCCCTGCTTCCCATTCTCACGCTCGCAAGCGCTGTGCATACCTGCGGTATCTTCATCCGACGCCTGCTGTACCAATTCCATGTTCTGCATCAAACAAGGTAAATGTATTGTACCTTCTTCTCCCTTCTCCCTGAAAACTGATTCTTCTTTTTCTGAATCCCTAAACCCTGATCATCACTGAACCCAGAATTTTCTCGTCTTTCTCAGAATTCTCTGTTTTGGGTCTGTGTCTGCTCTGAGTTTTGTCGAGGAATAAGCTAGACAGACAGACAGACAGAGAGCTTTTGTGTTCATGTTTTGGTTGTGGTTTAGAAGTTTGGAGAGGAAGAACAAGAGTTTGTGTTTCCATTGTCATCCCACATTTGATGCACTACTGCATCACATGAGGTATTTCTGTTCTGCATTGCAGACACAATCTTGATGAGCTTTTTCCATCAAACCCTAGATGTTCAGCTCTAAATACATACATTCACTGCTTCAGGAGTTCATGTTCTGATCAAGTTCTTTGTTGCATCTGTTTTGAGGCGACAGACTTCCCATCCCAGTCATGAGTGTAGGGAACATGACTTGGGGTGGGACTGGAAAGACACCCATGGTGGAGTATTTGGCACACCGCTTCCTCAGTGTGGGACTCTGTCCTCTCATTCTCACTCGAGTAAGTTTGGCCCCACTCCCTCTCAATCACACCCAAGTTCCAAAATCAACATGTATGTGTTATATTGCAGGCATGGATGATGGATCAGACGGTGAAATTTTTTTCAAGGTTCTGCATGCAAGTTTACATGCAGAACCTTGAGTCTGGATGTTTCATTGATTTACTGCTCATAAAATGCAGTGAGCGGGTGAAGCAAACTCCATGCTATGTCTGAATGGAGTTTGCAATTGTGTATATATGTATCATAGCATGGATGTCAGTTGCATTGGAAAGTGGGTTATTGGGTGTCTCGTAACCTCATCAGTCAGCAGAATGCATTGGTATTTGTAAAAGCATATATGATGACATTTGTAAGCATGAGTGATGATGGTCACATTTTATATACAGTGGTGTCTCATTATCTAAGGTAGCAGAATGCAGGGATATGGAGGTGGAGATGAGGTTCGATTGCTTCAAAAGCACTTGCAAGGCACTCCAGCAAAGTTTGGGGTTGGCCCCCATCGAGCATTGCTTGCACTGTCCATACTGCACCAACAGGCTGTGCAAAATGGCAGCACCTTTGGGGCAGACTGGAGCAAGCAGAACAAGTCAAAAGAAGCTGGGGACGATGTTGGGATTGTTATCCTTGATGATGGTATGCAGGTCTGTAGTCCCCTCTTCTTGTCACATTTAGACACCAACCTTAAGTTTTGCTCTTTCTGGGGGTGAGATTGCAGCTTCTGACTGGGGGATCTCTTTACAACATTACTTCTCTAGTTTCTTCTTCTCCATGTGACAGAAGTGAAAGCTTGATAAAATGTCAGGTCATCTTTGTCTATGCAGAAATAGTTGCCAAAATGTGGGGTGTGGTAACATGAAATAATTGCTTTGGCATGTTGCTGTGTGTCAGTTGGTCATGAGCTTTGAAAGCAAATGGTTTTTTTATTGATCTTGCAGCACTTGTCAATGGCAAGAGACATAGACATTGTGATGGTCAATGTGGTCTCGGGCTTGGGAAATGGGAGAATTGTGCCACGAGGGCCCTTACGTGAGCCCCTGCAAGGTTTTAAACGAGCACAGGTGGTGGTTCTCCATCATGCAGATCTGGTATGTTTCCCCCCACCAAAGTAACAGGAGTAAATAAATATTTTGATCACTTCTAGCTCAGTTCTGTACCCTGAATCTCAATATAGAACTGAAAATTGTGGGAACTGTGCTTCCCCAAAGATGGATTGACCTCAAGAATGTAGAGATTGCCTTAGGTGGGAAGGCTTCTTGGCAAATGCTGAAACATCAGAGTGATTACTGTGCACGAGTATTATTCATCAGGAGTGCTTTGGTCTTCAGAAATTCATGGGAAGCTTCGAGATATTGATCCAATTGTCACTGGACAATGCAGTGTTGTGCAGTTTCTCTTGCTGGGAATCATGATGTGGATGCTTTGGTAAGTTCCAAGCTTTAACCTGTGTACTTTGTATTGGGGTAGGTGACAGAGCAGCAGTTGAGGAGTTTGAGAGGTATGCTTGACCATGTGCTAGGATCTGGAACAATTGTTATAGGCAGCCGAATGCGTCCACATAACTTTTACAAGGTGGACGGCAACTCAAATTTGAAGATTTCCCTTGAAGCAATGCAAGATGCTGTGGTGCTCTGTGTGTCTGGGATTGGTTGTCCAGAATCTCTCGCTTTAATTCTCCAGCAGGTTGGCATCCAATTCTGCTGCAGACTTCTGTATAGACTATGCAGGTGAACTTTTGTGCAGCAATAGTGTTATGCCCTGTTTGTAGTGGTTGGTTGCAGAAGTCATATCATAATGTGGGTGAGTCTACTGTGCTTTGAACCACAGGAAGGAGCGCTGCATGTAGAGCGTTTGGATTTTAGTGACCACCATTGGTTTGATGCAGAGGTATATTAGTTCTTTCCACATTCCAACAGCTGCTTCTAGTTTACAAGTTGCTTTCAAGAAAGAAGCCCAAGAAAGTTCATTAGTTAGAAGCAAGGAGTTAGTCCTGTCTTGCATGGTGTGTTGTCACCTCTTGGGTTCTGTAGTGAGGAGAATTGATATTGCTTGAGGTGGGTGGGATGCACACAGGATCTGAAGGAAATTCGTACTAGGCTGTGGCAATTGCATCACAGATTCAAGGAGCACAATGTGCTTCTTGTTATGACTGAGAAGGTAAATTGTTCACAGCACACACAGATTTTGAAATGTTCAGAAATTCAACTGTGGAACCAAAGATAAGAAGTGGAGAATTTTATTATTGCTTCATGGGTTCTGTCAACCATTCTTTTTACTTGCACTATCTGATCTGTCTAGTTTATGTATGCTCCTGTGAAGGACTATATGCGGGATTCAGCTACAATGGCACAGCTGTCTGATGTGGGTGCCCTGGTACTCCAATCAAGCCTAGAGATCATAAGTGGCTATGGTGATGAATATGCCTTTGATGAGTTGCTGGTGTCTGTTGCAGCCAAATGTGTCAGTGTTGTGACAAAGACTCATGAACCTGTCCACATCTGCTCAGACTTGAAGGCAATCATTCTTCAGTTCATCAGCAAATGTTTCCGAAGAGTACAGATACAAGTCTCATAGTGGGGTTTATGGTCTGCCAGAATTTGCACTTTTCACTATTCAGTTGAGCCAATTGAGGCAGGATATCTTGCTGGATCTAGGGTTTAGGGTTTAGACCCAGCTGAGAAGTTCAATTTGTGAGGCAGGATCATCTTGCTGGATTTAGGATTTAGGGTTTAGACCACAGGAACATTACCGTTGGTGCAGAGTCAGGAGATCCCAATAATTGCATGTATTTCCATACAGAGTGGGCATTAATTGGTGGCATGGAATGGTTGGATGCAAGAGATGAAGCAACATCATGGGGTAAAAGGATATATAAGGCCACTAGGGTACAAGAGATGATATGAGATGCAGTTTACTGTGTAATGGACAGCAGTTGCATTAACAATTGTTAGGAGTTTCCTCACCTCTGCCTGGAGAGAATGCAGAAAGGATATGTATGGACCGCCCCCCCAGGTCAGGGTGTCAACTCTCTTGAAATCCTCATGGCCAGAAGAAGCCATGGATGCAAGCAATTGTGAGGCCGAGTACACTTTACTTGCTACAAAGGACCTAAGGTTCCCAATTCCAACACCTAACTGAATGATGTCATTCTTGTCAAGCACAGGATGGCAGGTGACTAACTGATTTATCTTGCTAAGGGGGCCCTTGACAAACAGGGAGCTCATATCTTCCATATTCATATACTTCTGCTGAGTTTGTCCTCACAAAATTTTCAATTATATACTTGCTAGAATTGTTCTTCCAAGATTCCAGATGAGTTTTGTTATTGATGAAATGCAGTCAATTCCAGGATGGTACTTGCTTCTATTTCAGATGATCCTGGATGCAGAATCAAAGATCAGAGTTTAAACCAAGAGTTGCAAGTGAGCAAATTACCACAATAACAGCTGCAAACTATCATGACAATACATGAAGCTTAAGGGCAAGACTGGAAAGCTTGGTGGTTGCTGTTCCATAACATAAGGAGGTGCATCAGGACCCATCCCATTCCCAGCACTGCCTCCATGGCTCCACCCCTCCCTTTCTTTCTTGTAAAGGAGACAAAGGGTTTAGGGGTTCAGGGTTTTTCCAGCAACAGCAGATTTGGTGTTCAAGACTCATACACTCCCCATCACCACACCACAATTTGTAAAGTTATCTATTGTTTTCTCGTTGAGAACGCAGTTAGTAAGCACCACATGCACCTACCTTCAATTGAATACAACACCATAAGCAACATAGGCACTGGTCGTGCAGCAAATAATTGAGCACCTGTTGCCAGTACAAGGGTTCAGGGTTTCAGAGGGTTATTTTTCACATTTGGTACCTTGAACTAATATGGGTAATGTTACATAAAATTCCAATTCAATTTCCAGCTGTGCTAATTCTTCCCATAAACAAATAACCATATCATTTTTAGGAAAATTTTGATTTTCATCAACTTCTTCTCTGTTTTCTCCCCCCTTTCTAACTACAGAAAGCTCATTTGTAATCATGTTGCAGGTGCTGAAATGGCTTTAGACATGTCAAGGTTCGAAAGCCTGCAGGTTCCCAGAATATTCTCGGGAAGTTCTTCCTCTGTGTTTGCCTGATTTCAAATGACAACACAAACCCAAAACTATGTAAATCCCCCATTCTCTTACCACATCTTCTTTTCCTGATTTGGGTATTATACGCTGTGGCACTTTGTAGTATTTCGCTTGCTATTGATCACTGATTTGAATGTCTTGGTGGGACATACATTTCTGGCATGACAGAAACCCTAAACCCTAAGAATATGGTTGCAAGAACTGTTGATAAAAATTGACACTTATACTTTTATCTTGACACAGAATTGACAAGACTCTTCAGGTCAACATCGGAAGATAACAAGCAGCACACACTTTGTGAGTTACTGGGAGTACAAGATACCTGAATGAGAAAGGCCATCTCAATGACCAATTTACTTAGGTAACCGATCACCAAGTTTACAACTCCTTTGGCAACTGATGATGATCCAATGTCCACATCCAGCTGCATCCAGTAATTTGAACACAATCCACAACTCATTCAACACTCCTGGTATGTTTTCATCCAGAAAAGAAAAAAGAAAGCTCTCTCCATTGAATTCCCCATCATCAAAGAGTTGAAACAGTTGGTTAGTAGTAACACCTCCAAGTAGTTGTGACCCGAGAAGTAAGTAATTTCCAAAGCTTCACCAACCAAGCAGGCTGTCTTCCCAACACTTTGCTTCACAATCCATGATCCCTACAATTCCATCACCAAAGTAGTGTACCCACATACCCACTCCCCAACACTCAACAGTTTTGTTTGAACACAATTCAATCCTTCCCCCAAAAAAACAAACCCCAACAGAGGTTTTGCAGCATCAACAACAGACATACAAACCTAGAATGAATGTGCTTTGTGAAGAAAATGCACAGATTGAAATCACCAAAGTTTGACTTTCTTTACCTTTGCAATATGTGGGATAAGCTTGAAGCGGCTGTTTCGATATCTGTCGTCTTCATGAACAAAACTTTCCAGGAGTGGAAACCTTGAGAGAGGTTGGCTAACCATGTAGTAGAGAACCAGGGAGTGGGTAGGAGTTCCAGGAACCTGTAGTACAAACAAGACCCATGACATGTTTCTTGAATAAATGGGTGTCCTTCATGTGTATGTATGTAAGCACCCAGGTTCAAGAGATTTAAAAGTCTTCAAAATGCCATGCAAAACTTTTGATGCCAAGCTCTGGATTTGTTGATAAAATTGCATATTTCAGCAGAGAATGGTAATACAGGTTTCCAGCTAGAATCTGTGTGATTTGCAACTCACTTGAAGATTGATGACAAAGAAGAAAAGATCCTCCACTTCAGCAGCACTCTTCTGCATCCATCCACAGCGGTAGCAGTTGATTGATCTTAGTATGACAGACTAATGAACATATGATACAAACATGAAGAGAGCTTCAAATCCAAATTCATGGAGGAACCAGGTGCATGATCTGGATTCCCATTGACCACAGATTTCCTAGGGAACACAGAACTGAGTGCAAGATCTGGACTCCCATTGACCAACAATTTTTTTCCCCAGGAACATGTAATCAATGCAATTCCATATGCTTTGATGTACCCAAAGATAGAGCAACAAAAGCTTGGATTAGGTATTTATCTTAGTGAAACCATTTGAGTCAGATTTATTTTCATATGGACCTGTTGAGCTTCTAGTTTCTGAAGGACGCAACCAGATCGACTGGCGACATGGTCCTCACGCTTGTCAGACTTGAACCAATCAGCTGCTACAAACTGCATGATTGGATTCCCAGCCTTCACCTGCAACAACCCACATGTAGAACTATCAAAACACTAACCACTCTGAACCACATTTACGTATCTCACACAATTTGGTGGGTTGGTTTGTGTCACAGAATCGGAAGTTGTTGTAATATTAGGTTTTGAATTCACTCTAATTTCCTTCACAGTAGTCATTCTTGGGTGGTGGGCAGAAGTTACAAGTTGCCATGCATGTCAAATGTGAATGGGGAGCCAATAAAAAAAAGCCAGGACATGATGAACACAATCATGAAGGAAAAGAACACACCCACCTTTTTCTGATTTTTCAAGTATTGCTTTCCCCGAATGAGGAAGGTACTTGCATCCGCTGTGCTCCAAGAGCTGCAAGAACTTGAGCTTGTACCCATTGGCAATGATCCTTCTTGATTCAAAAAGCTGACAGCATCTAGACCAATTCCACGAGATGAGCGTTGCCTTTGAGTCTCTCTTTGAGCTGGCAAAAAAGCAAAAAATCACCAAAAGAAACAGTCAGCAATTTGCCTAAAGCCTTCACATTGAGTGTAGGAAATCTTTTGATCTGTAAAGAAGAGACTCTAGTCCACTCTCAAGTCTGCAACATGATGGATAGATAGCTTGCAACATGATAGGTGAGTCTAGAAATCCTTCAAATCTCTAGAGATTGGACTCTGTCTACTCTACAATTACATTCCAGAGCTGCTGCTGCTGCTACTGATCCCATTCACAATATACTCAAAGAAGCTACTACAAAGCACAATTGATAGAAAATGGATGCTGGAAAAAAGACAGCTTGCTTTTACACAATACCAGAAGCAAGATCATGAAGACGCTTCCTGAAGGTTGCAGCTGCAAGTATCTTCTGACCTCCACCTCCAACCTAGGTTCAGAATCAAAGAGAGTTTTGCATCAGTTTTAGTGTCCAGAATGAAGTGGAAACTAAACCCTAAACCCAGATAACATCTCAAAGGCTGGGAGAGAGGCACACAGAGAGAGAGTCCAACCTGCTTTTTCTGGTCAGTTTCATCAAAAGTTCCTTCACTCTCAGAAGAGTATTGCAATTCCGAATCCAGCTCGTGTTCCCGCGAAGATTCCTCCGCATCAAAGAACTCATCATCGGCCCCCTGAAGAAATGTGCTATGGCTCTCTTCTATGAATGCTTGTGGTCCTTTCCCCTCCTGCTGCTGCAAGCTGCTAACCTTGCTGACATCCCTACTCTTGGCCTGTACAACTGTGCTGAGGCTTTCATCATTCAATTCTGTTGGTTCTTGGTTGATGACCGGCTTTTCCTTCACCTTGTACAATTCTCTGATTGCTGCAACATGATGATGAGCAGCAATTGTCTCAGATCTACTACTACAGTTCCACTTCTTCAAAACCAAACACAATGTACAAATCAAAATTCTCGAATAACCCATTCATTACCTGCAATACGCTCCAGCATACAAAGTGTCATGTCTCTGTTCCGAGAAGGAACCCAGAATGCCTTCCAGTCCTTCCAGTCTACCATCAGCATATGCTTTACAAGAGACCGTTCGTGGAAACCCCCTTGTGGCTGCAAAGGTGAAATCACATAACCTCCACCTGCACAACAATGATGCCAACAATGGTGCCACCCACCATCTCTTGTCAATCATATCATCACCTTCCTACCAACAAAATGCCACAACACCTGCCACAGATGGAACATCATTACCTAGAGAGTGTTTAATTCTGTTCCATTTTTCAAAACCAGGGTATCTCTAAGCATCCACAGAGACACACAATGCCTCTTTTTGGAGGTGGATTTTCTTATGGCCAAACACAATACACTAAGGAAAGAAGAGAATCCAACAAGAGATACTAACATTCTAGCTGGCACACTTGAAGAAATTCTCACTTTTTAGCCAAGCACGCCGGAAACCTGAACGTGTTGGACACTTCTCATGAGTCACTGAGTGATAGAGTATCACTGCAAGAGAAAAAGACCACAAAGTGAAAGCTAAGAGCATGGTGAAGAGATTACAAAACACCAGTGTAAAATCTCCATGAATCCAACAGAACATTGCACGGAAAAACCAAACCCCAATTGCAGATTATGTCTCTTTGCCTTATCAAACAAACTATAGCAAATGCATGACATACCATAAGATCCATCATCCTCACGGCGCCAGTAACGATGCAATAGCAAATCCCGTGGATCCATACGCCTGCACTACATCATACACAAACTTTTACATCTGCTGGTAGATGAGTATCATCAAATCTACAAAATCACAGACAAAATTCTCCACATCAACACTTTGAGTGAATGTTTTAACATGAAGACCAAAATGAGTGGCAGTTGGTCATAACCTTGACAGAGTTTTTCTTTCTCACAAAATATCAGACCATCCCCGCCTTCATCACAAAAATTAGCAGTCCATGAGCTGCCATGACTGACTGCACACTTTGACTTCATCAGCACCACAACAGTGGATGTAGATAAGAATATAAAATGGAAAATGCACACACACACACACACACACACACATAAAATGTCTATTGAAATTGTGTTGCAATGGGAGGGAAAAGAATACTCAACAGGAAGAAGACAAAGACATGATGTTGGCTAGTACTCAAGAGACATAACTGCATTCATATAGGGTTTAGGGTTTAGGGTACCAAGGGAGCCAATGTGTATGTAACTGTTTGTGGACAATATCCGTATGTCCATCCACATACTCAATCACTCTCCCCTTCCAAAAGCAAAAATCCCACCTGCATCCACAGAGTTTTGGAAGATGTAAGAGTCTGGATGGGTGAGCATACCTGGCCATCAACTGAAATGCATGAATTTTGTGATACAGAGAGAGAGTGGGTGAGTTTTTTGTCATGGAATGAATGAATAAGTGGATCCAACTGTGGACATTGCAAAAAAAGCCATACATTCTGGCTTGAGACCGGAATGGACTTACTCTGCTCGTGAGGGACCAAGTGACATGACTGTCTCAAAAATAGCCTCAGAAGTTGCATGCACAACACCGACAGACATCAGTGCTGGTGGATCTTCTCCTCGCTGCAAGAAAAAGATGTTTGTTTTACTTTGCCAGAAAAAAACCAATTTGGGAAAAAACACAATAAGAATTCATCATAGGGCTGGGCCAGAGAACCCATTTGGAAAAATACAAAATAAGAATCCATAATGGGCCAGAAAACCCATTTGGAGAAAAACATAATAATATTTCCTAATAGGGTCAGAAAACCCATTTGGAAAAAATACAATAAGAATTCATAACAGAGCCAAAAAACCTATTTGGACAGAAACCCACTGAGAATTCATAATAAGACCAGAAAACCCATTGGAAAAAAACCACTAAGAATTCAAAAAAGGGCTGGAGAACCCATTTCAAGAAAATACACAAAGAATTCATACTAGGGCAACTTCAAAGACCAAGATATGAGTTATGGACTGAACCTTGTGTTTTCTCCAATCAAATTTGGAAATTTGTTTTCAAATTTGGGAAGAAAATCATGTTGGCTAAAACAATACCTTGTCCTTGAGATTGCCCTTATCATCAGTGGTTTCTTTGAACAGACGCAATCCTGAACACCATTCAAAGAAAAATAGTGAAGGTAAGCTCGAAGTGGGTCCATATCAAATTGGGGAGAATATCAATCAGCCAACGCAGCAAGATGCAGAAATATACTTAATTTGCATAATTTCAATCAATTAGCAAGTTTGCCAGCTACATAAAAAAAATGTGTTCATAAGTAGTGATTTTTAAATTACAAAAGGGTTTAAGATTTTACCATTTTTACAGCCAAAAATTTGCCAGGGAGAAGTTGCAACTACATCTGGAGAGGCGTCCTTAGCTAGCAAGGGTCCAGTCCAGTCCCGACTATCTGCAGGGTGGACTAGATCAATTACTAATTTTCACAATGTAATTGAAAGAGCTGTTGACCCTAAGAAGCTTATGGTGAAGGATGGAATCTCTCCTCAGTGCCAATTACATCCGATAATGGCCATATCACCCACACATACACCCACCCACCCACCTGCAAAGTTACTAGTTGAATCCTCTCTGTGCATGCTATCTCCTCCTGCACCAGATGTGTCATGCACATGTCCACTTCCTTTCCGCCCAGAGAGCCTGAAACAACAACAACAACATCTGCGAATTCATATAACAAAAAACCTGGAAACAAAACCCATCTGCAAATTCACATACAAACAAAAGGCCCCAGACAAAACCCATCTGTGAATTCAAATAAAAGCAAAACCCCTAAAACAAAACCTGTCCATCTGTGAATTCATATTAACAAAAACCCCTGAAACAAAGACTGTCTGTCTGTGAGTTCACAATCGCACAAAAACCCTTGAAACAAAATGCATCTCATGTGAATCCAAATAAAACAAAACCCCCCAAAAGAACAACACCATCTTTATGTGAATTTGCATAAAACCCCGAAGAGAAAACCCTCAAACAAAACCCATATGTGAAGTTCTTGTAATGAAAGAATCCTCACCCAACTCATGAGTTGCATAATTATCTTAATTGTCATTGCATCAACAACCCTAATTAGTCCTAATCATCATGGCATCAAAAATCCCAATTGGCCTTAATCATCATCTGTCACATAGTAGCATTTATAAGAGCAGTAAATTGTGAGAAAATTGCAATAAAAAAACCCAAAGGAACTACCTACTCTGTTGCATTTGCAGTACCTAAATGGATGCCATTTCTTTCCAGGACCTGGTACAAAAGGCCTGTCATTCCCAGGTGCATGTTCCTGCATAAAAACCAAACCTTTGCTCTTTGTGTTATGACAAAAGAAAAAAAATTGTAATGCAAACCCTACAAACTGCAAATCAAACTCTTTTCTTGGAATCTTACTTTGAAATCCCTATCACAAAATCGAAACTGGGTGCAGCACCAACGATTCACTTCAAAGCAAAAAACTTGATTTCAAACTGACATTGTTGTATAATGTGCAAAAAGAAACCAAAAAAAAAGAAATGCTGGAGTTGCATAGTCAAAAAGCTTCAGTCTTCTTCGTCTGGAAGAATTTGGTCTTCTTGTTTTTTTCTTTCTTTACTATAGAATTGAGCATTTATTATACCTCCTCAGCAGCTTCTCGAAAAGCTTGCATCCATTTGGCTGCTTCCTCTGCACTTCTTGTTCCAAACTGTCACATGCATATACCATCAGTGAGTATGTTATCAGTATCAATCCCTCCTGCTGCTCAACATCCCCTGGCAGTGGTGCCACATCAAAATGAAAATGGGATCAGATCTCGAATTTCATTACAAAAAAAATCTTGGTAATCATGTGTTTAGTGATTCAGTCAGAAAAAAATCTTCACCAAAATGGGTCTCAAATTCACTTTGAAATTTCTTCACCAAAATGGGTTTCGATGATTTCACTCATGCAGAAACCATTTAGACAATCTTCTTCACCAGATGATAGTTTAGATTAATTCATTCATGCAGGATTGATTCTTCACCCAAAGTAGGTTTTGATTCTCTAAGAATCAATCCTTCTTCCTTGACCAAATCAGTTGTTTGATTCCCACAGAATTCATTCTTCAACAAAAAAATAAAATGGGTTTTGATTCTCTCAGAATCCTAACCTTCTTCCCCACAAAATTAGGTTTTGATTCTCTCAGAATCCTATCCTTCTTCTCCACAAAATGGGGTTTTGATTCTCTCAGAATCCCATCATTTATTCCCACCAAATGGGCTTTTGAGTCTCTCAGATTCCTTCCTTCTTCACCGAATGGATTTTGATGCACTCAGGATTCTTTCTTAATCCAATGGGTTTTGATTAACTCAGGATTCTTTCTTCTTCACCAAATAAATGGGTTTGATTTCTTCTCACAAATTTTTTTTGTTTTTTGTTTTTTGTTTTTGGTTATTGTTGCAGGAATCGCAGAATGGATTTTCTGCCTGAAGAAAGAAAAACTTCACAGATCCTTGAAAAAAACTATGTTACTTACCTTGAGATGATCTTCATATTTTTCAGGATGATGGAGTGAAAATGTGAAGAAAACCTGCAAAAGCAGCAAAAACACACACACAATACCCACAAGTTTTTGTTTTTATTTTTAAAAGCAAACAGTCAGAGATCGATGAAACAGACACATAGCATTTCTACTTGTAGGAAATCAATCACGACTTCAAGTCAGACCAGCAAAAAATTATAATTCCGGAGGACTTGTCAATGTACATCATCGAGCTTCTTAACATCATACCCGGGAATGAATCACTTCACGGCCATGATCTATCACGCGTGTGTAGAGCTCGATGGGTCCACTCCTCACTGGCGTCTGCGAAAATAAAAAATCTCTCATCAAACTCACTCTCTCTCTCTCTCTCTCTCTCTCTCTCTCTCGCACACACATTTCAATTCCTCCTCAAAGAAAAAACAAGAAAAACTGTGTAGAATAAGAAGAAGAAGAAGAAGACGATGATGATGATTTTGTAGCTACCCATTTTGTGGATCTAAATGGGTAGAAAACAAAACAACCGGAACTACAAAGAATACCCATGTGTGTGTATTTTTTCCCTCTAGACTTTGTACCTACCTCGTCTTTGCTGGCGGGTTTGTCTTTGTAAGAAGAAGCTCGATTCCCTACCAACACCACGTAACGCTTGCGCGGATGGTTCAAACGTAGCTTATGGGAGTGTATATAGTACAAGTAGCCTTCCATCGCGCCTTGCTTGTCCCCTTCCCTCGCTCTTCCCTCCTCTTCTTTTTCTTCTTCCTCCTCCTCCTCCTTCTCCTTCTCCCGACACTTTCTGCTGCAGAATTTTTACTCAGCTACTGCCGAGCTTTCTTAGCTTAAGGAAAAACAGTCCTGGTGTCATGGGTCAGCAGCAAACAACAACAAGAAGAGCGAGTGCTGGGAGTCCCCGACCAGAAACTACACGATCTGGAACAGAAAAATGTATTTTTTGGGGGTGGGTAGAGGGGTTTCTGCATTGATTTGTGCAGCGATTGCACTACTCTCCCACAAGTAGTGAGTGTGGATTGAAGGAAGAGCATTTTGAGAGTTGACAAATCGGCAGGCGAAGATTGCACCTCTGGAAGTGGATGCACATCGCAAACACGCTGTACGTGTCCCGGGAAGCGCGCCGCTCGCGACGTGTGTCGCGGAGACGTGGCCACCAGGAGACGGCCGGGTGTCGTTGTGGTGGTGGTGGTGGTGTTGGGGTCCCCCATTTCTTTTAGGATTATGTAAAAGATGGAAAACTGCCAAAATGGGACACGAAACAGAATAGAGGAAAATCAAATTCGATGTGCCCACGAAATTTACTTACAGGCGAAGGTTTCGGATACAGGGTCTTCTGGAATTGAGGTCCCTTACCGAGGCACCTAAATTGCCAAATTTTAAGAGCATCACCAGCGGTGCTCACTATGTGATCGTGCGAAAATATATTTCACTTCCAATTCTAGTTATGTACTCTTTTGCAACCCCACCCATAAAACTGAAACTTGGACAACAAATAAGTGGGGGACTACTAATAGCAAACCACCTGGACCAATCATTATGATGAGCCAATCAGAAACACTGAGCAGCAAGTTAGATCATATTTATTATGCTCTTTTTTTATGGAGGTGCACAGCACCTTTTACCAGCCACGGCAACATGCCGAATTATGGGGAGCCAAAACCATTTTCTTGAGCCAAACCGGCATATGGTGGATTTTCTTCATCTAATTGCCTCCCTAGAATTGGATAAATTTTCCAAATAAGAAGAGACACCTCACAAACCCACCCCAGTAAAGGCCATCCCCAAAATGCAAAACCTTAGTTATAATTATGTGTCATCCCCAGACCCGTACATGTGTTGTTGAGGACCTTATTTCATTTTTAAAGGAAATAAGAAAAAACACCATACAACTACCAAACCCATTATTGTGTCCCATAGTTCACATTAGCCGAGGCCCAAAATGGTAAAGAATAGGGATAGGTGTACAAGTTTTTGGCTCTCTCAATGAGGTGATCGAACATGCACTTAAGAGGCCTAGTTTTTTTTTTCTTTTTCTTTTGGGGAGGGTGGGCTTTTGTTGTTCCCATCAAACTCCCATGATGTTCCCAAAGTTTTCTCTCAACGTGTTCCCAATAGCACCTCATCCCCCATTATTGGGGTTCAGGGGGCGGCTTCAACACATGTCTATTCAAATCATTAATTAATTTCCAGATTCCATGTTGAAAATAAAATGCTACAAAATATTCTCTTCTTTTTTTGTTAAGGAAATTTTTCTTATTCAAATCAATAAATTTTTTGGAATTTTCAACATTTTAAAATATAATATAATTTAGGTCCATTCAAGCTACCAAGGTACTATGTAATAATGTCAAACTAATTTCCTTTTTGTGACACCTTGCAAACCTTAGTTTGCGGCATAATGCAATTGGGTCCCCCCTTGGGCCCCCTGGGCCCTATTCCCAGTCAACTTACCCAGGCCAACACTTGTCCCAACCTCAGTACCTGGTTGGGGTTTCTTTCATTTCTTTTCCTCTTATGTAAAAGACATTCTCTTATTTGAGAGAATCCCAAAACAAAATCACCAGCCCATGTCCCAAAACGAGGTGCCAAAAGTCGTCGACAACAGAGAAACCCTAGTAAATTAGGGCACAGGGATAGCTTGAGGGTTTTCTGCTTCTCTCGTTCTCCCTCCATAGCTGCTGTTGATGTTTCGCGGTGCGGAAGTGTTTGGCTCCGCTCTTCCATCGTCTCCTCGGCACAGGTCAGAGAAACTTTACCATCGCCTGCGACTTTCTCTATCTCCTCTCTCTCTTGATTTTTTTCTTTAAATTCTTTTTTTTTGGGGGGCTATTTTTTTTTCTGTTTTTCTTTTTCTCAACCTGTAGAAATGCACCTCTGTGTAAAGCAACGCATGCAGTGCAACAAAGGGTTTTGCTTGCTATTGCAAAATCTAGGTCCATGTTTGCAGGAAAAAAAATTAATCTAGACATTTGGGCTTTGGCTTTTTAAGTTTGTAACTAGGTTACTTTTCTTGTTTCTTCGGGTGGTTTCGGCTTCTTTTTTGTGGTTTAGATTGTTGCCCTCGCATTCTTGGGGTGTTGGGCACTAGTCGTTCTTGCACTTGTCATTTGTTTCTAGTAGGATTATCGCTCTATTCTTCTAGATGTAGTAATACATGTTGAGACCAGCACTTTCCCATTCCAAATGGCATTATGAAATGTTCGATTCATATTACCCTAGGTTGTCCACTTTTAGTCCCATCTTTTAAGAGCCTAGTGGTTCAATTTTATCCCCAGTTGCAGGTTTCTTCGTCAGATCGCCTACATGAGCAGGATTTTATTTTGCTTCTAGTAGATGTTCCTTCGGATATCATGCAAGCACATCTCCATTCATGTGCGGGTCCAAGGGCAGGCGCTTGGTTATTAACTCATTCTACCATACCAACATTTCATCATCAGCCCACTTTCTTACAACATTGTGTACCCATCTTGGTTTGCCACATCCTATGGTTGCCCACCTTTCATGGTGTCAATGTGGTCATACCATTGATGATCTAGGTACACATTTGCTTTTATGTCTTTGCAAGAATGAACATATAGCAACCCACAACACACTTCAAATTACTATCGCAGCTATTACTTTGGAAAGTGAAGCACATGTTCAAAGGGAAGTATCCGACCTTTTCCCTCGCCACACCTAATGATGAGTGGATATCCTTATCATCAAAAACAATTTTTGAACTTTGATGGACATTGTCATTATTGATTCGACTCACACATATACGGTGTAATGAATGTCAATGACAACAACACATGCAGTAATGATGGCATATTCAAAAGAAAACACAATCTTGTGTTGAACAAACATTAAATGATGACTTCATTCCCTTTGCTATTGCAATGTATGGGTGTCTTCATTCTCGTTTTGATTCATTTTTTACCACTTGTGCATAGACAGACCACTATTGCGCATCATCAATGGCCTTCATTAGTCCCCTCAATGTTTGTTTCTCACTATTGACAACATGTGTCCATGACCTTGTAGTGTGCGCAAGCCATAATGATTCTTCAATAGGCTGTTGCATTTGGTCAGGGTTCTTCACCTCTTCCACACATCATAGCTAATGCACCTCCGTCATTAGTTAATTTGTGGCAGATGATAACTTTTTAGTCTTAAGTTTTTTTTGTTATCATTGATCATCATTTCGTAACCATGCGTCCTATTTGCATAAGGTTTTTTCCTTATTTTTTGTTGATTGTTTGCTTTTGTTTTTACTTTGGGTTGTGTTTATTCATGCTCTCATTTGCCTTGTATTTTTTATGGATGGGAGGTTGTGTTATTTATGGAGATGATGACTCAAACCATCTTTGAGTTGGTGGGAGAGGGGGGGTTTAGAACGAACCAAAATATAATAAAAATTTCAATGCCCCAAATTCATAAAAAAATTTAAAGAATCTCACACCAAATTGGAATGGGCAAATAAATAATTTCAAAGTTCAATCAAAATAAGTTTCATCACAAACTTGCCCCCTCTTTGTATGAGTGCTTTTACAACACCTTAACAATATGTTCAATGTTCAATGTTGATACAATCATTAATATGATGTTAAGGTGACATTATAACAACATGTCCTGAAATGGCATTGATATAATACTAAAACATTTGACATCTTATCAACATTAAACCAATGAAAAAAATATGACCAACATTGGCACAACATACATTAATAAGTCATCAAATTGATGATTATATGTTGAAAATTCAATGTTAATATGGTCATTGATACAATATGTTGATGGCATTATAATAATATGTATTGAATTAGCATTGGGATTGTTTTGACATTGATTCATAGCAAATCAATACAACATTGCATTTATATTGTTCCATATAAATTATATAAAATATATATGTATTATATATAGGTAAAGTGAAAAAAAACTCCAAGTCTTCCACTTGAATTGATATATAAATAAAGTTTTGAACTAAGGTTCGAATAATAGGAATAATTCCCTAAAGTGGTTTTGTGCATCATTGATTTGCCTGCTTGTTTCCTTCATTACAAAGGATATAGAAGAATCTTGAGTGGAACTACTACTCAGGCATCACCCAAGAGCAAGAGATGTATTATCAATGTTAAAATTTTGTTACAACTAGGTCCAACACAAGGAACTTAGATTTTTACTACATAAAAATCTCATCAAATGAGGGCCAATGTTCTATTGTTATAACATACATTATAGTCTTCCTAGAGTTTGAACACATGTTGCCATGTAAAAAAACCAGGGCTTACCTAGAAATGGAAGCTGAATGTAAACTTGTAAGCCTGGAGAAAAATCTAGAAAAGGAGGTACATGTAGTAAATTCAAAAATCTCGAAAAAGAACCCTTCTAATCATGATACCAAAAAGGTGTTACCTGATTGTCAATGGAATTCATTGTCAAATCCAAGGGTAGGATATTGAGGCATGAACCAAAGATTAGACGTTTCATTAGACATACTACAACATAACAACCCATGTGAAAGAGGTAATAAGATAATGAAAAAACCCAAGTTAAATTCATTCAGACTACATGAAGATTCACCCATTTTAGGAGAGAGGAAGATTTGCAAGCTCAAAAGGGAAACGAAAGAAAAAACTCACCTTCAATACCCTTTGTTGCATCCTTGAAATTGCTAGTGAAATATTGTTGTATATATAACATCAAGCCAAATTGTCTTTTCACTTGTTCTTCTTATCGCAACCCTACTTGGGAAAGTGTGAGGATGAGACTCACACTCTTGAAATGGGGACTTGGGAGTCCTCCGGGACTCCTGAAACTTCAAAGTCCGATTGTAGGGGTCAAAACACCTCGCATTGGGATGTTCTTTATATCATTGAAAAGCTATTGAAGTTTAGATGTCGAAAATGGCCTCGCATTGGCCATTTGGATATCTATAGCACAAGTTATGGCAAAAAGAAGGGTCGAAAGTCAAACTGACCATTAAAAGTCGAGAATCGACCCGACCCCGGTGCGTGCAAGTGAAGTGTGACACACCGTTGGAAAGCTCTCGAGGAGAGCTACGATTTTGCTTAGACCTCATCCCAATTGGAGGTCTTAACAAAGAGTTATGATCGCTCAAAGTCCCAAAAGTCCAAACCAGGACAGTTTCGGGACTCCTCCTTGGGAGTCTCGGGACAAAAAGCCATTTGGATGTGGGTGCCATGGAGAGGCACAAAGTATACTATATGGGGGAAGGTGGTGGCTTCCCCCGAATCCGGGCCATGGTGAATCAAGTGAGTCCAGAGTTGCCTGTGGCTTGTCCTAGCACCAAGTGTGCTCCAAAATGTGAACTAACCAACTTGTTGGTTGGTTTGATGTAGCTTCGAATAAGTGAATAGCTTGTCACTTCTTCCTAGTCCCATCCCGGAGCTTCAGCACGCCCCTCTACCCCTTTTAGTGCTGAGAATTGGGAACGTGCCCCCAGTCCCCCACAATTCTGCAACTAGAATACTTAGGCCCAACTTGGGGGCTAATTAGGGACTTGGGAGCGCATCACTTCTCCTCTTGTCAGGCCCTTGCTATTAAATAGCATCCACACCCCTATGAAAACAAAATTACCTTCCTTTGTGAGCTTACCTAATTCTTCAATCTCTACTCCATTTAACGATTTCAAATTTACAATTTGTGGGTCACCTTCAACGTCTTCTAGTCTTTCATTAATGTTAGGGTTGACTAATGCACCAATAGTGCTTACTCTAAGTGACCTTAAATTACTTTCAGAAACATTGTGTAAGATTTCTTTAAAATGTATTATAAGCAAGCACGGTAGAATCCCCAAACACGAGGATCATTGACATAATGAAAACCATCTGCAGTCTTGAAACACACACGACTCCTACAACCTGAACTATTGTTGTTGGTACTACTGCTCTTGTTATTATTTTCATTTGAATTAACAAAGATTGTCCTATTTTGTCATTGCTCTCTATGACATTCATGGCATGACATGTGACAATGCTAAGAACCCAAGTTTGTGCTAAAGGCAACTTATGAATCTCACACACTGTAGTTAACAGCCCAACAATCTATGCTAGTGCAATTTAACATGCAAAAAACGAGCATTGAGTAGGGTTACCAAAATGTCCTTGAACTCTTCAACAAATGCTGCAACATTTAAGCTCTATTTCATTTGTTGTTTTAAGCAATCAGAGAAACCACCAACAACCAGTAAGAATTAGCAACATTACATTCTTGAATGGAAGGTATACAAACAATCCTTATATCCCCCCATCTAAAAGTACTACTCCCTTTTGCATCTATCTACAACTTGCATCATAACCTTATAGTTGCTTAAGCCATCAACTTCAATAAAATATTAGAAAGAGGACATCTATGTGATTGGAAAGACAACTCTTCTTTGAAGGTAACTAATATGTCAATTCTAGCAATATGACAACAACTATGAATCTAATCCATTCTAGAGCGAGGTAACAAATATTACCTATTCGTGAATGTACTCCATTTCATAGCAAAGCTAACAAAGATTACAAAATCTGCAATAGGAATAAGCAATCCAAGTATACAGAATCCGAACCCAAAACTATAGGTTTTAGCAACCTCAAAATTATGTGATGCCATTAAGGCTAATTTGGCAATGTGAATTGAACTAGATTTCCCTCCCCATGCAAAGTTTTCTTGAATGTACTAAGATGCTTATTCATCTTCACTAGTTTTTTTAATGGAAAATTAACCAATCTGCATGCATTAAAGCATCACATTTGGGAGGATATTTGTCTTATGCATATTCCTCCTCATGGGGATGATCCAGGATCTGGAACTTCTTCAACATAGGAATGACATCGACAATCTTGTCTTCAAGGAGCTTCATATTATGGGCTTGTACTCGGCCATCCACGTGTGACAAGTTCTTATCCTCCATCGCAAGCTCCAACGAGTAGAAAATGAAAAAAAATTGCTCCAAGGTGAGATCCACCTTTTTAGAAGGATTGTAATGTGATCCCACAATGACTTTAGCCATTGCTCCATGAATTGTTGTAGAGCCATAGGGATCAATTTGTCCATATGGTAACTCTGCAATGCGCCATTTGTCTTCATTTCTCAAAGTGTCCAAAGCCTCCTTCCATTCCTCCTTCACAGTCATGGATGCATTTAAGGGGGGTTTCGAGATGTGGAGGAGATAGTACAATTCCTCTCAGGCTATTCAGGTATAATTACCTCTTATATCCCTCATTTGTTTGGCAACCCACCGACCAAGGCCTGGCTCTTGCAGGGTTTGAGGTCCCCAGGCCTAGAGAAAAACCTGTTGTGTTTCGGTGTCCTCTTCAAGGATTGCAAAGGTATGCAAGATTGCATCCTTCATCGTCTCCATCGATGGATAGAATGTGCAGATTGTTACATCTTTTCCTAAGAACAATTCCCTTCTAATATATGATAGTTTTTTTTGCACAAAAATTCAACATTTTGTGGGAATTATTATGGGCAAGAGGAACATAAAAACCACATCTTCATCCTATTTTTTTTAATCATCTTATTAATATTTTTAATTGAAAATGGAAAAACTGAATACCTTGACATAATTCCAATCCACACATTTTGGAATCACCTTGCTTTTCTGAATAGCTAGGTGCAAATTTTCAGAAAGCCTTTCTAATGTCTTTTCTTGTAAACTACATTTCTTCTTTAGTTTTTGGAAAAGAAGGTGATCAACTAGAGACATTCGAATTAACCCTCCTCCACCATCAAGTAACACCTCTGTCTTTGTCATGTTCTCTAGCAAATCTTCGGGTAGTCCATTCTCTTTTGGCAACTCCTCTTCAAAATGATTCGGTTCGATAAAAGGATTTGGTGATGTAAACACTCTAGCTTGTAAAGGAGCGCTAGGGCCAATAGGATTCAGCATCACACGACGCATGCTCAATTTTTTGCTTTACATTTCAAGTCCAAAATGATGCACCTTGAAAGAAAATACTACATGAAAAATAGTAGCCTACATGAATAGGAGCAACACTAGCTACTAATAAACAATCTTGTGCACTACTTAAAAAATTCACAAGTAAAAAAAATAAACAAAATTGACCTGAAACTTATTTACCGCATCTGAATTTGTAGTAACCACATCTGAGTGATGTTGCAAGAAATTCTACAAGCATTCAAAAAACATTATACATATTACAACTAAAACTAAATAATAACAAATACTTTACCAATAGTATCAAAAACCTTGCTCCTGCAGGATTACAATCTTATAACAAGGTGAAAAAAAACCAAACACTCCTACAACAAAATGCAATGCAAAAAAAATTATATAGTAGGCATTGACCACTTGACAAGGGAAGATATTGACATTCCACAAGAACATAGAAACAAATAGTTTAACAAAAATATTGAAAACATCAATAATCAATTTGAACACAAATTAATAAAGAAGTGACAACAAATAATCACAAAAAGACAAAGATTACTTACTGATGTGATGGAATGTAATTTCAAAAGATTGTCAAGCACCTCCTTCAGGTTGATTTATGTTCATATATAAGATTTATTATTGTGAGTGGTAATAAGAAAAACCTAAAAATCCTTGACAACTCAACAAGAGCATTCAACAAAAACAACCAAAGCATGCAAATCATAATAACCAAAGGAAACAAGAATTACCATGGGCAATTTAAAATGTATAAAGAGGATTTCCCCCTTTATCCTTCATCCATCCTTCCTTGCATATTGTTTCATTCACCCTTGCTTCATCCTCTTTTCTCTCCTATTTCAACCTTTTTTTTCTCTATGCTTCCTTCATCCTTCCTCTAATCTTGTTTAAACCCTAAACCCACTATTCACTCTCCCACTATTCTAGGTCAAGTACACTATGAGAAGTTTAGAGTTCTAGTTTTTTTGTTGAAGAAGATTTACAAAAGTTTATCCACATGGAAACTATAGAGTATGTTGATAATTTGTCTCATATGTCTTGATGACATCACAACTTTTGTTGACTCATCATCAAATAATACATCCTACATCACCCACATTGAAGGGTCAAGATTTTTCCCAAGTGTGGAAGTGCTACTGGAATCGTGATCAATCTCATACTTCTGTACCGAGCACCACATTGAAGTAATATGTTTTCATGCTACATGCGATACTTGCTAGGAAACCACAAAACCACGCAATTCTAACTACAAAGACTACACTCACAACTATAAAAACAAAACACATTAAAACTTATCCAGTTCTTACAACTGCAATGGCCTTATTGTACTACAAAGTTACAACCCAATACTCACAAGGCAACTTTGAATCTCCCAACTCTTAGGTCAAAAATACAAACTCTACATTGTGAATTTTTATGTCCCAAGTAAATGGCCTAGAATTGTTAATCAACTTCAAGTTATAGTAGCAATGCAGCTCCATTTGGACTAAATAGAAAATGCAACAGTTGCAGTGCTGCTAGGAAGCTTTAATCTGCATTCACCACTTGCTATTTTCCTACATTATATAATGAATTGTGTGTTTCACTGATCAGCTCCAAATCGAAGCCAACAAAAGTTATGATCCTTTGTGAGCCTCTGAAGTTAGATTTAGAAACTGATCCTTTCAAGGACACCAAAAACCCCTCCAAGAGCTATTACTCATGCCTCAAAACCATTACACTAGAAACCAATAAGTATTGTAGCCAAGTTTGTCACAAAATCCTATTGTCTAAAGGTAGGACTGTGAAGTTGCAAATTCAACAAGTGCTAAGGAAGATTGTAAAAAATCCTTGAAATCAGAATACATACTACCATAAGAAGAAACACACAAAGAAACATTAAAAGAAAAAAAAAACAAACAGAACCACATGTGAAGCTACTATTGTTGCCATTACTATTGGGTGTCTACCAAAACACATGGAAAAACTTGTAGTGACCTTTACATGTGAGGGAAAACCTAGCTTGTTGTGAAACATAGATATTCAAGAGACATGATTTTGTACTAGATTTGTCACTTTGCACAATATTCCTTCACAATCACAGCTCCCCTGTTGTGCCCCATGCACTTCACATTTCTTGCAAGGAAACAAACAAACAAGCACACAAAATAAATGTGGGAATTTAAACCATGATGTAACTCACTATTGAGGTGCTTTCAACTACATTTACAAAGATCATGCAAGAGAGAGAATCATTTCAATTACACCTAAAACTGAATTGACCCAATACATAACCACTCACACATCCCAAATAATGCAAGCACACTACATATTTCACAATTTTTTTTTTTTAATATGAATTTCTAGTGGTCTATTTAGCAAGGGCAGAAAAGTAAAGAGAAGACTTATTTGCAAATACTACATCACATGCATAGTTTGTTTAAGCAACAAGCTTACAACTACTTGCAGTCATATTTTCACAATAAAACTGCAATTAGTGTATTGAAAAAGCATGCTTGCAACACTTGCATAACCTTTCAACCCCAAGTTCCCTAAAGTTGTCTCTTTATTTTAAAATTAATCAAATTTCAAAAGGATACCAATTACAGAGTTTTTCCAAGAACTTCAATATAGTTCACTTACACACAAACTAGATTCGAAAATCAAAATACAAACACATTATCTAACAAAGGAACCAAATTAAAAAAACACTCCTATACTAAGGCACATCCTTGTGTGTTTACAAGAGTTTAATATATTGTGTGGAAGACTCACTAAAGGGATTAATCAATGCCAAGTAATGCAAATGAAAGATTATTTTTCACTACAAAATATAAAATGTTAGACTGGTCACTCAAACCCACCATCAAACCAATTTAGGCCCTGATTTTAGGAAAATCACGTTTGTTTCAAAAGAAGAGTAAGTGCTAGAAAGGAGGGACTAAAAAAAAAAGATAGAGTTCATAGATTAAAAACTAGATCAAAAACTTGGCCAAACTACAAGCATAAAAAAAAAAACCTCAACAAACTAGTTTCAACAATTGTTTCCACTACATATGCTTTAGCACCATCTTCATCCCAAAATTGCCTTGAACTTGCCGAACTCCCAACACCGTGCTTAATTAAGTTTCATGGGAAATCATCTCTTAAACTAGTGTGACTTCAACTAGACTCTTGACATAGTTCTCTAAAGAGTTTAAAAAGAAGTCTCTCTTGCTTGAACTTCTTTGAGTGTGTGGTAGTGGCTCTGAACCAACAAAGTGTTTGTTTCAGCAAACCTAGAACTAAGATAACAAAAATGAGTGAAGTCATAACTTTTGTGGGTGTTACTCGTCACCTACATCATGCATAGTAGTTACAAGCTGCCATAACATCCTATTGACTTGATCAGCTACTAACAAAGGTGGTGATGGGTATATCATTTTTGGCAAATTATCTTTTTAAAAAATCCATTTCTTTAGTTTCTGTCACATTTCCGAAAGCAATGAGCATACTCACTCATGATGTTGGCTAGAACTTAAGAGTTCTAACTAATAAAAAGGTATTCCCACAAAGCAGCAACAAGCTTTTGAGGTAAAATTGACTTCAATTTAGCTAGTCCTAGCAAGCATTAAGCCTAAGGAATGGAGACAACTACATAGTCAATAGTGGTTGCTTAGAACAAACTTTTCAATATTGCACTACATTTTCTGGGTGACAGTTCCTTGCAATCACATGAATGAGATAATTCTTCCACTAATGCTAGAAGCAAGACACCTAAAACAAACTAAAGTTCCTACCTTGTAGATTATGAGCTGAGCATATTAACAGTAGTCAATTAGTAGGGAGGCACCAAACATTCCACATTGCTTTTGCATCAATTCTACTATGGTCAACGAGTGCAAAAATGTTTATAAATTTGATGCATGAATCAAAATGTTTATGAACAGTAGAGCACTTACTATTCAGGTTGATGTTGACCTTGATGTTGGCCTTGCATAGATTGTTGGAGTTGGATCAATTCTTTAATCCCACAAATTAGACACTAAGTTTATGCATTGCATTACTTTAAAGCCAAAACATTAAAATTTATTGAAACAAGGTGCTGAGATTTTAGGAATGCTTGAAATCCTTAACATAAACAGTTGAATGAACTCACCTACCTGATGAGGTTCTTTTGAAGTAATAAAATAGAAACAGGATTTGCCTTTGGACAAAATCGACACTAGCTTTGTGCAACTCCATGAATATACCCCTTAAGAGATCATCAGTGTATTACAATAGAAGCTAATAACACCCAATTGGCAAAAAACTACAACCTATATTCCTTAGCACCAATAGAAAGAGCTTACAATCAATGTTGTGTCATAAGAAGTTTACCTCCAAACTTTCAAGATTGTTAATTTGACAAATAAAATGAGGGTTCTACATCATCTCCCTAAATTGTGGGTTTTGATTCAAAAGTGAGTGCAAATGTGGTTGCATGTTCATTATCTGCATAAAGAAATAGAACAAGTTATGGATGGTTCATGGCATCACAAGACCCCATAATTGGTGACACTCTTATCCACAATACTTTTTGCTCATTCCATTGAAACTCATGCCCAATTTGGACATATCATAACATTTTTACATGTGGAATCACTATAGATGAAAGGAGGTTACTAGTGCAAAACTTCTTGCTTGCTGGTGGTAGCAGAATAACTTAACGTTCAAAAAACACAACTACAACATGATCATTGAAGCCCTACCCTTCGAGCACTACAAACTGAACACTTCCATGCAACAACTTTATTGATTACGACCAGATTAGAAAGCAAGTAAACTCATGTGGAGTTAGAAACCATCGTTGTACTTGGCTCATGTACTTAAGGTTAGATAGCAAGTCTTGCATCATCTGTTAGATATGGGGGTTTTACAACATCTACTGCACTATGCCAAGATCCAAAATTCCCCCAGCATCACCCAATGACCCAAGATTTGGCAAGCCAAGACCTGTTTATCCTTCCATGTTAAGAAGTCCCTTGCCTACACCTATTGTTGGTACAGTTCTAAGTGGTGTCTGACTGACTTCCCCTACACCTGCATTAGCTGTAGCAACTAGTACCACGACCATACAAAACAATCATATGCTAAAAGGTGCAGATGGGTCCCAAAATATTTACTTACAACATTTGATGACTACCAGACATCAAATTTTCTGAACCTTCCCCACCCTTGCCTTATATCTATGTGACAAATTACCTATAAAACCCACCAACTAAGCCAATTGTTTAGAAACCGTGAACCTATTCACAACCATGGAATCGACCAGCACTCCCACTAAAGATCAATTGTGAAGGTGGCAATTCATCCTATATATTAATTCACTTAGTCCGTCCGTCCGTCCGTCCGTCTGTCTGTCTTTTACTTATCTCTTACTTCTTTCAATTCCTGACCCCTTTTTCTTTGGTACCCTCTTTCTTCTTCTTTTTCACAATTTTTCTTTCTTTCTGTATGCAGCTTCTTTTTCTCTGACGTCATTTCGCTTTCACCTAATTGCTTCAGTAATAATGTGAATAGGATGAATTTTGTTGGGCCCATAAAATAATGGTTTGTGATTGGACACAGCTTTTCATCTAGTGGAAAAAACCGCATACACACACGCACCCACACACATTACAAAACAATGGCCAGCAGTATGAACACGGGATTTTTTTGGGCCCTTGCGTGATTGGTCGACTATGGCTTTTGGGCCACTGGACAACCCAAAAAAAATGTGACCATTGAACCATTGGACCATCGGTGTGCCCAGTGCTGAGCCCGTCTGACTCTAAAGGACGTTGCAAATTGAAATTATAAGACTAGATTATTTTTTACTATTAGAATAAAGGATATTTTAAACCATTAATTTTTAGAAAATTTTAAAATCATCTAAAACCGTTTGTGCCTTGCAAGCACGGGTTACCACTAGTTTATTGTAGGTTATCACTTGTCGTTAAAATTAGAGAGAAACATAGTCATAATAGGTTGTTTGCAAGCTGCCATAGGCCACAACGTTCTAGCAACCGATAATCCAATTCCACAAATTTTTGCATGTTTTTCTCAAAATACACATTTCAAAAGGTGCAATAAGCTTGATGAAGTTGCAGAGAAATCTCCACAACAACAATTAAGGGTAACATGACAATGAGTGCAATCATAACCTCATGAGAGTCGTTCACAAAATGATAGACCATCACCTTCATCATGAACAGCAATGACAAGCTGCCATGACTACCCACTGAGTTCATTAGCTCCCAACAATGGGTGTAGATAAACATATAATAATTTGCCCAAAAACTTGGGCATACCATTATACACAATTTGTGTCCTAAATTTCTATTGCCTTTCTGGAAACAATGGGAAGATTCAAACGTGATGTTTGCTAGCACTCATAAGACATTAGACATTGCTAAATAAAAATGTCAATAGTATCCTCATTCAAGTTGCAACAAGCTTCTGAAGGAAAGAGCTTTTATTTCATTTTAACATGTCCTTGTATATCTAAGCATTTATGCCTAAAAGACATAGAGGCTTATATAGAGGGTAGTGGTTGGGGCTTCCTACACCGTGAACATATCCTTCAAGCACACCACTGGTGACCACTTGGATGCAAAACATCCGCTAAAGCCACTAGCAATAAACATAACTCAATGTTAACTACAGTATTGCATTATGACAATACATCACTACAATTAGCACCAACCTCAAAGTTCAAAAAAAGGAGAAATAAAATAAAAAAGATTGTAATACTTACTTGAAGCGTTCCATGGATTTGGAAGAGGTGTTGTGTTTGGAACCATAATTCCTATGCCTAGTCCTGTTTTAGCAATGTCAGTTGTAATTAGAGTTTGGCTGTGTCCTTGTGCAACTTTTTGAATGCCTAAAAAAATAGCAAAAGGTTGGACGCCAATTCATTTCCTCCCTCCTTGCCCATTGTTGCTACATTCAATAAGGGTTCTTGAACTATTTCATACATGTGTCTAAGCATGTTCAAGCCTTTTGGTGATGCTTCAATGTTACTCATAGCACGATCATTATTCCTCATCATTTCCCTCATTAGTTCTAGATTCCTGGCAGCATCCAATGTTTGTTGCAGTGTCCTAGGGTCATTGAGAATATGTGCTAGGTCAGAGTTGCGATCAATAATATCCCACATCTGTAGATTGCTCATGATTAAGGTGTGCATAAGATCAAAATTGTTCATAAAATTCTACACTGCTAACATGTTCACCATTTCTCTCATTAGATTTGGGTTCTGCATCAACTACTCTTGCACTCGTTGAAACTCCAAGAATCCAACAACAATGCCACCACGTCCACCAATTGCACCCAAATTTGGCAATCCAAAACCACGGCTCCCTGGGCCAATAAAAGAAACCTAGGAACATGTATATATTTTGTTTCAACTAAATTTCTTCTCTTAAGAAATCCTTCTTCATTATTCATGTGGCTTGCCATCTTGTAAAGGTTCTTGTAATCCCCATCAAAAGAAACCCATGAATAAATATTTTGTTTGCCCTAAACTTTTTCACTAAGAACATGCTTATTCATTCTCAACAAAACAAAGATTATAGAGCTCTAGCTTTTTGTGACTATTGTACGTACCCATTGATGGGTTTCCTTCTCTACAACTTTAGCCAAACTTTTGGCTCTTAGGGCCTCCATTTCAAGCTTGTGAATTTCAATCGTTGCTTTCAAGGATTGTTAAAGGTGTTCAATCTTTTGTTTTGCTTCATCAACAACATTGTTTTTGGAAATTTCAACCAGCTGGTGCAACCACCTCTTTGTTGTACCAATTCCTCCTTGTAATCATTTTCGCACTTTATCTTAAAATCTTTCAGGTTGAAGGAGATAATCATTCAGAAAAAAAAATTGAATCTTCAATGTAATAACAAAACATTGGGTAACAATTGCTTTTCCATGAAGACCCATCTGTTTTCTCTTATAGAAACATCTTTTCAAAATTATAAATAATTTAAAATTACCTTAGAGTTTTGTAGTTGTGCATTCAAAATGTCGACCTTTGTTTCCAACACTTCCACATTCTCCAATACCACTTCTCCACGCCAATAGTCCTAGATGAGTTAAACACCCCACCTTCCCCCTGGCCCTTACAAAAAAAAAAGATGGTTTTCGGGATCAAAGTGATAAAAAGCTCTTATTACTATGAAGGTTGGACTTGAAAACTAAAGGAAAAAAGAGAGAAAATAAAGAAAAAGGAAACATATGTCTTCATTTTGGACTTTGAAAACTCTTGCTATTGTTGTAAACCATGAAAAATTCTTGTTGTTGCTACAAACCATGAGAAACTCTTGTTGTTGTTACAAACTATGAAAGACTATTTGCTTTCTCATATGTCTATGAATATTTAAATAAATAACTTGTTGTGATTTTAAATCATTTTTTAAAAAATCAAAATTGTTCTAAAAAATGCAATTTGTGACAACCTCAACAAATAAAATCTATTGAAACTCTCTGGGGAGAAGGAAATGTAAGAGAAAAATAAGAAAATTTGAGAAACAAAATCCTAAGAAATGTTGTTTCCAAGAAACAAAAACTTGTGGATACATGGAAAAACATGGATCCACTTTCGATCCACTTTTGTTCATTTCCTTCGACGATGCTATTTTTTCTTAAATTGGTTTCTTATACTTTCTTACAACACTAGCTGTTGCGCAGGTTGCATGGACAACCATGTTCCTTGTCATAGAAAGGAAGGTGCTCTAGGAGCGGACGAAGGTGCACTCGCATATCTCCTCAAATCGTCTATTCCTAGAACTATGTTTTGAAGCTTTTTCGACAAGAACTTTTCAAGTGATTACTGGCCTTAGGTTCAATTTTTTTGTGTTGTTGCTCATGGGTTTTCGATTTGGTTTAGGTTGAGGTTTGTAGAAGTAGTTCTTGGAATGCTTCTGTAAAAATGAGCCCACTAACCTACATGTTTTTTCTCATTTTTGTTCATTATTATTTTATGAGTTGGAGCTAATCTATTTTTTTTTAGTGCTAATTTTGTGTTTGCGCCTTCTTGTGCCTTTCTTCTTCTTTTTATTCTTTTCTTTCTATGTCTTCTTTTGTCCAAGGGAGAGATGTGATATTGGACATACTTGGCCATTGTTGTTGTTTGTTGTTTAGTAAAAAATAAAGATTGGTTTCTCGTTGTTTTTGTTGGAAGAAGAATTGTGGCACGATTGTAATTTCTTTTGTGTTGTTTTGCCATGGTGATGTGTCTAGTGATGATGACGATTACGATTTTTATTTTTTTTTTAAATTCAAATTTTTGTGTTTTTCTCCAATGCACATTCATCAAACATAATGATGCACCCCCAATTCTTTTGATGGACTCAAATGTGAGTCCAAAGGGTGAAAACAGTGGAAGGACAAGGAGTTGGGGCACGCTCCCTAGCTCGTAACACTTTGAGGGTAGAGGGGTGTGTTAAACCTCCGAGATGGGAACTAAGAAGAGTGACAAGCAAGTCAATTATTCACACGGACCTACACAAACCAAAAAACAAGTTGGTTAATACGTAGTTGGAACACTATTGGTGCACAACGAACCACGAACGAACATGGACTCATGAGACTCACCATGGCTCGAACTTGGGGGAAGCCACCACCTTCCCCCTTATAGTATTCTTTGTGCCTGCCACAGGGCCAACACCCAAATGTCATTTTGTCCTGGGACTCCCAAGTTGGGAATCTCGAAATTCCCAAAATTGGGACTCCCTCGACTTTGGAAGCTCGTAACTTCTTCTGAAGACCTCCGATTAAGATGAGGTCTAAATCAAAGTTTTAGCCCTTGTCAATATATTTCCAATTATATGTGGCACACTACCTACACATAAATAAATTGAGGCGATTCCTGACTTTTAATGGTCGGGAGTCAAATTGGCAATTTGACTCCCTACCATTCTTTTGGCCATAACTTATATTTTAAGTATCCAAATGGATCATGTGAGACTAGTTTTAGACATTTATGTTCCAAGAGCTTTTCAATGATATAATGAACTTTTCAATCCAATGAGTTTTGACCTTTACAATCACCCTCTGAAGATTTAGGAGTCCATTGGGACTCAAACTCCCAAAGTGGGAGTTCATTTGGGAGCTCATTTGGGAATGTGGAGGTTCATTCCTTCACACTCTCCTACACTCCTAGGAGCGTGAAATGTGACTCTCGGGCTTCACTCTTGGCCCGCACCTTTGCAAGCCCTTGCCTTGGTCGTGAGCCCATGGCTAGGGTTGCAACACTAAGGTTTGCCATTTACTTGATGATGAAGAAATCTTGGATTGCTAGAAAAATAATCGTTCTCGTGCAGAAAATACACTCTAGATTTACTTTTACGATGAGCTTATTGAACTTGATTGTGGTTTAGGGTTCATAAGAACATCGAACAACTAAAAGATGTTAGGTACATATACAAAATTGTTTTGGTAGTCAAGTCTTTTTACTTTTAATGGATTTTCCATGTTTATTTCACCTAAGTGGTTGATTAATTATATATCGAGATCTATTAGGTAATGTGGATAATTTATCTATTGGCACAAAGCTGTTGATTTGGTTGCATTGATGTGCTTTTGGAAAAAAAATTTAAAAATTGTTTGTAGGGTGCAAGGAATCGATAAAGATATCTAGCTTGTGGGTTAGGTGATGTCAGAGTGTGTTGTCTATTTTAGAAAAAATTGTGGTGTGTGAAATGTACATGTGATGCCAAAAGATGTTTTGCTTATCTCCTCCCCCCCTTGTGGTGTTGTTGTTTATGGTCTGTGGCAAGGTTTAATGGATTAAGAGCATTTCCAGTGCTCAGGTAAAGGCCAACTATACTTAGGCTTGTTGCCTCCTCTAAACAAGCTTTAAGCATCTTTATGGTTGTGAATAAAAATCTTCCTTTTGGCTCTCATTGTTGACTTGTGGATTTCTTAAGGGATTTAAGATTGGGTTCCTTGATATATGTTTTGGGATTTTTTCCCACTCACTTGTATTATGTATTTTCAAACAATAATGGAATAATTACTCCGGGTTAATACTTATTTGATTTCCTATTATGAAGAACCTTTGATAGTCTATGCCAATGTTGTGAATGGATACAACATAGCTTGTTCTATCTTCTGAATAGAGAAAGCCTAGAAATGTGAACAACCACATTATGGTCACCTTGAGCTTCCAAATTTTTTTTCAAGGAAATTGTATGGGATGTTTTCCTACTCAAAATAAGTAGCCTAGTTGTCTATTGCTTATGTGTTGTGTTGACATATTGTAGATTAACACAAAGACTTTTCAAGTTGTTTCAACAATGATTACTAAGCACTCAACCATTGATGTAAATGACGTGTGGGCAAGATCAAAGTCTATTGACCTTGGAGCTAACTTGCTTGACATAGTAAGTAAGGTGAATAGGCATACTTTCTAGTTACTGAACTCTTTGATGCTTGTGGGTTGCAGGTTGTTTTGTTTGCATTGCTATATATGCATCTAACCCAGAGGAAGCTGTTCATTTGCAACATCTTGCATCACCCTAGGGCAAGGTAATATCTTCCTAACCTAATGTGTAGTAGGACTATGGTCATGTGCGTCAGTTTGTGTGTTCATCTATTTATTGACCAATGTTTGGCCATGCAGGAAGAGTACCAGCAATGGTGATAGTTAGTTAGCAAAGTCTATTGGAAGTAATTAGTGCATTTCCATATGTGAAAGTTCCACTCATAGTTTTTTTTATTGTTGTGTCTCCTTGTCTTCAACCACAATTCTACTCCATCTCCTCTTCACCTGGGCACTAATGCATCATCTTTTCTGCTTGTGAAAAGAGGTTTCACTTTCATGAGCACTAATTGTGGGAGAGAAGTTGACTATGGTTTGGTGGATGACTTGCTTTGTTGTTCATAGGGTTGTGCCCACCAGATTTCGTGTCACCTATGCTTTGGTGCATGGATGTAGTCCAATAAAATGCATTCATCATGGTGTTGCCTCTACTTTGATGAAGGTTATTTTCTAGTTTCATCTTCTTCCTAAACACTCATTATTACATTAACCCTGAATGGTACTAAATGCTTGAGTTGAACCACGGTTGTAATGGTAGTTTTGTTCTTGTCACTGTAGCTTTTAAGCCACCATAGTGTCATATATCAACATACATACTAAAGACGTTATAGAAGCAATAGTTGGGCAAATCACAGATATTAGACCTCGTCATAAAATTGATTTTGTGGTATGTAAAGATGTGTGCACTTATCATTGCATTGTCTATTTGACTTTTTCTTCATCTACATTGGATTTGCTTCCAATAGCATGAACTTGTAGTTGTGAATGTCAATTGTACCTATCTACAACCTTTTAATTCATGTTTACATTAGGCTAACAATCATGAACTGTGATGGTTCATTTTCAGATGCACTGTACAGTTCCAATTGATGCTGGTCACTAACATTTGGATGCAATCCTTTTGCAAAATGCTAGTTCTTCATAGGAGGTTAGAGATCTTGAATGCAATCAGGCACCAATTTTTGGTTGTAATCATTGATGTTCTATAATTACAAATTCACAATGTACTTTGTAGCCTAATTGTCTATGGTTGATTTTGTTGCAAGCAAATGACTTATGGAAATTAATATCTAAGGGTGCACACATATATGTGTGTGGTGACACAAAGGCCATGGCAAAGGATGTGCATCAAATATTACTTTCAATTGGTATGAGCCTCCATGGATTGATTTCTTGTGACCAACATCCAATCTGATGCCTGCAAATATTACATTCAAATTTATGGTAAGTAGGTAGATATGGAGGTGAAAGATGTGAACTGGTAGTTTATGACCATAATCAGTGAAGGTTCAACACTTTGACTTAGTTGTAGCAACATGACAGGCAAAAATTGAATTAATACTTGGGTAACAATGCTTCAATTTTGTTGAGTTTCTTTTCTGTTCAAGAAGATAATAGGAAATTGGAACATTAGTCACGATACTTAGGCCTAGAATGAAGGCTTAATTGAACATGTGGTGGACAGGGAGGAGTGACTAGCAATAAAGCAATTGTAATTGGATGGATGGTACCTTCATGACGTTTGGTAGAGCATTTCACAGGTAGTTATGTCAAACCAGGTTAGTTAGAGAGACGCATTTGTGAGTGCTTCTAAAAGCCACTAGTGCAAGTAAAAGTGGACACACCACAAAACAACTTTATACTTCAATGGGGTTACTAGGGTATTGGCGATGACAATCATCACTCAATGTTTGTAGTTTTTTGTTCCATGAATTGTTCAATATGTAGGGGGAGAAACATAATCAAGTTCATTGTTGAGAATGAATATTTATTCCGCTATATTTTTTACTCTAGGAAATTGTATTTGTTGTAATGTGAGCACATCTTAATGTCAAGGCAGCTGGCCAACGAGTTGTTTGACACAGAGGTTGTATTATGTTTGGGATTCTCTATTATGCAAAATTAAAAATTAAACCCTCAATTGGTGAAAAGAGTTTTATTGAAACTACATTGAAAAACTGAATGGGGAAAAACAACATACAAATGGATATTTTACTTGCTTAGTTTCAAACAATATGTATTGCTTGGATGGGGGTGCGGGGCCATTTAATTTCCGTCCACAACAACAGATTCCAAGCATCATAATCTGACATTTCATTTAGGTTGTAATGTGTTATATCATCAATCCACAAGCTCAATAACTCCCTTAACATGATTCTCATTCATTCACATTCATTCCCTCCCCAAAACCCCAAATCCCATTTTCCATTTTTTCTCATATCAGTCTCCATAGAAACACAAAGTGACACAGGGAAAGTTCACGTGTAGAGAGAGACACAAAGTAATGAGGTGTTGCGTTCTTTTTTTTTCTCTTTTACAATATTGTCTCACCTTCTCTCTCTGTATGGTCTTGCCTCCCTTGTATACCTCCACATTGTCCAACTATTTTTTTTGTTATTTGATTCATTATTATTTTTTGGTGGTGATAACGTTGCAGCTACTATAGCTTGAAAGCAAAACTCGAGGTCTTGGATTCCCTTCTTCAAGGTATGGAGTTGATATTCAATTTTCTCTCTTTCTTGCCTTCCTTCCTTCACTTTTGTTTGATCTATTTTTTTAATATACAAGTTTTAATTTTAAAAAGTTATTTACTTAATTTGTAATCACCTTAAAAATTAGATATTTGGCTGCAAGTTGTGGAGTGATGATCACATGGAATAATTTTTAGTGATTTGATGTAAAGTTTTGAATTATTATATACTATGTTGTGACCTTGTATGGATACCTACAGAGGTCATGGTATTCCATCATTGGTTTGTTCTTACATGAAGTTGTCTTGCATGGTGGATCTCATTTGTGTAACATCAAGATTAACATTTGATGACAACAACAAACATAAGCAATATGAAACAATATTGTTTAGTAACATATAATTTAAGGTTGAAAAGATTAAGCTATAGTTTTTAACAACAATTTGGTTTGTCTTCTTTGTCTATTCTATGTGATTTGGTGACAAGTTGTGTGCAACATTTGATACTGCTTATGAATGTTTTTCTCCTTCTCTTTCAAGGTCGCAATTTTGACTTTTTAGGACTTTTAATGATTTTGTTCACACATTTGCTATCATTTTCTACATGAGATTAGTGACACCATTAGTGTACCCATTATGTTTGCACATAATGATCTTTTTTCTGGAAACGTGATGTTCAACAAAGAAGAAGGTTGGCCTTCACGTTGGCTTGAAGTTTGATGGAAAGTATTCAGGGTTGCATTTATTATGTAAAACATTTGGTAAGGTAAACTTGTCTTTTTGAGCTCTACGAACATTTCTTCTACCTAGACATTTTATCTATTAGATTCTACTTCATGTATCACCCTTTTTTCTTATTTTGATTATGTAGCTTTCCTTTTGTGTTTGTGACAACCAAGGTTCTTTACATTTGATGTATGTCATATCCATGTGCTAAGATAAACCTCCTCATATGGATGTGTCACTTAGTCTATGTGATCTAAAAACTGAATGTTTATGTATGCATGTAAGGAATTTTACATAATTGACTATGAGTATGGACCTTATAGCTACCAAGGTTATGACATAGCTAATCACTTCAATGAACATGCGGGGTTTGAATGTGACTATAGTTTTTATGTTTCTCCTTCTCTGACTACTTTTCTTATGTATATGTGTATGTGTTGTTGGATTTCATTTTGTATTTAGCTTGTTAGTTCATGCAATTTGTTGTGTTATTATTGTATTGTATCTTCCCATAGTTGGGCAGGTAGTGCTGATGTTTTGTATTCTTTCTGCAGAAACTAACATTGATCCTTTGGCACATAAATGTTACAATTTGTGCCAGATACCCAAGCAAGGAAAAACAATTCCACTTTTTTAGACACTACCTATAGCCAGGCAATTTGGAGAAGGTGATAAATGTATTGCCATCTTGGGATGCATTTGGAAAGTCTAACTTCTTCATGACAAGGCTAAACAAGGATTCATTATTGCACTTCAATTTTTTGATGCACTAACTTTCCTTTCCCTTTAGAAATAAATTATTGGTAGGAGATTTTCAGTATACTACTATATGAAAATAAGAACATAGTTCACTTCAGTCGAACTTCTGTATTTGTAAGCTTCGAGGATTTTTTGGTTCAAGCTTGTGTTTTTGGATTGCGATAGGCAAATGAAAAAGAATTAGAGGAATTATATGTTAAATGCAACTTCTACTCACTTGTATTTCACATGTATTGGGCTATCCATGTTATTGTTCAAGTGATTTTACTTAACGCACATACCCTTTTTATACCATAATCTCAAGCCCAAATAAAATCTTGAGCACATCATGGATGATTAGTTTAATAGATATGTATTATTACCTTAGTTTTTCCTATTGGATCTATCATCTATGCATAACGACATTCTTTGCTTTGGACATAGGAAAAAACTTTGTCCATTGTGAAATTACATCCAAATAGGTTTTGTTTGGGATGCTTCAATCTAGGAACTATTTCACATGGTTATAGGCAAGATTTTCTATCATTGACTTTGATTACATGGGATATTTCTTTCTACAATTTGATGAATACAAAAAGCGCAAGGAAGAGGTTTTCTCTCTGATTCACAATTATTTAGCTAGTGGTAGGATTTGAAATTTTATTTTTAAAAGGGGGAAGTACATATAGTGAGTTTGGTTTAACTTTGGGTATAATCATTGTTTTCATAAAATCCTCTGTAAAATCCACAGAGGTTATAAATTGGATTAGAAATCCTAGCATCAATATTGAAGTTACATGCCTCGATATTAGTTTCTTCATTTGAGTACCTTGCAAGATCACCCTTACAAGAAAATTGGATCTATGTAACTATACTATTTTTTTGTGTTCTTCTTGGTTTCCTTTGATCTTCTCATTCTCTTACAATGTTTGTTGAGCTATTGGCATCATGAATTAATCTTCTTTTGAATGCCAATCTTGTCACAAAACTTAGTACATTGGTTAATGTATGAGATTATCCTCCATCCCTATTAGCGAGTCAGTGGCGACATAATGTGTTGATCACTACCATACGAGATGTTGTTGAAGGTATCTAAGCATGCATGCGACTATTTTTGTTTCTTCAACCTCTATTCAATTTTGTTTTCCTTCAACCTCTATTCAAGAGTGTGCTTATATGTCATGCTTACATGTTGTTAGATTTAAAATCTTTGTAATCTTATTATTGGGTCATCTCTCAATTCAGATTGATTGAATTCCATTGTTAGGTAAATATTATTTTTAAAAATATCTATTAGATCCGGATTTTAAACATATTTTCAACTATTTGCCCTAGTTTTTAATTTGTTTTTAAAAATATTTTAGAAATATGGTTAGGGTTTTAATAAAATCTAAAATTCTCATGCCATTATCAAGTTATTGGTTATTAGGCACACAAATATCTTGAACATTTTAGACAAAAATTGTCTTCAAGAGATCAAATTATTATTTTCATTAATTTTTTTGGTTGATCATTAAGTTCATCTTATTCAAACACATCTTCAAGTTTTTTCACCTCTTCTTCCAAATTTAAATCCTTCTTGATCAATTCTACCAAGTTAAAAGATGAAATATGACTCACTTTAGGATAATAGATGTGGAGGAGTTTAAACACAAATGGAGCTACTTCTTTCTCTGCCTCCTCCTCCTCCTCCTCTACCTCCTTGGTTGCTTGTTTGTGGATTTAGGATGAAGACCTTTCAGCTTGCTAGTAGCTCATTGCAATAGCAGTAGGAGCTCATAGTGTTGGCAGTAGGCAATTTCACATGTTGTGGTAGTTGTGTGAAGCAATAACATAGTTTTAGGCAGCCAACAACAGTAGCAATTTAACATACCATCATTGACAAGAGAAAGGTAGTAGTAAAAAAGGAAGATTGTTAGGAGATTGCTAGTTTGGAGGAGTAATGAACCTTAGATGTTGTGCATTACATGAATTGAAAAGCTCTGCAATTGATTTAAAGTCAATAGTGGGAGGAGGAGAAAGAAGGACAATGACTTTATGCCTGATTCATAGGAGACTAGTCCAGGGAAGCTAGCAGTAACAACAACAACACAAGAGAGTGCATCATACTCTACCAAAGAAATTTGGGTTGCCACAACAAATAATAACATATAAAAGGTAATAAACAAACCCTAAACCCTGTCACAAAGCTTTTGCTTCCCTTGCACTTGTTCTACTTGCACTTAAACATAATTTCAGTTTCACAGTATTTTGGTCTATGGATTGAAGTTCTATGTTATGTGGTGCCCTTACAATTTATTATGCCTAGAAAGTTCCAAAGTTGTTTGATAGAGTTGGTAAGCATATCTCTTCGTTATCTTGATATTCATTATGATCTAACATTTATGCAATTGGTCTAACTATGAGGGCATGCTCTTTTATCTCACAGTAAAGAGAGGTAAATAATGTGAATATGTATTGAATCATGTTAAGTTGTGTTCATTACTTATCCAATAGCACATCATTCATTGACGGGTTTTGTCTTCATAGTAGAAAAAGATGTAGACATATCCAACTTTGAATTTTATTCTCATGAATGCACCTTGTGTGTAACAAGTGTTTGTTGGCAAATTTGTGGTCTCAGTGGTTTGTGCTTGATGAGAGGAGCTGAAATAAAGTGACATTTGATAAACCTTTGCATGAAATTTGGACATGGCTCGGCCATCAACTCTTGACATCTAGCTGCAAAAGAAAATGTGAAGGTATATGAGATAGAATGTTGTAGTTTAATGGAATATAGTTGTAATCGTTGTGGGGCTTTGAAGTTTAATAACGCAAGTGCTCTTTCAAACCATCAACGTAGTATTGCTTGTTTTTCATCCCAAAGGAACTTAGAGCATACATGTAAATGAGTAAAAAGTACAAATCCTCAAGCTTTTGAACCAGTTCAAGGTATGCGGCAAGAGAACTTGCAACAAGAGGATCAGTTTGATTTTGATAGTTTAGTTTCAATTCCAGATGACCCTAATCCTCCACCTTATGATTCCACATTTTCACTTGTGCATTAGATTAGACATTGTAGAGCCATTATTGGGCTATCAAATAAGGACATCAATTCTTTGTTTGAAAAAATATTGTTTCACCCATCATTCAAGTTGGAAGATGTGAATGTGAGGTCTACTACACAAATTGACCGTTATGAGCAGACAATTTTCATAACAAAAGATGGTTGGGATCAATATCTCATCCATGTTACAGAAGGTGATTTTGGATATCGTGTCATGTATCACAAGGACCCATTGAAAACACTAGCTTTTATGTTTTCATCACCTAGTCTCAAAGAGAACTTTTAAATTGCACCAAGCAATGGTGTTCACCAAGGTGTTTATTCTACCCCAAATATCGGCTTGTGGGGGCTACAAATGCAGGTTCGAATTTCAATCTTAACTTTCAAGTTATAAACATTTGGAGATTTGAGTTGGCATTCCTAAGGTGATTCTAAGTTTTTTTAGCAATTTGTGGAATGTAGAACCTCATAAACACACAATGTCCAAGGGCTGTAATAGCTCCATTAATTTTCTACAACAACCAAACATCTTTATCTAATGATGGGACAGTGATTGGGTACCCATTAGTGACGTCCATAACAAATATTGCATGTGAAAATCGGTATTTAGATGAAGGCCATGTTTTATTGGCCATTCTACCTGTTATTTCTTCTATAGAAGCTTCACATGAGAGAAGATTACAAGTATTTCATGAATGTTTGGATGTTGTTTTCAAGCTTCTAAAAGAGGTCAATTTCAAAGGCCTTGCGTTGACTAATCCCCACGATGATGAACATTGGGTTATCCCTTCCATGTATGCTTATGTTTATGATCACCCTAAAGGTTGCAAGGTGTGTTGTTTAAGTTCATGTTATACATGTAATTACATTCAAATTTCGTCTTTGTGAAAATTAGAACTTAAAATGAATTTAGGTTTTTCATTTTCTCACCTAAATGACTTATGACTTGTATGTTGTTTGTGGATTAGTAGGTTACATGTACCTATGACATAAATCAATGTCAACATCCATGCAGTTTGTGCATGTGTCTAAAGCAATCCTTAAGGGAGGTGGAAAAAAAATTTGATTACTGAACTGAAAAGGGAATGCAAGCTTTAGTCATGAAGATGCTTGCATCAACAAAAAAGGATGTTGATTTGTTGTCAAAGGAGAATTCGGTGCATCCAGTAAAGGCAAGATAATTTTGCCTTCTTACCCATGAATTTGAAACTTTTGTTTTGTAATTGTTCCTCAAAGGTGCATGTCCATCTTTTGTAATACCTTGTATTGCATCATGTCATTTACTAATGTTCATTGTTAGTTTTAAGGAAATTTCCCTTGAAGATGGAATCTTTCCATGTGTTTATAGGATAGCAAACCTACACTATAACTTATATACAAATATTCATAGTGGTTAAATATGACCCAACAATTTTGATTTGTTTCTAGCTTTTAGACTTCAATAACTTCTCATTTATATGTAAGGATAATTAGTTGGTTTGTAGGAAAAATCATATGGGTGGATTTCTTTTTAGTAAAAATGCACATGTTATTCAATACATTTGCATAGACTAGATAAAATTTGCATATCCTATATATTAATTCATTACGTCCGTTAGTGTGTCAGTGTGTTTGTCTGTCTTTTACTTATCTCTTACTTCTTTTTCTCTGACGTCATTTTGCTTTCATTACCTCTCTACCTTAATCCCATTGGCTCCTGTTCCTTGTGGAGTGTTTTGGGGGGTGGGGGAAGGGAGAGCCCGGTGAAGCATGGGGCGA
>Ga0116231_10000696_pt1 | contig 62212 bp, 50 predicted proteins | sample S1TSphgellanicum_2_FD_89695 | JGI IMG/M metagenome (GOLD analysis project Ga0116231, IMG submission 89695) | Host-associated microbial communities from peat moss isolated from Minnesota, USA - S1T2_Fd - Sphagnum magellanicum MG | ecosystem: Host-associated > Plants > Peat moss > Unclassified...
AAACGCTAACCACCACCTCCCCCTCGCCTTATAATTTGTTCTTTTGGGGGGGGGGGCGCCCCCCGTGTTTCATAACTTGGGGGGGGGGGGGGGTAGAGGGGCGTGCTAGACTAGGAAGAATGACAAGCACTTAATCATTCATTTGGATCTGCACAAACCAAACAACAAATCGGTTAGTGCAGAGTTGAAGCACTTTTGGTGCTAAGACGAGCCACGAGCAAACTCAAACTCATAAGACTCATCACAGCCCGGACTTGGGGGAAGCCACCACCTTCCCCCTTATAATATACTATGTGCCTCTCCACGAGGCCCACATCCAAATGGCTTTTGTCTTGGAACTCCCAAGTGGGAGTCCCGAAATTGCCAAAGTTAGGACTCCCACGACTTTGGAGCCTCATAACTTCGTGTGCAGACCTTCGATCGAAATAAGGTTTGAAGCAAAGTTGTAGCCCTTGTCGAGATAGCGCAAATCAAATAAGGTGCAGAAACATAAAAACACGAATGTAGGTTTGGCCAGAGATATTTGGCGTATAGTCTCTGAGGGTGAATTATCATGGTTCGTTCCCTACTGATCGTTTTTGCAAAATTCCCATCATATAGTCAAATTTGACCAAGGCATCATTACCTTGTCAGGTGTAAATACTTTTCAACGGTATGTTGCACGCCACCTACATGCAAGGAAATCGGGTCAATTCTTTACTTTTAGTGGTTGGGAGTCAAATTGTCAATTTGACTCCCGACCTTTATTTTGACCATAACTTGTGTTTTAGCTATCCAAATGGGTGATGCGAGCCCATTTTAGACATCTACGTTTCAATAAATTTCCAATGATATAAAGAATTCCTCGAACCATTGGGTTTTGACCCTTGCGATCACTCTATGAACATTCGGGAATCCACCGAGACTCCAATTCCCAACATGGGAATTCATTTGGGAGTGTGAAGGTTCTTTCCCTCACACTCTTTTGCACTCCCGGGGCATGAGAATGCGACTCTCGAACTTAGTCTGGGCCTACACCTTTACAAGCCCTATGCCTTGGTCACGAGCCCAAGGTTAAGGTCACGATAGTCACCCAATGCTCTTAGATGTTCAAAGGTAAGTTTACCTTCAAATTTTCCAAGAACACTTAAGCATTAGGGGAGGAGCCTTGCAATAGGATAACAAGGTTTCATTCACCAAAAACATACCTGAAATAATGGTCAACAAATGGTAGTTGGATGTTTGAGGGAAATGTATCAAATTGACCATAACATTTCCTTCAAACATCCACTTGCCTTTCGTTAATCATTGTAGAGTCTTTCTGATAGAAAACCAAAAACATAACAAATTTATGTACAAAAAATTATTTAGAAACATGGGTTAAAACCTAAAGCTAATGGTATTTGAAAATTACCATTCAACTAGATAGTTGAAACTTGTGTACAAAAATAAAAAACATGGGTTGAACCTTGAGCCAAATGATATCTGAAGACTACCATTCACTAGATAGTTGAAACATGTGTACAAAAATTTAAAACTTACAAAATTTTTGAAACATGTAATTGGAATAAAATTCTAGTGTAAGTTGTTATGTTTTGAGTGGTATATTTTATTGAATCACCTAGCTTAACTAGAAACAAGAACGGAACCCATACTTCCCTTACTTTGGAATGTTGCAAGTTACATTTTTGTGAGACTACTCCCAATGCTTTTAGATGTTCGAAAGTAACATATAAAAACCTTTGGAACACCCAAGAGTTGTGGGAAAAACACTACAAGATTATAAGCTATTATCCATTTTCAAAAAACAAGTGTATTGCTACAATATTTTTTTTAAAGAAATAAAAAATTCAAAAAACCCATACAACAATGAAGGAAATGATCAAGTAGACAACAAGGAAACAATGACAAACAACAAGACAATGTAAACCCAACAATGCAGGAAATGAACACGATACAATGGATTGTTGCAAATAAGTGTTTATAGAAACAAAACAAAACAAAAACCCAAACAACAAGCAAGGAGTGAACAAGTAGAGAACAAGAAGACAACGACAAAAAACAGAACAATGCAAACCCAAATAAACAAAACGGGAAATGAACATGATAGAAGTAATAAACTCGTCCTCTTTGCGAGCAAATATTCAATGTGCAACTTCTCAACCTTTGACATAGCATGTGTCAATCACCAGAAATAAAATAAAAATAAATATCTACAAATATTAAGAAGCCTCAATAGGGTTTAACAAAACATGCTACTAGTTCCTAAGACCGTTCATGCACAACATTATTGTGTTTCGAATGGCAAAATGAAAATGAAGAAAGTTGTGGATAAATGCATGATGAGTGATCTAATGTGGGTGAGAAGATAAAGCTTCCTTAATGCCACCATGAGTTTTTTTTGTTATCAAAACTCTAATTAAATCTCTAGTGGGGGAATGTCGATGAAGATGTCAAAGTTCGACAAAAAAATACATGGTGACATTGCGAAGTTGAAAAAAGGTCTAAAACATCATGGATGGGTTATGGGGCATGGATGGGGATCACATGGGGGAACATGGAAGATGGGCGGATGAGGCCGAAACATAGCTCTTGAAACGTTACATGTTCCGGTGGGATATGTTTCAAGGGCTTGGGCTACTCAGGCATTGAAATGCACGTTGGGCTGCCTATTGAAACTTAACATGTTTAAGTGGGTGGTAGGTTTTGAAGTTCTTGTTTCAAGGATCATGTTTTGTGGTGTGCAATTTTGGACCAATCGAAACAAATGCCAAGCTACCACTAAAACACGATATGTTTTCGTGTTAGTTTGCTTTGGGGTCCATTCTACTCATGTGTGGAAACATGTGCTGAATTGCCTCAAAGTGAGCAATGCATTTACGACTTGTCACTAAAATAATGTTAGGGGAGGAGATTCTAACCATTACATCATTTTTTCATTTAAAACATTATGCAAAAATAAGAATTAAAATGTTAATCATAATTGAAATAAATTTAACAAATTGAAAATATTTTTCTTGATGAGCACCATGTTACAATTACATTGAACTTAATGTTGCATTTAATTCATTGTACATGTTTAATGTTTGTCCTGCACCAAATCAAAACCAAATTAGTTTTAATTTAAAATCAAAATTGGAGGTTTTCAAAATTTCAAAGGCAAAGTTTTAGATTTGGTTAGATTTTTAATATAAATAAAAATGGGACATAATCTTATTTTAGTGCACAATTTATTAACAATTCCAAATTTAGTTATTTAAAAAAAAATTGTGCTTGGCTAATTCGAATTAACAAATACATTTTGGGTAACCTTTTGGTTAAGTTCTAAAATCCAAAGTGCATAAAACAACCTTGCATTTTATTTTATTTTAATTTTGCAAACAAGCCAAATTTTTTAATGAAACATCAATTTATTTCAAAGGTTTAACAATGCCAAACCAATACAAATGAACTTACTTCTAAATTTTAAATTACACTAATAGTTAGTTTATAATGGATCATAACCCATTTATGTCATTTGGTCTCATGTTTCAGATTTCATGCTTGTACTGACCAATTTTGAATGTGTTTTCTTACTAAACTTGATTTTTATTTTCAAATGTTTTTTCAAAATTAAGATCACCAAGATGACAAACACAAGGATGGCCAATAAGATGAACATTGAGATCATTTTGACCAATACAAGAAAAATTAAGATTGCCATAATAAAAAGGAATCGAGATATAAACCATTATCATAAAAGTGGGGTGCAATTCACTAGCCTAAATTATTATGGGACCTTAAAAGTGAAATAAGTTCATTGCATTTTAGTGATTTCATTTTGGTTAAAGTTATTTCATTATAATATCTCTATGTAAAAATCGTGTTTCATTACTAGTTGATATAATTCGCTATTATAATTTAATGTAGTAAATAGGTTTATTTTATGTTGTTTTAAATATCCTATATATGTTATTTTATGATATACCTTGTATTATTTTAAATTATTTTAGTTATTCTAACTTATACCTTATGTTATTATAAATTATTATACCCTAAATTATTATACATTATTTTACTTTAATGTATCCTAATTAGTTTATTATAAGCTTTAAAATGATTTAAAACTAAATTATTCGACTAACCTTATGTTATACCTTAAGTTATTTAATTTTAAGTTTTTATGTGTTGATTTCAAGTTATACTTTAAATTATTCGAGGTCATTCTACTTTATGTTATTATAAGTTATTTTATCATAAATATAATAACTTAAAATAATCTAAAATAAAATATAATGACCTCAAGTATATTGCCTATGAAAAATAATTTAGAATAACCTACAATAAAATAACTACCAATAGTTTATGATATTATAACATAAAATATCCAACAATAATTTATAGTTAGATAATCACCAATAGTTGTAATATAACATAGAATAACCAACCAGAACTTATAATATAATAACCATCAATAGTTGTAATATAACTTAAAATAATCACCAATAAAATAATCAATAATAGTCACCAATAAAATAACCACCAATGGCCTACAATAAAATAACCATCAATAACCGTTAATGTAATAACCATTAATAGCCATCAATAGAATAGCCACCAATAACCATTAATTTAATAACCATTAGTAACCATCAATAAAATAGCCACCAATAACCATTAATGTGATAGCCATTAATAATCACTAATATCCACCAATTGAATATTCACCAATAGTCATTAATAGAATAACCATCGATGATCTTTATATAATAACCATTAATAACCATTAAAAAAATAGTCGCTAATATAATAACCATTAATAATCACCAATATCCATTAATAAAATATCCACCGATAACCACTAATATAATATCCATTAATAACCACTAATAATCATTAATAGAATAGGCACCAATAACCATTAATAGAATAAGCACCAATAACCATTAATAGAATAGGCACTAATAACCATTAATATAATAGGCACTAATAACCATTAATAAAATAGCCACCAATAACCATTAATAACTTATGGTAGTTTAGCGTAAAATAACCACCAATAATCATTAATAACGTATGGCAATTTAACATAAAATAACCACCAATAAAATATTTATTAATAGCCATTAATAGAATGGCCACCAATAGCCATTAATAACCTATGGCATTTTAATCTAAAATAACCACCAAAGCCACCAATAGAATAAGTACTAATAACCATTAATAGAATGACCACCAATAGCCATGAATATAATAGCTATTAATAGCCACCAATAACCATTAATAGCCACCAATAACCATATACTAAAATTGCTTAAAATTACAAAAATAATATAAGGTGAAATAATCTATAATAAACAAAAGTAATTTAAGGTGAAATAGCTTACAATAGCCTAGGATTGCAAAGGTGAAATAACGTTCAATAATAAAAAATAACTAATAATAGGTTCACATAGTGAAAAATAGCCTAAGATGAAATAATTTAGAATAACCAAAAGTAATTTACAATAGTTACAAGTAGCCTAAAATGAAATAATTTATAATAGCCAAAAAAACCATATAATAACTAAAAATAAATTACAATAACTAAAATAGTCTAAAGTGAAATAGGTTTAAATAGCCAAAATAACATAAAATAGTTAAAACTAACTTAAAATAATCAAAAGTAGCTTAGGGTGAAATAACGAAAAATAGCCAAAAGCAATTGAAAATAACCATAAATAATTGTAAATAATGTAAGGTGAAATAATTTAGATTAATGAAAAATAGTTTTATAATAGATGAAAGTAGCCTAACATAGGTAGTAGTATTATATTAGAAAAAATCTTATCCATTTATTAAAAAATTTCTTTTTTTTAAAAATGGTCATTCAAATGTTATTGAATAGTGATATTCAAAAAAAAATTATTCAAACAATTTTACACTTTCAAAAAGAAATAAATGTAATTATGTGCATTATTGAATTTTAAAAAAAAGTAAATTTGAATCATTTCATTTGAATATCCATAATATATGAATTTTTAAAGTTTATGTTTTTGTAATGTTTAAAAAGAAGCATTTGATAAATAGAATGTAATGTAACATATTATCACAACAAGTGAGGTGGCTTGATGGTAAAGGTATTTATTTCCATTTTAAAGGTCAAGGGATCAAACTTCACAAGTGATGTGTGTGTGGTCAACATTAGTAAATTGAGCAAATATTTTTTTATTTAATCCCTTAAAGTAGGTGTTTAGGTTGATTATATGGCTTATGTATCTAGGTTAGGTTTTTAAACCTAGCTTAGGTAATGACACGTGTTAATAACTCATAGGCTAAAAAATCATGAAAATATCAATAATATTATATATTAAATAATTTAAACTTAATTGATTTCTATGTTGTTTAATTAATTAACTAGCAAATGAATGGCTTGGTGAATTTGTATTTCATTTAAGAATCACCTTATTTCGCTAGGTACTAGTGAAATAATTCATTATCCATAGCAATTGGTCCCTATACACTAAGGGGGTAACCAATTTCGCTATGATAAATATGTCCAAATTCATTCAAAATCTAATGAAACCCATAATGAATTAAGACGCATTTTGGTGTAATGAACACCAAGATCACCAAGGTTATGACAACGAACACCAAAATTGCCATGAAAAAAATACTAAGATCACCACCAAAAAATAGATGAATTCATAAAAAAACCAACATGAAAACACCATTGCTAACATCATAGACACGAATGTGAAAAACACCATGCACCATGAACAACAACACCTAGCACCACAAAGAATAAAATTAGTTTTTAAAAAACATCGTTATCAAGAAAATGACCGAAACCAAAACCATTGTGAAGCAAATCTGGAAATCTTACCAATGTGAAGATGAAAAAAATTTTAAATGACATTGTAGGAAGAATTAAAACACAAGCACAAATAACATTAACATGAAAAAAAATACCACCAATATAAACAAAAAAAATGTGAAGAACATTAAAACAAAGCAAAATACAACACCACTTTGAAGAAGTTGAAAAACACCAAATCCCGAAAACCTTCAACCTTCAACCTTCAACCCCAAAATAAAACTAGAACCATTTTTTTAGAAATCAATCCTATTTTGGTTTCTAGCCCACCTTTGAATTGGACCTCAAGCCTAATTCCACTTAAAAAATAAATTGGAACCAGGTAGTTAGTTCCCACCCCACATTTAATTCAAATTTGGTTTTAAAACTTAGATGAATAGTTTCTTTTTAATTGGATCTAGAATTGCCAATTCTTAACCAACAAACTAGGTGCCCAATTACCAACACTAGTCTTAAGTAGTGTTGATTGATTGATGAGAAAAATGTTTGGTTATCTATAGTAAGGGTCTTAGGATAGGTTATTTGTAATCAACCTAAATGGTTTGAAATTGGTTGAAACTAGATAAAGGCCATATTTGTCTTATATACATCATTCTAAAAAAATCAAGTGAGACTTTTATGGACTAGGTATTGCTTTGATGAAAACCAAATATATGAACTTGCACATTTCCCATGTTTTGTCTTAAGGGGTTCTTTGAATCCTCAAACATTAAAACCTTCAAGCTATCATTTTTTATTTGGGTGCATTTCTCCAATATGAGCTCCCTTTTTATTCAAATTTGACCAATGTCAATTAAGAATTGTGAAAAATGCAAGGGGAATCTTGATTTTTTGTGGGGGGGTAAGCTTTACGTGTAAGAACCTACCTTGATATTGTACTAGGTCATTATATGGTTGGGTATCAAGCTTGATATTTCAAAGCTGAACCTTATGCATAACATGTGAGTTTTATGTTTTTTTTAAATTGAGGAAATTGATATTGAAAGTATTGCTGAAAAAGAAAAATGATAACAAGTGGGTTTCAAAAAGTTTCAAAATCCAATTATTTGATAGTTTATGTGGGATAAAAATAAAAATTTCACAAAAGCCTTGCCATGCATGTTGGCTATTTTTTAAATGCAAAATAAAACTAAAATGGTCTTGAAGTTTTGGAGATATTTAACTATTTTTGCAAAGTTTAATTTGGGCTTCACAATACTTTGTAGTATTAATGATAATTGATTTTCAAAGTATAGAATAGAGGTAAGGATAGAAATATGATGTAAATGAAATCATATTTTCTACAAGAACATCTTAATGTGTACCATAATATTTGTAAAAACATTTATGAACTTTGTATCATACTACTAATGTATGTGAATTTAATATATTAAACATATTGATAAATATGAATTAGTGTAAAATGATTTGAATTTCTTTATTTAATTTTAATTGTATGAACACAAGAGGTTCTTGAATATTTAATGTATCAATTAGCAAATGAATTATTAATATAAAAAATAGTAGATTATAATATAATAATAATAATAATAATGAAAAGGAAATAAAAATATAATCTTGCAAATTAAACTTGGACATGAAGATAATCTTGGATTAATGCAATCATAAAGTTTTGAACGATTTGTTCAAATATTACATCTTTTACACCCAATGGTGCACATGCAAAACAAATATGGTGTTGGCATAATATGACAATAATACAAACATAATACCATGATAAACATAAATGCAACATTGAATCAATGAAATTGCAAAATTTGTAACCATATTGGGGTGTAGTCACATCAATAAGAATAACAAGTGTAACCAATGTTTAGTTTTTTATGTTTAAATATCGAAAATTGTACTAAACTTGGAAGTTTTTAATATGTTTACAAATGTTAATGTTTTAAATACATAATGAGAACACACGGACAATTTTGAATTCAATGTAATGACTGTATAATACTCAAAAACATTCATATTACATTGGTTACAATGTCTTCAATGTTTTTCAAAATTTTAAATTTTGATTTTATTTTCAAAATGACACAATTATTTACAATAAATAAGGTGCATTCATAGTTGTAGGTAAAACAACATTAGATTCTTCTTACATAAATTAAATTCTTGTGGTTCCACACTTGGTGTTAATGTTACCACTAATTCCTACATGGTGTCTTATGTGGTGCAAAGAGTTAAAAGAGTTTTAAAGTGAATTATGTTTGAATGGTATATTAAAACCAATGTTAGTATGTTTCATGATTTTCTTCACGAAATGCAATGGTAACTTACAAAAGTGAAAAATGAAGACATAAATATTTGATAAACTATTGTTTCAATTTCCATCATAAATTTTCCTTCCCTATTTCCCCACATTTCATTGTGCTTCACCAACCTTCATATCAAGCTATTCAAGGTTCATGAACATGATGTCTATGAATTTTCCACACTTCACGAGCCTTAGGATTTTCAAGCATTGAACATAAGGTGTTGTGCATTAGGTGATGTGCATCAAACATTGTGTGTCAAATGTTGTGTGTTAGGCATTGAATGTTTTATTGCAAATACGATGCATCTTAAAAATAAATCTAGAATATGGCCTTGTAAATCAAGAAAGTTATGAACTAAATGAATTTGAATTTTGCAAATCATTCACCTCTTGCACCTCTTGCATGCACCTCTTGCATGCACCTCTTGCATGATCAAATTTGCAATCATCCAAGTGAGTTCAAATTTTGCAAATCATGAATGTTCTCATGAATCATTTCAACTACAAATGTAGGGTGCTCATGAAATACTTGTACCAACTATTAATGGTTGTGGAACACAAAAGGGGGGAAATGGTCAAATTCAAAAGTGAAAAACAAACGAATTAATGGAATTGCATTAAATATTGCTTCTGACATCCAAACCAAACACCCTTGCTAACCCAATTGAGGATTCCCAAAGGTCATGGTTTTAATATAATCAAAATGTGTTGAATTCATGGCAAGTTTGGACATAGTAGATCCATGTGATCAAATGGAAACAACAACATGATCCAAATGAAAGGAAATTGCACAAGTGGTCAATGTTACTAGGCATTCAATTTTGCCAAAGAACAACATGGCTTACAAGGATAAAGGGGGAGCTATATACGGGGATTTCAAGCACATGTTTGACTATATGATAGGAATTTTTTTAAATAATGAATATTGAGACTTGATTCTTTAAGAAAAAAATGTTTTGAATCTTTTTCGACATTTAAACAATGGTATGTATGAACTCATTGAATCATTCGTCAACATTAAACCCTTGTTGTGACCACCCCATGTGTGTGACTTAATGTTTGCACATGACAACATCTACACACCTTCAGAACACACATAAGAAGTTTGACAAGGAATTAACCTTCCCAACAAGCAAGACAATGGTCATGAAGAAAACATTAAAAACATAAAATGTTTAATTCAACCTAACAACACAAGACATACACCCTCCCCCTTGCCATCGTTCGACCAACACAAAATGTTGAAACCATGCCATCTCCAATAACAAGATGTGTATAGATTTGCAATTGTGTTAAGAATTGAGGACAAGCCGATTCATCTTAGTGCAAAAACATTCAACAATGGAATAATGCCAAAAAAAATTCGAATTCATCTATGAAAGTTTTTAACAAATTGCCCCCCAGGTTGGTAGAATAATTATTGGGAACACTAGCATCAAAAAGAAATCATCATTAGGCAATAATGTGATGTTAGAAGTCATAAAAAGAAATAAAAAATTGTTCATTACCACGATTTAGAAAATAATTGAAACGAACTTAAAGATTAAAAGTCGAAAATTGATTGCAAAAAAATAACTTCAAAATTAGCAACTTGATTATTATAAATTAGAGATGTAGAAGGGTGTAAGTACACAGATAGGAGCCAACGGGATTAGTTTACAAAAGGATTGTGAGTCATTTTTAGTCATTTTTCACTTTTTCATATGAAAGAAAATTTTAAATCTTTTGCAACTTGTTATTAAAAAAATATATAGTTGCCCAAATAGGTCACGTTTTTTGTGTTAATTATTGTTGTTAAATAAATATGAATTTCTCAAAGTGTATAAATTCTGCAAGATTATGCGTTTCATTTTGAAAATTTATCATAATTTTGAATCGTACCAAAATATGTTAATTATTTTAGGTTTTTATTTCTTATATCATAAACTACAACTTTGTTTTGTATGTCATGCACATTACACCCCATTTACATGTGGTAAAGGACTTTTGAAACCCTAAAAAACTTTGAATCTCTAAAAACTTAAAATTCCATATCTTTTACATTGTGAGTGTTTTTTGAACTTGGGTAATAGGTTACATTCATCTACATTTTTTTACTATCAAAATTATGTTATTACAATAGTCCTTTACCTAGTCCTTTGTAGAATTAACCACAATCTAACGGAGCACCTATTTGAGTTCAAAGGTCCTTTTTAAAAACCAAAACCCAAAATTTAATTTGTCAACATTCATATTAGTCATTTATCACAACTTGGAATCATTAACATAACTTTAAAATGTCAAGAAAAAAAATATGTAAAAAAGTTCATAGTTTTCACCATAATCTAACATGGTTTTTGGCTCCTATTTTTATGCTCACACCCATAAACCAATAACAATAAGAAAAGATGGTTTAAGTGACCTTGGGACTTACAGATGTGATGAAAATGTCATTTACAAAAGAATATCAACTACAACATCCAATTCCAATTGATGTTGCATTAACCTACACAACAATATAGAAGGCGCATGAAATCATTGAATTGAATTTTTGAATTAAAATATTTATAAATTTTAGTTGTTGAATCAAAACAAACATGGAATTTATTTTTTGATCAAACCTTTACATTTTCCAATTGACTTTGCACTTCACTCATATGTTTCAAATCAAATTTCTTTAGCACTTGAGATAGATCTCAAGATTTCAATGCAATTGTTTTCCAATTTTTTTTGACCTTCAATGGTTGTAGACCTTTCTTCATGAAAATGACTTGATGTTTTTAGCTTTGATCTTCTACATGTTGATTCTATATGAAGTTTGCTAAATGCTTTTGTTGTAGCCTTTGATTCTAGAATCTCGAAAATGTTGTCCACATCTATCATCTTTCATTTAAAGAACATATTATGCAATTTAATGCAACAACAGACAACAAGGTCAAGGAAATTGCAACATCCAATTCTATTTTACCATGAAGTTCATGAAAGGTTTTTGTAAGAATCCTAAAAGCATTTTCTACCACCGATCTTCCCCTCCTTTGTTTTCTTTTGAATAGGTTCTTGGTCCCCTTTTCTACAAGGGGTCAAAATCCAATCTCGCAAGGGATACCCCTTGTTTAAAAATAGATAAAGAGGTATGCCATCTTGGCATCCTTTCTCCAGATTGAATAATCCATGGTATTGTGTTTTATTTAAAGACTTGATCTTCTGAGAACTTTTGAATCATTCACTCCCAAGGGGGCCCACAAACATGTTAACAAATTATTTATTGTCATCAATTACAACTTGACAAACCAAATTGTAGCCCATTGTTTTCTAATAATAGTCCTCACTAAATGGGCTTGCATGTCTTGTAATTGAAAAGTGGGTACTATCCATTGCACCATGAACATTTGGAAGATTACAAAAGTTTTTGAATGCAAACATGGAATGCCCACTTTGGATCTAGATGGCCAATTAATCACCCTTTTAAAGATAATATTGATAACTCTAATAACCTTTCAAACAACAAGTGAAATTATAGATCTACCAACACCAAAAAGTTCACTACATATTAATACATTAGTTCTTTGCGCCAATTTATAGAATGCACATGCCACACATACCTTCGTTGGAATAACAAGATAATCTTTTGTTTTGTACTTCTAAATTAATGGTCTCAACTAATTTGCAATGTCAAACAAAGTTTTTTTTGTCATTTGAAAATTATGTAACCATTGATCATCACTATATTTGATAACAAGGAATATGGAAAACCATGTAATGCTCCTAGGTTTGACCAAGTGGCCAAGCTCAATAGTAAGAAATCCTAGGTTATAAACCATTGTGTGGTTGTGAAGAGAATTGTGGCATGAAAAAGTTGTAAGTTCGTTGAAAAATTTGCATCAAGTGTGCATGTAAAATAAAAGTCGTGATCTAGTACATTACACGAAGTTTGCAACATGTTAATGAAGAAGACAAACAAGCTTGTCACAAAAGTGTAAGAGTCACCATTGTTGATATTCATGTTTCAACAAATGAAGAAGAAGATGTATACCCCAACAACTTGTAGCACACATAATCAAAACAAAAAAATCAACAGATTGAAGAAAAACAAGGTTTACAACAACATAAACTTTGGAAAACCTCACTTAGATATGTAAGAAATGACCAATAACAAAAAATCAAGGTTGATATCCAACAATTTTCAATTTGTAGCAAAAAGAACAAAACATTTTAACAAAAGAAATCACCTATTGCAAAAAAAATTTAAGGTCGATCAATGAATTTCAATATGTTGAAAACAAATGGAACATTACAATAAAAAAATTCACCTCTAGTAAAAAAATTAAGGTCAATCTCCTATAAGCTTTAATTTGAAACCAAAAAAAGGAGAAAAAAAAATGAAAAAATGAGAGTTGTGAAAATAATGAAAGGAATGGGAGAAATAGAGAAAATTAAGAAGACCAAAAAACAAAAAAAATAGGGGAAAATGAGAAGAATGGGTGAAAATAAAGAAAAGTTAAAAAGATCAGATAGCAACAGAAGCAAAGGAAAAAAACAACATACTATAAAATTATCATGGCACATATGTGTGAACAACAAAGATGTACATTGCATGTGTAAAGGATGGCAAGTGTCCCATTATGGCCAAGCATGGATTCGACTCACATTAAAAATTGCACAACCTAACTTCTAATTCATGATGACAAGGCATTAAGTTAAATAATTTTAGCCATTAGCGTTAATGATAATTATTGTTAAGGATTTTAACACTAACCATACTAACACCTAGAATGAACATACCTTTATCCACATTTTTACATAATGTTGTAATACCTTGACAACTTTGACACATGTTTATTGAATAATTAATTAATTAAAAAAATCTCATTCTGACAAATAAGTTATTCTTGAATTTTCAACATTCTATTTCACAAGAATTTTTCATTTTAATTTTTGGGGGAAAATTTCAACATTTCTGAAAATAAAATAATTAGTGTTGAAGTTGTTAAGGCAATGTGGTAGCAAGGTTTGATTTTTTTTTTTCAAAATTTTTTCATGAAATTTTTTGATCATTGTAAAAAATCATGGATTTCTTAACCCGTCATTGTTGATAATCAAACAAATGTTGTGACATCACCCTAACAAGCACTCCCGTTAATTTTTAAGTAATTAAAAAAGAATCACCTTAAATGACAGGGTTGGTTCCTATTATTTCATTTGCATTGACTATTGTAATGATATGTTGTTTACATTCAAGGCTCCACATGCAATACAAATACAACATGAAAACTATGATTATGATAGGAACAAAATATGAATGTAATATAACAAAAAATTGGTAATTTAATGGTCATTGTAGTGGTGCCGAGGTTAAGTTCATACAATCCAAGTTGTCATAATGCCTAAAACACACTAATAAAATATTAGAACTTGGGTGTCTTGTAAAGATATTGTGAAAGTACCAAAAGCACCTTAATACAAAGGGTTTCAACTTTCAACCTTTAAGATGCTTACAACACATTTAACCAAACAACTACATTGGCAATCTTGATATGCTTACCAAAATTTTGTCTTTACCAATGATTGACCAGTTCAATCTACGAGGTTTTTTTTTGAAAGTTTCTTTGGGTATTGAAACTTTAGTTCTATAAAATTTTGCTAGAACTGAAACTAAAACTAGATCGTGCAACTAAGTTTTTGTTGACATTAAAATTAGATCCAAAATGGGGCTATTATCATCGATGACATCCATAACTTACCACAATATAGGTCATTAGATATATACTAAAAATTTTACATTCAATTATTAAAAAAAGAGATTTCATATACTTCAACCCATTGTTTCTGAATGAATTTCATCCATATGCATCCATTTTCGTACATGGATTCAAATACATTAATGGACATTCACTTTCATCCACAAATGGATGACCTTTTTTCATCATCATTCACCATGAAATTTATTCCATTTTTCAACAAGTAGTTAAGAAAGTGCTAAAAATAGTAACTCAACACTGAAAGGAAAAAAACAAGCAACTTTTTTTTGGAGTTTCCATCAGTTCTGAGTACCAAACATGAATAGTTACAACTTTCACATACCAAATTTGTACCAAGCACTTAGCTCTACTACATGCACCTCCATGACCATCGGAATAAAATGATGTTCCTCATGAAGCCTTCTATACATGAAGCTTTCTATACTTGCAAATCTTAACAATGATGTTCCTCATGAAACCTTCTATACTTGAAGCTTTCTATACTTGCAGATCTTAACAACGATGTTCCTTATGAAGCCTTCTATACTTGAAGCTTTCTATACTTGCAGATCCTAACAATGACACTAAATTCTACAGCTACACCTACTCGTCAACTAATGACAATCTAAGCCACCATTTCGCACATCGAGTCAGTAACCATCACATCAACAAGTAAAATACTTAAGTCCAAAACATTACTAGTTACATTTGGTTTCACATGAGTCTCAAAGCCAAGAAGCTCCACTTGACGGTTTACCATTCCAATTCTTAACGACCAGGAAGGTTGAATTACTGATTTGATTATGGTCAGATACTTCAGAGTGTTAGTTCCCATTGTTCTTGCTGGTCTAGCACTTGGAAACTGTACCATTACCACTGAACTAGAGAAAACAACCAAAAGGGAAGAAAAACCACCTTTGCATCTAAAATGCAAAAATGTTATCTACATCACCACTTGTAGTCTTTGGAGCAAGTCATTTTTATAACTAGGAGCAACAACACAGTCAAGCCAAATCTTACCACAAGAAGGATCAAATACAGTCAGTGCAAATCTCAATTGCAGAAAACTCCATGGGTCTCAAAGGTCAAGTGATCCTTGTTCTGCAAGCATTTTGGTTACACCCAACAGTATTAGATTTCAACGGGAAACTTGTTGCCAGTGTGCAAGCCTCTCTCAAAGCACCTAGGGCCTGGAAGAGGGAGGTAAGTGAAAAACAGTTGCAGATCTGCTCATTTGATCAGTAAAGTAAGTTGCTAGGCAATTCAGCCTAGGAAACCACACTTTCAAACACCACGTTGATTCACAGCCACAAGCTGTTCACTTCTCAAAGTCATCTCACAGAAGAATGTTGACACAACATCTCAGAGGTGGAGAATTGTTTTTGATCAGTCTTTGACAGCAATAAACCAAAATTGTTGATTTCCACTGCCCCATTCTTCATACTGTAACCTAGACAGAGTGCAGCATGCAATACATACCATGAGCATGCACTCTTATGGTTGTGATGCCACCATCACAGTGATGGTCATGCTTAACAGCAGGACAGCAACTAACACATAGCCCTGCAGCTCTGCCCAAGGAATCCATATATTTCAGTCCTGGTGGTAGTAATATCTGTCAGGTACAATGCAGCATGCTTCCAAGATTGTGCACAGATTAGCAGGCCTTAAAAAGGTTAGAAGAGAGCACAGACCGACCTCAATCTATTCATGCAGAAGGTGCACAAGACTTGCAACTTGATTGGTCTGCACAGCACATGAGGCCACCAGCTTGAGATGCTGTCAATGAGGTTAAGGATTGAGCCCCAAAGGAAGAGCTTGAACTTGAACTTCCACTACTCTTTGGCTTTTCACATAAGGCTCTGGCTGAGCACAGAACTGCCTTGCATTTGTTCACACATGGCTCATGTGGTAAGGCAGAGAAAGATGTCATTTCAAGCCCATCACAGACTGCACCTGAATTAGAATTGTTGCATGTCACTTGCAGACAACAATTTGTGCCTGCTTCTAGACTAGTGACAGTTTTGTTCACATGCGGATTGTTCTCCTTTGAACTATCTCCTGCACAGCATTTTGCAGCTGCCCCACAACAAGAGAGATTGGAATTGGCAGGAGCTTTGCCACAACCCTCGATGGAACAGGGTTCCACATCAGTCTTTAACCCTATGGCCTTGTCTGATCCACCCAAGCTATGAACTTGTGGATTGGTGCATCCGGATGAGCAAGCCGGTAAGCAGGATTCTTCCACATGGTGACCAGATGTATTGCCCCTCTCACTTGAGCAAGTCTCTTTCACCCTCCGTCTGATTCCCTTCCCAAACACAGATTTCTCACAACAAGCAGCAACTGAACCTTCCTGCTCGGGGCCATTTGCAGCATGTAAGCCATCCAGCGAACAGGGAGCATGATACCCTACCTGTCCCTGAAGATCTTTTGAGTTGCAAGATGATGCAGTGACACAAACTGCACTCCTAGCCACTGTAGAGGAGCAACTTCTGGTTCCCTTTGCCTTGATCTCTAACCCTGATTTCACACAGCATCCAGCCTCAGAGGCACTCATTTCCTCCTGTTGATGACTTTGGTGGCCATGCCGATGTACTTTTACTCTTGGAGTAAGTGTCACCTGCTCACTCCGAGCACTAGAACAACAAGGTGCAGAAGTGTGCTTACTTTCCACAGTAGTCTTGTGACAACAAGAAGCCTGTGTTTCATCTTCATGCTTCTTTGGGTGATGATGATGGTGGTGATGGTGATGGTGGTGATGATGAAACCAGGAAAACTTTCCTGTGTGACTGTGTGGGACCACAGGGGTTTCTTCACACACTTCATCTAACTCACCCTCCAAACATTTGGTATCTTCTCCACTGTTTAAACAGCAAGCAAGACCAGATCTTGAATGCAGATGCTTCTTTGACACCATGTTCTGTTTTGAGCAGCAATGAGGAGTCTTCTTTCTCTCTTTCAATAGTCGCATGCTGTTGAAAATCACTACCAGACATGTTCCAACATCTGCCACAACTGCTGCCCAAAGGGTTGCATACCCTGCTGCTGCAACTGCAATAATTGTCAACTTTGTAACAAAAGCAAGAGTCACATTCTGCCCAATCTTCCAGCGGCAGTTCTGCCCCAGCTGCACTGCAAGTGCCAACTTTCTGAGATCGTTTGTCATAAGTGCTACATCAGCTGTTTCCATTGCAACTGCTGATCCTGCCACCCCCATGGCAATCCCAACATCGGCAGCAGCCAATGCAGGTCCATCATTTATGCCATCACCTACCATTGCTGTGACACCAGTTGCCTTCAAGTTTCTCACAATATGGACCTTATCTTCTGGCAGCAGCTGTGCATGGACCTCAATATCGCCAAGCTGGAAAAATGAATCCAATGACACATCATGAGGCAGTGTATAGGAAAAACATAGAAAAGAGTGATTTACCTGATAATTACTGCCAAAAAGACATTTCAATTTCCATCAGATAAGTGTGGTAGGACTTCACAAAATCCGTAAGAAAAATCAAAAAGCATAACTTTACCTTCTTATGTGCATGTTCAGCAGTAGCAGAACTGTCACCGGTCAGCATGGCCACTCGAATTCCAAGTTTCTGTCAAGCAGAACAAGTATTCCATGCACAGGTATCATCATAAAAAGTTCTCAATCTGTTCTTTGTCCCACATCTGTTATATGATAAAGTAATGAGCAGTTTGAATCAGAGACCATCCATCAGTAAACCAGAAGATAAAGATCTCTCATCTCAACCAGGTTGGACATTGAAATGGTCATGAAGGGAAGATTGTGGAGGAAGGACAACCTGCAGGTCTTTTACTGCTTCCACTGCTTCCAATCGCAGCTGGTCACCAACACTGTAGATTCCAACTGCAATCTTGTCCACACCAATCCAGCCAACCATTGCTCCCTCACTATTCCACATCTCCACCAACCCTGAAACAACAGGACCAAAAAATGTGCAGGACAAACAAAGATCAATTCAAGCAATGAGGATAGCATCACTAATCCAGAAAGAATAAGCTTGGGTACAAATCATATAAACTTTGCTTCCATCTGATAACATTTCTATATGATTCTCAAGAAAGGATAATCACTGCCAAAGATCACTGCTAGAGAGGATCAATTCCTCCCTTCAAAAAGATATGCTATTGATTTCTTTACATGATTCTGCTCAATACCACCTAGACATCCATATTGCAGCATTTTCTTCCCAGATGCATGTATGATAAAACTATCCAAGTGCTGTCAGATCACATGTCAGGGTAATGAAACTTTTCTTCATGATAGTCTCTCAACTAATTATTACCTATGTCCCATCCAAGCCGGGCGGCCATACGCGCATTTCCAATGTGGATGGTGCGCCCATTGACTATCCCTGAAACTCCTTCGCCTACAATAAGTTCAAACTCAGTTACATCATCTGAAGGTTCCACCCCATGAAGACGAGCATAGTTCACCAAAGCTGCTGCCAAAGGGTGACTTGCTTGATTCTCAACACTTGCAACCCTGACAAGCAAAAGAAATAGCATGGATCATGAGTACTCTCACCACCAGTCTTGTGAGCCAAACCACATAAGCACTAGTAGGAGAACAAGTTGTTCACATTCAACAAATCATGACAGTACAAGTGAAGAAGAAGTAGGGAAAACATTTTTCCTTCTTGTGACTGCCTGCCAACAGGCAAACCAATCCCTGCTTCAAGACATTCATGGAAATTATTTGATACTCCTTGCAATGACAAGGCCAATTCAAGTGATATTCACATCAGTGTCAAACACATGTACAAGATTGCAGAAGAATCTGCACACTAACACTTTTAAAGGTAACTGCTCTGTCAGTTCCCAGCAAAACCAAAACAACCATGACATGAACTTAAGGGCATCACTGACGAACTGTCAGACCATAACCTTCACAACATAAAGTAAAGATGCATACCAGTACAAAATTTGCTGAACACTGCAATTTGCATCAACTGAAACTATGTCCAACACACGGAACTGCCCTTCAGACAAGGTGCCAGTCTTATCCAGAGCCACCACCTTCAGTTTACCCAGAACCTCCAAATAGCTTCCACCTTTTATTAGTAGCCCTAATCGGGCAGCCTGTGCAATACCACATGTGACAACCACTGGAGTGGAGATCACCAATGCGCAAGGGCATGCCACTATCAGCAAAACCAGAGCTAGGTAAATCCAATGCCGATGATTGTGCACTCCTGCTGCCCAGGGGATCACTCCTATTGCGAGGGCAGCTAGAACGATAGCTGAAACAAAAGACACAATCCAATGTCAAGATCAGATCCAGAGATGGGGTATGTGAATCAGGTCAAGAATTTGTAGAGCATTTTGGAAAGCATGAGATACTAGGAGCACCAATTCAACATACCAGGTGTGTAATACTTTGCTATCTTCTCCACAAGCATCTCTGTGCTTGAGCGTTGATTTTGTGCTTCTTCAACAAGCCTCACCATCCTTGACACGGCTGAATCTTCTGAAAGAGCTGTGGTGCTTACCGTCATGAACCCTGTGAATAAAATTGCCTTAGCACTGTACAACATTTCTGCGGCAAGGATCTCCCTTGCTACCACACCACAAAAACCACCACCACCAACACCACCTTTCCTACAGATTTCTGAAGGTCAACAGCAAATGTCATTGTACAAAACAACTCTTAAAGCTGTTTGATTCACACTACTGGAAGCTGAAAAGAAATATAGAGTGTTTCTTTTACAGGACCCCCATGCCTGGTACAATTCTGGAATGCACACCTGACATGTTCAATGTTCCCGCCCATACTGTTGCTCCCACCTCCTTCTCTACTGGCATAGATTCACCAGTTACACTGCTCTCATCCACTGAACTTTTCCCTGAGACAACTTCTCCATCAATAGGAATTATCTCTCCAGCCTTTACAGCAAGTAAGCTTCCAACCTTCACATCCTCCACACGCACTCTACGACCACCCTCTGAAAGAACAGCAGTCTGGGGAGCAAGGTCCACTACAGAAGCTAATGCAGCCCGAGCCTGCCAAATAACAGGTGAAATTGCATGAAGACACTCTGATACTCCCTGATCTGGATTTTTGGCTGACTTTTCATTCCAGCGGGCAATCCCTATTCTTCTTCATGATACATATGGCACTCATTTACTTCTTCAGAAAACTTACAATAGATCTTGTGGCTGGCAAAAAAGAGAAAGACCTAATCAAAAAATATTCTAGTCTGTGGCCTTCCATAGACCTGATACTGACCTTATCACCAGATCTTGACTCTAGCCAATCTGCCAAGGTGAACAGAAAAACAATTGATCCAGCCTCCAGATAGTCTCCCAATCCAATTGCACCACCCACTGCATACCTTATGAAGGAATCAGTTTCTTGAGCAGTTTAGCAAGGCTACTCAGAAATTTTTTAGAAGAACACTGAAGAGCAAATGCAGGTACACAACACCTGGAACACATAAATTTCCCTCTAAACTTAACTGGTTCAAAGAGGAGCAGCTTTTAGAAAATAAGCAGACTCAAACTAGCCTAATACAGTTGACAAGCAGAGATTAGACTTGCCTGCAATTAACATAAGGATGTTGATGTCTAGGACATATCTTCGTAAACTGGCCACACCCCTTACAATTAGGGGTGGAATCCCAACAGCAACAGATCCAATAGCCACCCAACGCAGAGGGTGCCAGAGGTACTGAAAGAAGGCCAAAGCTAGAAGCACACCAGAAGCAATGGTCCATGGGCTGGGCCATTTTCGACCAGCTTTCCATTCACCTCTATGGTGAATACTGGCATCCAGGTTTGCTTCATTCAAAACTTTCACTGTCCACAAAGGGACCCATGGGATTTGTCAACACCCTTCCCAGCATTTGATTGAACTATATACTAGAATATTCTCATGAAATGAAAACAACTAGGTTGAGATGTCCACAACACATAACAATTCATATCAAGTGCTGAATGTCAGTTGAGATGTCCATTTTCTGAAATGCTACCCTACTGCCTCATAGAAGATGTGGTGCCATTCAACCAAAGCTGTACTCCCTCCTCTACCATCATATGCAGCAAATTCATGAATTTCAATTTGCCATTGATAAACTTGCCTTCAAGTATAGTATTCACAGGATAATGAAGGCATCGCATACCTAGTTGCCCATCTGTGACCCATAACTTGTCATGAAGCACAGTCACAGTTTTGGCAGTAACATTTACTGATACTTCTTCAACACCAGGTATAGGCTCCAACATCCTCTTGATCAAGATAACCTCACTTGGACAGCAGATTCCCATCACATCAAAGGTCGTCTTGCCTAATCCAGACCCTTTGAAATTTTCAGGGACAGTCACCTTCACCATGTCTTCCTGAACTACATTCCTTCCAATGCTCAGGGATGGCAAAAATGTATGATCCCCGTCCAGCTGCAGCTTCACGCCTTTGACAATGTCTGGGCCATCTATTGTCAGGACATTATCTGTTTGAGGTAAGCTCTCATAACCCTTCCTCCTTGGACTTTCATAACTGAACAGGTCAACAAACTGCCTGGGTTGCTGTTGCAGTTTACCAAGTGGTTTTCCAACTTTCACTAGACGACCATGTTCAATGAAACCTGATATGCCACCTCCAGTCCCCTCTGCATGGCTCAACAAAAAAGAGCCATCATTAAGAGGAACAAGACAATCAAAATGATCACCATGTGCAATCTGGTCATGAGCACAACCATCCATATGGTCATGTCCAGATTCTTCGTGTGATGAAACAAGGTTGCAGATCCCTGTCAAATCTCGGAACATTGGCAATGTGCACCCTGCTTCCTCCATGCACTGCAGACCAATTACAAAACAAATTGATTTATTTGTGTTACTCTTCGACAATCTTAGACTCTGCACTCTACACTCTAGACCTTCTGCATAGAAAGGATTGTCAAAGATAAACAATAAAATCAAAATCCAAGTCATATATCACTGACCCAAATGACCTTCAGATAACATTGAACTGGCATATCAAGATGCATGTCAGCAACCAAGAGACATCATGTAAAAGGAACCAGCACATAAATGATAGAACCAACCAAGTACTGATCTAGAAACTCTGGTGTAGTCTAGTCCTAACATTCATTCCCAGGCAAAAAGTTGCTGGTCCAAAAAATTGAACTAGCTTGATGCAGATGCAAGAATAAGACCGAAGAGAAGAATAGGAACCTCGAACAGTTTACAACAGCCTGAAAATTTTGCTGACCTGCTCAAGCAGAACATCTTCAATGATCTCACCATGGTGCACATGTGCATGCACATGGCCCGACTCCTGAAGGCAGCATGTGTCGGATGTGGGGTCCCATGTCTGCTGATGGTCTGTGAAGCACAGCTGTGCCTCATCTGTGACCATGGTAGAGAACTTTGGTGGCAATGAGACATATGCAAAACGTCCATTCTCCAACACCAGGAAGTGATCCCCCTCGCTATGGTTCTGCATGCCGTCCATTCCAAAAGCTTGACTACAACCCTGATGATGCACTCACTCAGTACCTGACTCCTTCAAATGTTATCTGAAACAACATGCAATGTCATGATCTGGAAGCACTCCTCGCTATCATATCTCATCTGGAACTACTCCCTTCTTGATACCACCAAACTCTCATACCAAACTCTCAAAACAATCTGCCGCTGACATGCTACCCCTCATATTGCACCATCTTACACATGACAGAACCATAAGAAAACGCAAGAAAACACCGAAAGAAAAACAAACATTGAAAAAGTTTTGTAAGTAATCCTCCTTCACAAAGAAACCAAATTCACTCAATAATCACACAACAGCAATCTCAGCAAATTACTTCTTATTCGCAGAAAGCTAGTGGACTCTCTCCTCCATCTCGCACCAATCCTATCTCATCAAACCCTAAGTCACACATGCACCCCGTGAAAATAAAAAAAACTTAATAGTTCACTGTACTGTCCGTACAAAACCCGCCAACGCCGCAACATCCATGTAAGAAAAGAAAATGTGATGAAATTCCGCGAATTCGAAGCCAACAACAACAAGAACGAGGACAAACAAGAGTAAAAAGAAAACAAAGGAAAGACAGAGAGAGATAGAGAGAGAGAATGAAAACAAAGAGAGACAGATGAAAAGAGAGAAAAGACTTGTTCCGTTTCTGAGAATGAAAATGAACAGTACGAACTACAAACCGTGCATTTCTTGATGACGTGTGGCGACAAAACTGGCGTGTCCGGCATGGCGTGTGCGAACGCACTTGGAAGAAGCGTGGGACCGGCCTGGGGTGGTGGGGGCCAGAAGTAAGCAGAAAGAAAGCTGTCAAAGAAAAGAGAAAAACTGTCAGACTTGTCGGAACTCAATTATGGTCAAATCGTATTACAAACGAAAAGAAATCTGATAAGAACGACACAACAACGAGAAGCAGAAGACGATCTACAAGGAGGACATCTGGATATCCTTGAGCACGCACACGAGATCCTTGACAGGAGAAAGAGGTGGTACCACCAGCGTGAGAGAGACAGAGAGGAAGTACGTTGGGTTTGTTCGATCAGAGCAAGAAGAGCGTTTTTAGGGCATAATTAGGGTTTTCAGTTTCGACCCAAAATCGAAATAATCCAACAAAATAGCACAATTAACATATTACTAATATATTTAAAGACTGATGTTGAAATTCTGAAATATTCAGATTGAGCCTTTTGATTGGCCCATCACCAATATTTTTGGAACATGAGGCACTCCCCAACATTTGATTTTTTTTTCCATTTTTCCTTTGTTCCCAACCTGTTCTCTTCAAGTTCCCAATGGGTTCTCAACATGTTCCCAAAGTGTTCCCCAAGGGTATTCTCAATAGCACCTCACTTTAATCTCATATGTGTGACCAACTCAATATCAAATTGTTCTTTGGAGTGTTTCTTTGCTTTTTTTTCTTTTTTTTTGGATTGAGGTTGCAAATTTGAATAATGAGTGCTTCTAACACCCAGATGGGTTATTACGAATAAAAATTGTAAATAAATAATAATGTGGCATATGGGTAGAAGAATGGTTAAATATGGAAAAAAAATATTCAATCTATGAGCCTCTTAAGATTTTTGACTAAGGGCACAAGGGCCCAAGCTTCAACAAACATGAATAATTTGGTTAATTATTTTGAGATAAATGTAGTTGAAAGTGAATTATGTGAACTTGTTAGATTTAGGGAAAAAGACTTTAAATAATTGAATGATTTCTTCATAAAAAGGATAATAGTTTTAGAAGGACAACATGTGATATAACTTGTAATTGATGAATGGGGATGTTTAGTAAATGTAAAGGAATGAGGATTCTATATATATATATATATATATATATATAAAAGAGGTTATGTGTGGAGTTTTGCATGTATATATTTATTTTCATAAGTTCATGTTGATATTTTGTGTTAAGCCTTATGATAAGGCTTTTGTATACAGACCTATATTATAAATTTATGTTTTTATTATTATGAAAGTGTTCACAAAGACAAATGTACGTGTTTTTATGAGTAATCCCCATAAAATAATGTTATTAAATACATGCGATGAGCTCCTTGATGGGTGTGGCTCATACAAGGATCAAATTTTAAGCTTGTGAGTGATCTTAGCTTAAAATTATGTAAGTTTTAGTTCTTGTATTTTTAAAGTGTTTTGTATAATTTGTGGGTGTTGTATCTGATTTTAGTTGTGCAACCTACCTATATGATAGCAAGGATTTAATTTAAAACCAACCTCCATAAGGTAAGACCCTTTTTTTAACTACATGTTCAATTAATAGTGGTGTGGAGGTTTTTTTCTTTTTGCGTTTATGCCCAAACCACAACAATAGGTATGGTATATGTAATTTTTTATGTTTAAGATAATGTATTCATCCATCCAAGCAATTTCAAAAACTTTGTAAATTTGTAATTGATGTGTATTTTTAAATGTGTAAGATAATGCAAATGATTTGAAAATTGGGCAAGTTGGTAATTTATCTACTATGGTAAAGGTTTATTTCACTTAGAATGCGAGAAGTTGTTAAAGCAAGTAATGTTTCATATTGTAAAAGTTTTGTTGCTAGGGCATTACACCTTATGAAATGAAGGCATGGTTCACAACCCTCTCAAGTTTAATAGTTAAAGAGTTCTATGAAGCTAGATAGTTGTGATAAATGTAGATAATGTCAACCCCATACTGCATAAGTGGGATCTTCGATGAAAACATTTCAAAACTTGAAACCTATGTATAGGTAATAGGGAGTCCCCAAAATAACAATGGGAACTTCCATCAAGGTTGTTATGTAAGGTGGGAAAGGGTTTAAATTTTTAAGTAAAATCCAAAGTACTCTAGTTATAGTTTTTTGAATTTTTCACATTGGAGAACCTCTTATTTTCATTATTTACTGTTATTAGAATAAAAGTAATCTCTAATTCTAGGGTTTCAAAATATTTCAAAATGATTATCATGAAATAATCAACAATATAAAGTATATTTATTTATTTTTTAAAACCTCAATTATCAATCAAAATCAATTGATGACTTAAGGTGGTTTTAAATCTAATTCTTTGATGTTTTAAATCCTTAATTATGGATCAAAACAATTATATGATTTTGTAAAACCTCTAATCAAGGGCTAAAATTAATGTAACCCAAAACAACATGGAAATGAAACATGAAGGAATGGAGATGTGTGAAAAGGATTTGGTTTAATGTTCCAAGATGTAACTATATTCTACTTTCAGAAAAAAGGGAAAAAATAATTAGAGATGTTTTTTTCAAAAGTTGAATGAAGTTGTGATGAACAAGAGTGGTGAAGACAAGGTTGTTTTTAGTAAAGAATTATTTTGTGCCATTATTGTTTTGTGTTTTCTTGTGTTTCACAAATGAATGTTGTTGTTTTTGGATTTGTGAATTACGATACTTAAGAAAAAATGAATGGGAATTTTTAATTGCGACAAGGTGAACTTCACAAGAGTAGGATTATAAATGTCTTGTGAATAAAATAAACTGTTAGGGTTTATGTTAGTTAACCATGTAGGCAATGGGTTTTTAAAGTTTAAAAGGACACCAAATATTGAGAGTTTTGATCTCAACAAGCAAGTTCCAATTTCCTATGAATGGATTATGCCAATGTAACTATTTGGTTTTGCATATCAGACTTATAGGTGCATTGTTTGGTTATTTGATTCATCGAATAATGATAGACTACTAAAATGATTAGGTTTGTGGAACATTTAAAGTGGTGATCATTATCATATGATTTGATGTCTATGTGGAAGTTGAAGCGGCTTGAAGCCCTTTAAATTTATTTTTTTTGAACAGTCAATCAAAGAATAATAATAAATATGTCACACCTTTTTTTATTGGTTTTAGATTTCAAAAGTGCCATCCAACACCAATTGAAATTGTCTTGGCAATTATGGTATTCTAAAACATATACAACATTATTTTCATTGTTGATAAAAATATTCAAAATACATTTATTTGTCTTACGAATTGAAATATAACCACTTTTGTGGAACTAATAGATAAACCATGAATAACAAAAATAGCCTACAAAAATGCCTAATAAAAACCCAAAATTGGTTACATGATAGGTGAAAGGCATGTTTTAGAAGGGGTTCACTCCAATTTTTTAGGTGGGTTTGGAAATTTTTAAAGAACCATTGATTTTGGATTTTTTTAATTTGAAAAAGAAACTTTTAATTCTACTTTTAAAAAATCTAAGGTTTAAAGTTACAAAAATTACCAATTCCAGTTTTTTAAAACTTTAAACCTTTCAAAATTTTAACTATACTACTTATTCCATGGCCCAAAATAAGGCAATTACATGTCACAATCTTTTAGTTTAAAGAACTTAAATAATGTTAATTATAAAAAGGTCTTGCAACAATTTTGAACATATTTTTTTGACAATTATGAATGTGTCATTTGAAAACCACTTGTTTGCCTCTCTCAACTTTTGATCACGGCTCCAATTCATCATGTGTGTTGTGCAACTTCCTACAACTTAGAAAATCAATAATGTCAAGTTATTACACAATGGTAATGCCATTTTGAAAAATCTTGTTTAAATCAATTACCATCTAATTAATTCAATGAACTTTGATATATTATTTTTGGAAAATGAACAACCTACTTTGACCTTGCTATTTTTTAAAAAAAAACATCCAATCACCTCAACCAACCTACCTTGGTTTGAAAAGTTATGGGAAAAAACCCAAAATAAATCACTAAAAGTAGCATATAGAATTGACACAAAGAGACTAAGGATGCTCCTTATTGTAATCAAAGTGGTGTATTTTCATGGGGGGGGGTTGGTGTTAGCTTAATTTTCATTTTGCATTTCAATGTGATAGGCAATTTTAACAAATACATTTCACATGATAGCTTGACGAAATTTTGATCTTGAACATATAAAAATGTGAACAAAAAAGTATATGAAATTAACATTAATGAAGGAAAATTTTGAACTTCTTACAATTATTCCAAATTAGGAATTCTTTGATTTTTCATGTTGTATTACATTTCAAACACCACCCTCCAATCCATATTCTCCAACTTTATGCCACATAATGACACTCACATCAATGTGTAGTTTTTGACTTCAATGAAATTTGTAAATGATTTTTGAGATCATATTATTAGGATTTAAAGAAGAATAATAGTCATTCTTGAGATCATCACGAACGTATGTTATTCTCCCTTCCCTTGATATTTATTTCAATTCCTTCCATGGATGATGCATCCCCACTCATAGTTGAAGAAATAGGATACATTTGACCTTCTTTAGAAAATGATAGTTGGCAATTACACAACTAAAGGGTGTTAGAAACCATATAATTAGATAAGGACTTAGTTTCATATCCTCCTCACCTATGACATCCTTTTCAACCTATTTTTCACAACCTTTGATCTAGTTTTCAAATGCCAAAAACCATGATGTTTTATTGTTAGTTATTTATGTCACACAGTTCTCTATTTGACAAACCTTCAATAGTTCCCACAAATGTTTTTGAAATTTTCACCCCCACACATTAAGTCAGTATATACCTAATTTGATAAGTGCTAGGTATTTACAATAGATTTAAAGAACCACCCAACATTAATCTATTCTTGTTTGAAAGCATGGGAATGAAGGCATGAATTTGCATTCCTATTGCCCAAGAATAACAAAACTACCTTTTTTATTTACCTTTCATGAGTTGAGTGTAAGTGATGTAAGTTTTGTCTTCCAACCATTTGGTACCTTAAGTAGTTCATCCATAGTGCATATCAATGCATGCATATATTATAGACATCTTTAAGATGCTTCATTAGGAGGCTAAGAAAAATAAAATCATAAAGCAAAGCTTTACTCCAAAAAATTCAATGGTCATGTTATTAAACACAATTTTGTTATACTTTATGAAAGGTGCTTTCAAAAAATAGAATGTCAAACCCATTTTTTACTAGTTTTATTCCATGATACCCATCACATATCACATTAAAAAATAAATGCCATCAACAAAGTTTTATGTACAATACAACTTTCAACTTTGGGCTTTATTGGAATTAAGTTCACATTCCTTTTACTTTCTTTGCACATACTTTTTTAATGTAAAGCTTGTGGCTTCAAGCTACTTTATTCACCCCTTTTCTACGAAGCATTCGTGAATACAATTGTGTTAGGTTCTCATGAATAGGGTAAAGTTATAGGGTTGGGGCATTCCTAGATTAAAAGGCCTAGGACGGAGCAATAGCTAAATCTAACTTCACATTTTGAAATTGTCACAGACCTATGGACTATATATGACTCTTAAAACATTAGATGAAACTTATCATGAATCTAAACATATATAGATCACAAGGCATAAGAGGTGGGAGGTTCTTACACTTATTCTTTAAAAGTGGAAGGTGATACACTTTTTGTGTATAAGAGGTGCACGAGCCTTCCCACTCATAAGGTACATATGTAAAATCATTTTTTTGGGAAAGATAATCATAAAAACCTAGGAATTTTGTTCCCACCAAATGAGCTTGCATCAAATCACAAAATCTTGATGTTACAAGGATTTTTCTATCAATTCCTTAGACTTTTATATTATGCTTTTACAATCATACCCATTGCATTAAGTGAAAGCATACTATGGTGATCCATATTATGTAGTCACATTTTAGTGTTTTGCTTGGGTGAATGTTTATGAACCTAAATTGTGTCAACATCAAAGAATTTCAAAATGTTTTTGCATATTATGGTAGAACATAAATTGATCAATTAAAAAAATATTTTAAATGTATATAATGGTGGATTGGAGTATATTTGTACAAAAACAATGTCTATAATTGTGTATTAAAAAAGTAAAAAATTCCAAAAATAATTTAATTTATTTAAAACCTTTATGGAATTTATAACAACTATTTTACATGTGATTCCATGTAATTTGACTCACATTTGTCAACCATATAAGTGTGATAATTTTCATTTCATAACTGGGGTTTTTTCAAGGTGTTGACCATGTATGTGGTAAATTGAAATTTTAACAAACAATCATTTTGAAATGAAAGATGACAATCACTATGCATTTAGTCAATGCAAAAAGTCTACTTCAAACACTAATATGAATTATTAATTAGACCAACTACCTTGTGCAACCTGAAATTTGAAATGAACTTTATTATATTGTGTATACCATAAATATATGCATGGTTATTTGAATTTAAATGATTCACTGTGTTTTCAAATAACATTAGATAGCATTAAAAATTTGAAAATCTTAATTTTAAGTCCAAAAACCAAAATAAAAACCCGAAATTAAATGCACCATGTTTTGGGAGGTATGTAGTATAATAACCTAAAAAGGCTTAAGGAGGGCTTGAAAATGAAGTCCCTGTAATGAGGGTTGCCTTCAAAATACATTAAGAAATTTATTTGAAATGTAATTTGTTTAATATGATAAGGCCCACAATGTGCAAAGTAATTCCATGGTAATTTAAGAAATGAATGTGGACTTTTGATGTAAGGTCATGTTAAAAATATTTTCAATATGTAAAGGTTTTTAAAATGTTGTTATAGAATGCCATAATAAGGACCATGTTTATTGCAATTTTCCCCCATTCAAAGGCTGAAAATGTTATATTAAAGTTGTGGAGTTGTTATGGGCTTGGATTTTACCATGTGTGAAACATATGTTTTATATTGCTATTGAACTTGAACACATTTAGTATGATTTGTTGTAGGTTTACAAAACTTTAATGCCAATAGTGACGACTTGGCATGTGATCTTAATTTTTAAAAATGTTGCCATTGATTGATTATTGAAATGTTTTTGTAAATTATTCTAACATGCAACAAAAAATAATTTTGGGTTAAACAATGCCTTAGTTAGTGGCTAACCTGTGTCCTAATTAAAAGTCATATTTTTCTACTATACCTAATTAAATAGTCTTCAATATAATTTTTTTGATTAATTAGTCTTTGGCATGTTAATACTTGATTACACAATCTTTGGATTTGGTTCAATTGTACTTAATCCAATAATCTTTGTTTCAATAGACCATGGGGTATGTAATAACATTCTTCACAAACATTTGCCCCATATCATTTTTGTTTACAAATCTAGCACACTTTTGGTAATAGTTGATATAGTAATTACCTTTGGTGAAGACCTCCATTATTCTAATTGAATTATTTGAGCATAATCTTCTTCAATAATAATAATAATAATGTTGGATTGCATTTCACATGTCATTGTAGTAATCATTTATGCATTAGGTACCCTATATTCTAGTTAATAGGTTGGTATAATGCAAGTAATGCAAGGCAAAAAATGGTAAAATAAACAATTGAGATATTCCTTGTCACAAAAACATAGAAGTAGTTAATTATAAGTATGTTTTGATGCATTGAAAATTTTTAAGAAAAATTATTCATTGATTAACACATGGATAATATTTTAATTTATGATAATAATAATAATATTGAAGAATCACATCTTTAATATGCATTTAAATAGATTATTAAGAAATGAATCTACTTGCACAAACATGTGGGTTCTAAAAAATTAGTTGCAAGTAGACAAAAGTAAATCAAATATTGATTTTTAAAAAAAATCAAGTTAGTGGAGGGTTAAAAAAAAAGTATGTGCTTTCAAATTGTACATATTACAGTCATAATGTATTAAAAGTTTAATGTAAAAGTAATTTTAAACTCCACATCAACCAAGCAATTTCAAAGCTCCTTGTAACCTATTTGTATTATATTAAAGTCTTTCAAATTTTGTATTTAATTTAACACAAACTCAATGGAGGTCATAATGGTTCTACATTTCTATTTACAAAGGTTTTTTTAAACATTTACTTTCTTATTTGTATGTCAAAAATATAAGTGAATTTGGGGCAAATTGTTTTCTTGGTTTATTTTACCATGCTTTTGCTCTCCATAACTTGTTTGATTTTTTGGTCATGGTGATCATGATGGTTATTGCTACCATTAGTTTTGGTTATGACTGGCCCTTCATGAATGACATTAATAGTAGTTAGAGGTGTATCCTCCTTTTAATTGGTTTTATTTCCCTGAATATTTGCCTAATGAAAGATGTTCTCCAAGTGGATGTATTTCACAATGCTCCTTCACTTCCATGTGTTTAAACTTTTTGACCACAAAGACAAAACATTCAAATTCCTCATTTCCATGGTGTTGTTCCACTACTATATCATTATCCTCCTTTTATGGCTAATACCACTAGGGTGTAACTCCCTAAACACTAAATGTTTTTTGTATATACAACAAGATAGTTGAATAGGACTTCTTGTCATTGGTCCTCCTTTACTTGCCCCTATATTTCAATTTTTTATTATTACAAAATGTATATTTAGATTTTCCATATCTATTTCAACAATTTGATCTAATTGTTTCATCAAATTCCTAGTCATTGCCCCTATTCATCATGATTGTTATGTAATGCATTACTATATATTATCCCACCCCAACTACCACTAAACGGTGAAAATTTTAGTTTGTTACAACCTATAAAGGTGGTGGTGTAGACCAATACTTAAGTTTTCAAGTAATTTGGACAAGGTCTTTAGGGACATGTTACCTTTTTTGGCCGAGTTTACTTTTTTTGCTATTCCAATTCTTGAATGTTTTATGATATGTCTAATCCTTCATTTTCCTATTTTCTTTCTATCGTTTGTAACTAAACCCCCATTCTTAATGCCCTAGAATTTGAACAACTACTATAATATTATGGGCATATTACGTTATTTTATTGGTATGCCAAAATTTTGAAAAAAAATCAACTATATTCTTGAAAATAACATTTTTTTTCCAATTTTTTGAACTCCAAAAATGACATGTGAACAAAAAATCATTCAACAACACTTAAGCACAACTAAACAATATTTGATAACTAGAATGGCTCACATTTGAGTTTAGTTTTTAGTCCAAATAAGATTCTTCATATTGTATTTTTTATAGGCCAAATATGTAAATTTGTGAATTTATAAACATATTTATCTTTTCCAAAAATCAAGGACATTTGACCATGTAATATAGCCTAGACCATAACCCTTGCAAGTTTTTAAAAATTTCCACAAAATCATAATATGAAGGACTTTCCCATTTTTATTGATTTTCGATGTCATTAAAATTTCAAATGGTTTAAAGGACTTCATTTTTAAATTACAAACCGATACTCAAAAATTTGAAGAATGCATGCAAGATATTTTATTACAAACATTAATCATAATGGGTCCATTTCTAATTTTATAAGAACTGTGACTTTATAATTAGTTTTAAATTTAAATTTTTTCATTCAATGTAATTTTTTAGTTTCAAAACATTCCATTTATGATATATAAAAAATTATATTATTGAGTTCCTTTTCACAAAATAAAAAAATTGAGGAAAGAGGTTACAATCCATTAGGGTGCAATAAGTTGACATTCTGACATTGAAAATAAAACACTTTAACTTGCAAACACCCTAGAACTTTTTAAAAATCCCCATAATGGTTTCCAAATGATTTTTTTTCTAGAACCTAATGGAGCTAAAATCACTATAGTAATTCTACCAAGAAGAAAAAATATTTCAAAAGTTGAAGGACAAACATACATGGGCAATTTTACCATTACAAATATGAAGATTGATCATAGTAATATTGTTCCAAACATAAACTAGAGGGACTAAATTATTATGCAACAAGAAAATTAAAGAAATAGACAAAAAAAAGAGTACTTGGATTTATTCTATTATGCTTGTTGTTAGGCAAAGTTTTTGAAAGGTCCCAAAATAGGATGTCAACTTAACACATTTTCAAATCTAAACATCTTAATTAGTCAAAATTCAAATCGGTGCAATGTTTTGGTTTGAGAATAACTTAAGTTTTGTCAACAAAAAAAACACACCTAAACAACACCATGGATGGTGAAAAATGGAGAAAAACAAAAAGATAGGAATCTTGACAAAGAACGACAAAATGACAACAACAAATAATAGGGGTGTCCAAAAGGCACATTGGAAACACCGAAGGTGTCAAATTGAACATGATTTTAAAAAAAAAAAGCCATAGAAGGCATCAAAAAATTGAAAATTGAAGGCATTGGATATAATGTTGGAGGACATTCAAAAATACATGGGGGATGTTGTGGGCTTTTGGGTTGAAAATAAATAAACCAAGGATCATTGGGAAGCATAGGAGGGATTTTGGGGGATGCTGGAAAGGCCCCCAATATCCTTCCTACTTAAATTATTTTTAAGGTAATGAAAAATATCAAAAAGGACATCATGGGTGTTAAAAACATTAGTGTTTTAGGGGTGTTTTAGTAGGCGAAAATGAAATATCATATTTTTAAATTAATGAAAAAAATAAATTCATGGGAAATCTATATGATCACAGTTTATCAAATTTTGGTAGCCAAGTATCTCTTAAATAATTGATTTAAATAAATTTAAATCTATTAATATTTTGACCTTGTGTCGATTGATTGTCACTAGTAGTGCAAATCAACGCAAAGCCCAAGTTTTTAATTATTACAAAAGCCAAATAACATTTATTTATTTATTTACCTACCTTATTTGCTTTAATTATCTACCTATTTACTTAAAAAAAATCAATGTTTAAAATAATGATAATAATATATTATGACCTACCTATCTTGCCATATTTAGGTTATTAAGCTAATTTAAATGTTTAGAAGGTTAAGATAGACTGGGTTACATAGGCTAGCTAATCACATTTAAATAGGTTGCAAGTGTTAAAATTTAAACCCTTCACCTCCACCTTAAAAGTCCAAGCTATTAACCATTGCACCTTTTTTTCAATAAATGATAAGTTTTATCATTGCATGTTATGAACATTGTTTTTTATCTAACCTATGTGGTTTAACCTACCTATTTTATCCCTAAGTTATTTTAAACTATTCCACCTTTAATTATTCAAAGCTATTAAATATTGTAAGCTATTTAAACCTATTATAGGCTATTCTATCCTATGATATTTTGACTTATTTTATTTTAAGTTTTTAAAACTATGTATTGTTTTAAGCATTTCTAGTTATTATACTTTAATGTAATAATAGCTTAAGATAATTTAAGTAAATGATTTAAAATAATTTATCATAGTTTAAGGTAGAATAATTTAAAACATTTTATAAAAGAATAACCTTTCAAATAACTTCAAATAACCTAGGGTAAATAGTTTATAATAGGCTATAATAGCCTAGGTTTTAAATTAGTAACCTATGCTCAACAAGTAGATTAATTAGCCAATTAATTATGGCCAATATGATTACATCTTAAATCAATATGACAATTTTGGTTAAGCTCGTACTATTTGGTATGGTTTATTTGGTTAAGCCATGGCCATTTTGATGAATTTTTTTTTGTTTGTCCTTTTTGATTAAATGTACAATATGAAATTTGGTTTAAAAATGTCTCTTTAATCAAAATAACCAACTAAAATAACCATTTATTTTTCATGTTCCATATGTTCCATGCATTTAGTCAAAGTGAACATCCCCTTTGGTTAATGTGACCATTTTGGTCAAGCCGAACCTTTTTTAAGATCATGATTTTTTGTAGTGATTGTTTTTTTTGTTTTTACAAACATTTGAATTTACAAAATGCCCACAATATTTTTTTCAAATTTTTATCATCATACCCTACAAGTATCACAATAAAAAATGAATGAAATGTTGATTTTTACATCGTGGAATGCCTTTGGCACAAACATTATCAATATTACGCCCATCTTGGTTTTGTTTCACATAGACCCTTGTTTAAGTAATGTTTATAACCTTGGGTGTTATTTTAATTTAATTCACATTTGAACACAATTTACATTTGAGTGGTTAAATCATGCACAACTCTTTTTTTGTCATTAAATTCACACGTGAATTTTGTCTATTTTGTTTTGTTTATGTCATGATGTATCATTCACCATGAATCTTAATTCAAACGTCAAGGAATTAATCAGGTTCACAATTTTTTTGTTTTTTTCACATGCGTGGCACAAAACATTTTGCAAAACACAACATAAACAAATCTTGAATTCTATTTTTGCTTGTGTTTGACATAAATTTTACAACAACCTTGGCCAAGTGTTACCACATCCTCAACTGATTTTTCCTTCCAAACCTAGTTTTTTGAAATTTATTTGAACTTTCAATAGCATAAATCACTTAAAAATCAATATTGCCCACATTCTGAATCCAAATCTTACCAAATAAATTCCATTAACTCCTGCTCATCAAGATCTTTCTAACAACACCAAAGGAACATTCCAATTCCTCCGAAATTTTCAGCTATGATTTAATTTAATTTTCAGTGAAAAAATCATTCAATATTCAAGAACTTCTACACTGCAAGTCCAACCGCCATGAAACCAAGCCAATGCACCCCTCCTCCTTGAGAGCTTTCCAAAGAGACTAAGTTACCATTGCTTTAGCATTGCCTACATATGTAACTTGATGGGGTATTTAACATCTCACATTACAAGAGCATTTAGCATCTCACAATAAGGAGACATTAAACAACTTTCATTGAATATATCTAACACATTGTTTGGCCCTATTTTTGGAGCTTTTTGTTTTTATGTTGTTTTGTGTAGTCTCCTCATGACCACCATCCACCAAATCTCCAAACTTGCTTTGTTCACAGATTCATCTTTTGCTCCTTTCCATCACAAATTCTCATCCTCCTTTCATGATCACCATCCACCAAATCTCCCTTGGAAGATACATGTTACAATCAAGGCATTGAAGTTGAGAATGCAAGTAGGAATTTGAAAAGAAAATGACTTAGGATTTTGAAAACAAGTTTGGTGGATGATTTAATGATTGGAGATTAAAGAAATGTCCATTCGGAACATCTAGGAAGATCAATGGGAAGCTCAACAAGATAGAGGAACACCATTCAAAACATCCAAGAAATCCCAATAACACGTGGTAGAGCCAATCATGTAACCAAACTTTGCAAAATTGAATAGGGATATGATTCAGGAAAAAACTCTATGATTGTAAGCAAACAAAATTTGGAAAATGATTTAGGAGTTTAAATACATTCAAGAAACAAGAACATGGACCTTTGGACAAACGAACTATTGACAATTATGGAATATCATTCAGAATAGAATTGGAAGCAATTGTTGAAAACTTTCACAAAGTCATTGTTCACATGATTGGAACCCAGTGAACACACTTGGGGACTACTGCATAGTTTGCAACTCACACCATCAAATTTGAAAATTTGCAAAGACTCACTTTTCGAGAATGACTCTGGCAACCAATTTGAGGATGCCATAAAAGAAACTATGGGAATACCATACCATTGGGAGGAGCACATTACAGGGGACATCATTGTGAGCATTGGGAACACACCATTTGAAGTGCCAGGCTTTGAGAAAATGGATGTGTGCTTTCATTTGCCTTCATTTGCATCTTCATTCAACTTCATCTCCTCCTCCATTTTCCCTCATTCACTTGCCCACTCATCCAGAGTTGGTGTTGCAATAGAAACATTACGGAGGTCAAATAGATTTGCTGCAAATAGTAACCAATTTCTTTTTGTTAGAGCAATGTGCTTGGCTGATACAAAGGAAAGACAAATGGAAAACAGGATTTGTGGATTCAACTTGTGTTGGGTAACAAAACATTGTGAATGAAAAATCCTCCCTTCATCAGAGCAACATTTTCAGCAGATGCACTTGGAAGAAAAATGGAGAAGTGAAATTGCAGATTCAATGCATGATAGGTGACAAAATTGTTGCATATCTAAATGCAAGGCATTTCATGTTCACCTATAGAGGGTAAGAATAACACATGATGATCTGACTCAAGATGGGAATGTTCAAGATAGTAGCAAAAAGTACCTGCATGGACTTCATCAGAAGCTGCAGCAGTTGCATCTGAAAGCACCACAACTGATGGATAGTCGTGTGCAATGGCATCAAATGCTGTTGCTCGAATGCAGTTGGGAGTCTGCACCCCTGTCAGGAATCCAAACACATCTTAGTCATCTACAATAAGAGCCCTGATTTTGCCCACATTTTGGAGAATTATTGTTTGTGAAAATTTGACATGTCCTGAGAATCCAGATCACACACACATGCTGATGATTCCGGCTTCCTTGGTGAAAAAACTTGTTTCCAATTCTAATGTTCTTGCTGATTTGTGTGATGAACTTGGTTTCTTATGAAATTATTGAATTATATTATCACATACAAGAAAACCTTTGAGAAAATCATCCCCAAAGCAGTGCCAAGAAGGGTAGACTAACAATTGATTATTTTATCAAATGTGTTTCTAAATCATTCGGGGAGAAGTTTGGCAGGAATGGAGACACGCACCAGCCACAGCAATATGCTCAATGCCCACTCTACGCAGCACAAGGTCCAGGTTTGTGGCAAAAAAAGCACTGAATCGTGACTTTACTAGCACATGTTCTCCAGGCAGTGGGATAAGGTCATCTGCAAGTGCAGCACCGTCAGTGCCTTTGCTTGTTGGTCCACTCTTGCCATCATATAAGTGTCTTCGAAAATGCTCCACATCCCTTCCAGTAACATGGTGCTCTCGAATCACCTGCCCATTTGTACATGGAGACAGATTAACATACTCTGATCTTATTCCCAAAGAAGGAAAAGGAACAGACAGAAACCACATGTTCAAATGCAACTCCTGTACAATCATCACTAATGAAGTGATCTTTATAGTTAGAGTGAAATTGAGTTGAATAGGAAGAAGATTCATTGCCTATATATTACCTGAGCTCAAATGTACAAATTCCTTGCTGTATGGAGAACTCAAAGTATGAGCCAAGTTAGGAAGATGCACATTTTAGTGAGGTTTGACAGATACTGGAACTTCAAAATGGTTGGAATCCTGAAAGCTTCTAGGAGTCAAGAAAACAAACCCAGACAATGAAGGCTCCCTTCTCTCGAGCAATGCTGACAGCCTTCTTTACTGCTGGAATAACAGATGGACCTCCACGGACAAACAGGGAACCTTCTGGATCAAGAAAATCCTTCTGCACACAAAAACTCCAGAACAGAAATATCAGCAACATCAAATCAGAATCCTATCTATCAATCCCCTCATACAAATAGATTAAGATGACATTGAGGAGGAATAGTAGAACTCCTCTAGTGAACAATGTGAAAGGAAAATACTCTCGCTAAAAATGCCAGTTCTGGTCAAGGTCCAATGTTTTGGGAGAAAGTTGGCAACCACCTGCATGTCCACCACAAGTAATGCTGTCTTTTGCCATTTTGAGGTTCCCATTGTTTTATTCCCAGGCTTTACAGTTGTATGAGTCCAGCTTTCCTGCACATGCAGCTGTTGCCTTCACCACAATATTTGCAATCAAAAACACCATTGCATGACTTAAAGAAGGTCTCTTGCTTGAGTTCCACTAACCCTGAGACAATGGCTAAACTTTGTCCAAACACAACGGCATGTCCTGAATGCTGACCTATGAAAGAGCATTTCTTTATAGGTTGCAGAATCAGAGTCTCTTGCCATGTAATTATGCAAATTGCTCACTGTTAGGACATGCCACTTGACTGTCGGAAGTTCCAAGAGTGTGGACAGGGTTTACGATTCTACAAGCTTGCAAGTGTTCCAACAAATCAAATCATTCACCTCAGATTGCAACATCCAGGAGATACGCAAAAAGGCTCTTCTTGTCTCTTTCCAACGATTCTTCAACTAACTCGTCTTAATAACTAAGAATTAGAGCTAGTTGCTTCGCTCTAAACTACGACACCGAGTCCTCTGAATGATTCAATCCTGCAACCCCAAAAACTGTCCCGCTTTCCGCCCAATTGCAAGAAAGAAGTTGCAAAACAAATACGTGCGTGAAGGTATGCAACCATTTGGCATGATGCAGAGGGGTGTCGTATAGCAATGATACCTTTGTGGAATTCAGAATTTAGTGCGTGCGACAGATATCGAGTAACGAAGCTTCACAAAAATGCAGCTCCTGCGAACTCCTTCCTGGTCCTTCAGCTACGCCACACAAAAACAACTCGAAATCCTCAGTAGAAATTTATTACAGAGCTTCATAAAAATGGCCTTGAAACCGGTCCGTCCCTGTGGGACTGCAGAACTAATGTCTCAACTGAAAGGGATGGAGCTTTATCTGCTTGAGCTTCCGAGGTCGCAAAGTGCAAAGCGCCGAGACAAGGGGCCGAAGGCAAAGAGCGGAAGAAGAGGAAGAGCAAATGCATCTGGACGCCCTCGAAATTCCCCTCTCGGACACCTCTTTCCGGAGAGAATGGGCATGCCGGGAACGTTCCAGGTCGGAATTTATTCTTTTACAAAGATTTTCAAATCTGCCCGTATCTTGAATTGTAGCATAAATTTGTGAATCATCTGCCCTATATAAGGAAGAGCAGAATTATTTGCAGAGTCATCTGCCCAAATTTTGAACAGCAGAATGATTTGCAGAATCATCTGCCTAAATATTGAAAGTAGAATGCCTTGAAGAATCATCTGCCCGAGTATTGAAAAGCGGAATGATCCTGCCCAAATATCGAGAAGCAATCTGCCCCGACATTGAAAAGCAAAACGATTTGCAGAATCATCTAACCTAATATTGAAAAGCAGAATTAATTGCAGAATAATCTGATGCAGATGATTCTGCAGTCAGATTAGGTGGTGTGCAAAAATAGAAGGCAGAAAAATAGCTTGGATATCACGAGGAATTCTCCCATGGTTTCTTTAGAAGCTCACTCAAACTGATAAGGCATGAAATGTACTTAGGAAGTGACAACTAACTATGTAGCATATTCTCACATAATTAGATCTTGGAGTGAATAATGAGAACAACAGAGTACAAGAACAAGGGTCCCTAGTCTCTACCCCTTCTGGAAATGATGTCAACCCAATCCTGGTCCCTACATTTTTTTACTTCTCTCAGTGAAGACCACCAACGCAAAATACAATCGAGTTGGCTCTTCAGCATACCAGAGGTAGTAGCATTGCTGAAATTCTCAGGACTCATTTCCTCCCAACTCAGAATGATGGAACCCAACCCATGAAAGTTGCCATGGAATATAATAACCCATGCCTCATGAGTATCAAGAAATTCTATCTGCATACTCACAATTAGGAAGACCAGTACATGGTGAAAAACATTCATTTGAAGTTGAAGAAAAAGTTTCCTTCCAAATCCTTTGAAGACTTCCAGACAAGGATTGAAGAACTAGGAAAAAGAAAAACACAGAGGGGTTAGAACTTGACATCAAAAAGAAAGACTTCCAAATAAGAACTGAAGAACTGGGAAGAAGAAAAATACCAAATAGTAGAACTTGGAATGGGAACAATTAAACTAGCAGTATGAACAACAGTGACAGTCCCTCACTTGTTCATGTTCTGGATTTTGTAACTCACCAGTACTCACCTCCAATTCCAAACTTTACAGCAGGATTAGAAGCTCTACAATTGATCACTAACTCTGACCAAACTGCAACAGTCCTGTACAGGTGATGTGATAAATTTCAAGAAGGCCTTCATGGACCACACAACAGAAGAAACACAGAAAATTGCAAGGTGTGAATACCCAAGTGCATTTCCTAGGTAGTGCTGTATTGGTGTTGTGTGCTGCTTATCAACATTCTGCCTGTCATCCTGGGTGTGGCACCATGCAACAATTGAATAACAACAGCAACTTTACTGTTCACTCTGCAAATGCAAAATCCACTTCTCTTCGCAAAAAAAAAAGGTCACTCCTTTCCAACAAATGTAGGACTTCATTATACAAAGGAACTTGTACCAGATACTGTCAAGGGCCAAGTTGGACACTTCCAGATTTCTAGCCACACATGCTACAACAGTGATTCTACACACAAACTTCCAATTCCTAGAAGGTGGGTACAAGACATTTCCTAATCTGCTAGAGGAGTTTCTGCTCTAGCCTAATTATCACAAGGATGGGGAAAGTCATCTTCAGATAACAGATGAGCTTCACTGACCTTTCAAGAATCACAGAAAATTTGCTTTCACACACAATTTACTGATTCCTTTCCTTGTTACAGATATGCTTGCTGCGTTACAAGAGAGCTGGATTCACCTAAGCACAATCATTACTGAAAGGCAGGACATTGATTGTGGGAATTGACAAGAATGAAAATTCACCCAGATCAGGGGTTTGCTGGAGGAGCACTTGGTGATGGAGATGCAGCATCCTCCATTGGCGGTTGAAGAAGCTGCAACTGCAAAACATACACAGAACTTAGGATCATTCAGTACAACCAACTCATTGCAGAACCTCACACACATAGATTGAAACCCTATGATTAGGTTTGGGAACTTTACTTCAATCTATGAGGAATGCACCAACTCCATGCACAAAATTGCTGGAATTACTCAATACAGCAAGCCACTAGCAAGGCTAATTGTAACCACCAACAAATTTTCTTGTGTATGAGACTTGATCATGAGCTGGTATCTTCATGCTCTCTGTCATAGCTATGACAAAGGGCATGCCCAATAACAAACCTCCACAAACTAATTCGTTCTCTGTTTTGAAAAATTGTAGAGATCTGAAAAGAAGCAGAATATACTTGTCTGCAGCACTCCTCGTGTTGGCTCAGGAGCAAGTCATATTTGACCTGCAGTTCTACCAGGTCCTTCTTCAGTTTGTCATGCTCTGCAACTGTTGGTCCTCCTAAAGCATGGCGAACAAACCTACACACACATGTTACCAAAACCAGTCAGGTTTTCTAACTCACATGATCAAATACAGCACTGAGAGAAACTGATATCCTCCTTACCCAACATTCAAGAAAAGAAAATGGAAAAAAGAATCCAAAAACCATAGAAGAGAACAAAGACCAAGTGATGACAATCAGGTGAGCTGTTGATGTGCAGAACAGATGCTTGGGGGGTTTGTCAAGCATGCCCTATTCAAACATTTCTTCTCCTGTAAATTCAGAACTGACACAAACACCATGAATGTAAGTAGGTGGAGAAAAGTGGGCCTCACTCAAGAGCAATAGGTGGTTTCTCGTGTTCTTCATAGAGAGCAACCAGCACTGCAGCAACCACACCGGTAAAAATATTAGTCTACTGTAGAGATATCCATATCACCAGATGAGAGAATCCTCATTGAATATTATCTTTCCTGCACTGCTGAAAAACAATCTCACAAGAAAATCTCAAGAGTCTCAAGCCAATGTGAACTGTTGTTGCTTTGACAATTTGATGTCGCTGTTTTGCTCCTCAGTTGATTTGACTCAAAATATTAGTCTACTGTAGAGTTATCTATATTCACCAATTGCATAGAAAAACCAGGATCATGATCCCCTGTTTTGGAAGGTGGAAAACCCTAACCCTAACCCTAAGACTCGTTGGATATGCAAATACATGAAGATTTCAATCGTCCATTCAAGCCTTATGGCAAACAAAAGAAAACACACCAAACATGACAGAAGATATCTATCTATCTATATCTATATCTATATATAGCGAGAGAGAAAAAGAGAGAGAGAGAGAGAGAGAGAGAGAGAGAGAGGTGTGCCTTTGGTAAGAGCTTCAAGAACACCGCTTGCCTCCAGATACTTCCTAAACGCTTCCTTCTTCGACTCACTCGCCTATACAAAATCCCACGAGCACATAGAAACAGCCCATCGCCACCATCCACCGCGTTAGACCAAAACATGAAACCCGAAACACATGGATCTCCGAAAAATCCACTCATATACAAAACCACCAGCCAGCAACACTAAGTACCACGCCCAGCGATTGGATTCAATATCTCTCCACTCCGCCAAAAAAATGGAAACAAAAAGACCATTCAAAATCTAGCACGATGATGATGATACAAACAATCATTCACGCACAAACCCATTACCATTGCCATTTTGCTATCATGGTGTGAAACAAAGCCAAGCTTGTGGGCCTCCTGTGGATATTAATAACTGGTGGCGATGGGGGCGGGGTGGTGAGAGAGAAAAAGGAAAGCAAAGGGTGTTTCTGTTCAGTTACCATTCTGCTGGTGCTGCCAATGAAACCAGTCTCTTCTTTCCACACAGGAGAGGAAATCGGTGCACGTGGTGAAGGCTGTGATGAGACAACAACACAGACCACAAGAGCATCACATCCTCATCACCTCTCCGGTATCAGCACCATCTTCCAGCGTCTCCTGTTTTATTTCCCGGGGCTGCTACAACGATACTCGGCGGAAGGGGGACTGCAACGCTGCCTGCGCGAAGAGAAGAAGCTCGGAGTGTACAGTTTGCTATGGAGAGACACTCCATTCGCACTAAGGAGATTCCAGTGTGGAATGGTGGCAGCGAATTCTACAGGTGGAATATGTCAGGTAGATGGTTGAGCATTTTCTAGCCCTAGAATGGTAGAATGGTACCAACTAGCTCTCAAATCTCGTGTCCAAGGAGATCCTAATTTGGAATATCTGACAAAGCAATTTTGTGACGGTAGCAACCAAATTTTGGTCACAAATTGAAGAGTGGGTTACAAAACTTGGACAATTTTTTTTTCAAAAATCACTCTCCAAGTTGCGATCGAATTTTGATACCAATTTTGATTGCAACTTACACAAGGGTGTTCCATTAGTCCAAATGATCAAATATTTCATCTCATTGCCCCTTCTAGGATTTTCAATTCTCACCTCACATCCTCTTCACTCCCAACTCCTATCCTAATGCCCTCTCTTCATTCAATTTTCACCCAAGAGCTTAGACCTCTCCAAACTTCCAATTCCTACCCAAGATGTTGAACCCACCATGATGTCCAACTCTTGGACAATAGCTTTGACCTCTTGGGACTTCTAACTTCCACCCAACACTTTTGACCCTTTGTGACTCCTTTCAATCTATTGTGACACTCAATTCTTTTCGACTTTTTAGGATAATTTTTTTTTCTAGCTTATTTAGTTTGATAGGCATTCTAATAATTATTTAATTACTAATGGTAGATGTTAATTATTATCTTTCTAATTTAGAAAGAGATGAAGTTATTTTGATTAGTTAATTTCATGTGGATAAAAGATTGGTGTTTATTTCACCAATCAATTAAAGGATGTTTAAAGATGAAATTATTTTGATTAAATTAGTTTCATATGAATTAGAGATTTGTGTTTGCTTCACTAATCAATTAGTGAAAATTTGGGGGAAGATTAAGATAAGGCCTTATTTTTTAATTTTAAGGGAAGAAGTGCATCATGTGTGGATACTTGAGAAGTGTACCTTGGAGGAGGAGGAACATCATTTTAGTTGTAGCATGGTAAAGGAGGAGTAGAAGGAGAAATGGAGATGTTGGGAAAATGGCATAGGAAAATCATGTTGTACTTGATAAAATTGAAATATATGGAACATGACCTTGGGTGTGTATTTTTATTTTCTTTATTTTTATTTTGACTTTTTGGATGTGTGTGTGTAAATTCATTTTTTTATAGAATATTTTAGCTTTTTTTTGGATTTATTTATTTATAGTTTCATTTATAATGATTTTTTGGAGTTGTTGGAATATGATGGTATTTGCAATAGAAGGTAGTTGTTGGAAGACAATGTGCATAATGATGATGGTAATATGAAGGAGTTGTGGTCTTGTAGTGCAAGAGTATTTTCTAATCATTTAACCTCTCTTGGAATTTTCTAAAAAGTTTTTTGTCCAAAGGTAGGAATTCTTTAGACAATAACTTTTCTTGTTTTTTTAAAATTTTCTTTTTCTTTTTTTGGTTTGTTATACCTAGCTACCCTCCCTATTAGTTGGGTTCATAATTATACATCGACCTATTAAGATTTTTGATTCCTTTCAACTTGTTGAAACTATTGACTCCCATCAACTTCCTAGGATTCTTGATTCTTGCCCAAGACCTTTAACCAATCGAAACTCCCAATTGCCTTCAATTGATTAGGACTTTTGATTTTCACCCAAGATATTTGACCCATTTGGACTCCTAATACCCTTTGTGTTAAAGACACGAAAACTCACAAGAACAAAAGCTAAGGAATGGTCTAAATCTAACTTTCAAATAAGGAACAAATTTTTTCATGTAGTTCAAAAATAAGAACATAAAAACTAAAAATAAAAACATGAGATGTGCAAAACAAATGTGAAAATAACTTTTTATTATGCTACCATGTGCAAACATGAACATGAAAAGAACATGATAAGGTTATGATGTAAGATCATGTCTAAGACTAATGTTGAACAAATTGAAAAAAATGAAAGGTCCTACTTTTATTTATACTCCTTTGGGGACCTAGTTCAAGGAAACTTTTAAAAAAGTTTCTATGTGTGTATCAAGTAAGGAAATTTCTTGAGAACCTTCCTAACTTGGAGTCGACGATGAGTTAACTAAAATTTAACTCAAAATTAACTTGGATTTAATTAAGAATCAACTGTGAATTAATTATACATAATTAGGACTTAAGTAATAGTGAACTAAAATGTAATTATAAGTTAACTAGGACTTCACTAGAAGTTAACCAAAAGTCAACTCGTAATTAATTCGGATTTAATTAAGAGTTAATTAAAATTTAACTGGGATTTATTTAAAAATTAATTGGAATTTAATTGAAAATTAACTAAAACTTAACTAGGAATTATGGATGAACATTATGGATGAATTCCATATATTGGAAGATGGTGTTTAATTTTCACATCCATCACACTTTGATTCACCAATATTTTCAACTCCCACCCAAGAAGCTTGACCCATTTAGATTCCATATTCCCTTTGATTTAACAGGATTTTCAACTCCCACCCAAAATCCTTGACCTCTTGGGATTCTTGATTCCTTCTCAAAAACCACGAATTTTTTTGACACACGAAAAATTTCAATTCCCCTCAACCTACCAAGACTTCCAAGTCTTGATTTTCAATTCCTTTCAACCTATGAAGACCTCCAATTCCCTTCAACTTTGCTTCCAAGATTTTTGATTATTGAATCTAGACTTTTGTACAAGAACCTTGACCTCTAGGGATTCCCAATTCTCGGCCCAACCTTTAATATCCTTGGATTCTTAATTTCGTCTTCAACGGGATTATTGATAATTAATTATAGGGATTGAATTCTAGTCAACAAAGGTGATTAAAGTTCAATTTCAAAAAAAAAGAAAAGAAAAGATGTTGACTTTTGAGATGTGTAGATTAAATTTTTGATCACCATTTTTAAAAATCAAATTTTTTTTTTTCAAATTTTTAATTTCTTTGTAATGAAATTCAAAGTGGATCTAGGTGGGATTTTTGTGTTCACAAGGATTAGGACTAAGTCCACCCTTGTTGCAGTTTTGTAGTGAATAAAATTTAGTTTTAAAAAGAAGATTTTGAAAATAATAAACAAAATTTTATTTCACATTTCCAAGGTCAAACAAAATTTTAAAACATTTTTTTGGTTTTTTGTTTTTGAGATTGGATTTTGGTCATTGAAGGACAATTATTAAGGTGAATTAAGTCCACCTTCATCCATAAGGCAACCAAATTTTAGTCATTAAAAAAGATTTTTAATAAACAATCTTGATCGTTGAGATGATGATCAAAATTCAATCATCACATTTCAATGGTTAATTTAAGAAAAAAACTTTATCAACATTAAACTTTAATCACCTTTGTTCATTGAAATTCAATCCTTGTAATGAATTATTAAATTAATAATAATAAAATTATTTGCAAATTAAAAATCATATTAAAAATGTGAGAACATTTGGTCAACATCATGGTTGACCTAACAACTTGATTTGTTTGATGAAATAGCCAACATAAAAATGGCGCATCAAGTCTTTTTCACAACCATATTAATAAGTCAAGAAAATTTGATGTTGGAGGTTAATGTTTTTTGAGTTTATTAGTGATTTAGTAGATCAAGAGGAGGTGTATTTTTTTTGGTTGGTTGTGATTTGGTTAATGTAAAAGTTGAATGCATTTGTAAATTTTTTTTTAGAGAATCTTTTTTGAGTTGTGCATGATTAAATAATTGAAAAAATGTGATGTAGGCTTAGTGGATCTAAAGTTTAGTAGGGCGGGTTTTTAAAAAAGAAACATATTTAGGTTTGTAAGTCAAGTTTCATTGGTTGAAAATGCATCAATATTTTAAACAACCATTGTATTATGTTACTTCAACAATTTGTTACATTGTGAAGTTGTGTACTTTCTTTGTGAACTTGGGCCATTTGTGAAATTGTGGTGAAAGTGTTATCACCTATTTATATTTGGTTGTGTGTTGAATCAAAGCCTAGGACATTGGCTCCTTGGAGATGCCTTGTAATTTATCATTTCAACATGTTGTGAACTTTGTGATGATCTTGCCATTATATTGTTCCTAACAACTTGCAAGATAGAGTTGGTGGAACTTGTGATGCACATGAAACACTGTTTGTTAAAAGTTTTTGTACCATTCATATATATTTTGTGCATAGATTTTAATAAAAAAAATTATGTAACATCTTGGTAGTGATGTTAGATCCCATATTCAAGAGCATGTGATTGGTCACTACTTACATGGGTCATGATCTAACTTCAATTTTGGTGGTTATCTATGATGAACAACTATTACATCACAAATTCACGAGTCATGATTTGGCAGTAATAATTGTGCAAAATCTATTTTTCATAGGTTTGTATGGAATACACATAGATGTCATTCATCCATTTGTATTGTTTGAATATTGATGTCGTGCACATTGTTTAAACATGAATGTCATATGCATATTCATATTATTCAAACATAGATGATGTATGTTTATTTGTGGTGTTTACACACAAAAGTTGTGCACACAACTTTTGTGTTTAACTAATGCACAACATTCGTGTTTGAACAATAAAAACCTATAAAATAACAAATTTTGTATGGATTTGGAACAAACCTATGAAGCTTGTAAATTTGTGATTACCTTTGTTGGTGGATGTTACAAGACTTTGATGCCTATCATGCTTGATGAACCTCTAATGTGCAAGTTTTAGTGTATAGTGAAGATTTGTTTTTTACCGCATCAATAAATGCCAACATTTTGAAATAATTTAAAGTAGGGGAACTTGATTTTTTTGTTAGTTTCTTTTTGAGGAATGGAATTATAAGTTTGTTCTAACTTGATGGTGCACAAAAGAACATAGATTTCCCACCATTGTTATATTAGCCTAACAAATCTTGGCAGTCCTACTGATTAGATCAAAACAAAAATGATCACGAAAAGAAATCTTGTCCATTTCAATGCTATGTTTGTGACTAGTGTGCAAGTAGTGTCCAAATCAATTAATTTTGTGAGTATACTTGTAATAATCCTACATGTTAACATACTTACAATTGCTCATAATCACATATGCAATTACATTATGATAAATCTAAATTTTAATCATAAATGTGATTAACATTTGTGATTATCATAAGTTTAGATGAGAACATTGTTGAAAATGAATATATGTCATCCATTATTGGTGCCATCCATTAATGGTTGATAACTAAGTTGCTTTTACAATTACATTTGTACTATATAGATGATTAAATGACATATGGCATTTAAATTGTTAATATAATTCCAATTGTAGAATTGTCATTTATTAGTTAATGTGTAAATTAGAAAAAAATTATTATTTAATAGGTAGGCTACGTAAATTAGGGTGAACACTTAATACCTATTTAAATATTTTTAAATTAAATACATAAGCCATTTACTTAGGTAAGTAGGTAGGTACGCCAACTACCTAGGGTAGGTAGGTAAGCCATTTACCTAGGTATGTAAGTAAGTAGGCCATCTACCTTAGTTAGGTAGGTCACCTACCTACTTACCTACCTATCCATCTACCTAAAAGTTACTTACATATGTACATAATAAGATGTGAAATAAATTAGTTGACAAAATTTATCACCATAATAGTGTGGTGCAGCGGTTAAGGACTTGGCTTATAACCCTCATACATGTGAAAGGCTCAAGTCTTTATACTTGCATCTTAGGGGTTAGCTTAAGTTAAATTAAATAAGCTAGTTAGGGGTTAGGTAAGTTAAGTAGGTAGGGTAGATAAACTAGGTAGGTTATAGGCCTAGTAGATTAGATTAACCATGCCATGTGGTGCCTTTTGTGATTAATTATTTGTTTGATGACACTTGTCTTGTCTTAGGTGACTACCACATTTTTAATTGTAATTGTCATTTCTAACTAAAATTTAATTGTAAATTGAATCATTAATCTTTGAATTTCTTACAATAGATTTTTTCCATTGTTAGAATCCTTAAAATATTTTTGGAGATGTTAACTTTGAACATATAACCTAGACAAAATGATATTTGTCAACAAAAATTGGTTAGCTAACCCACATATTAGGTGTGAAAAGCCTCTTGACTTTACACATGGATTTGAGATAAAATTTATTCTTGTGGAGCAACTTGATCTAGAAATTGAAGATGAAGTGAAGCACAAAAAAAATGCTTGAAATTGCTAAAAACTTTGTGTGATTTTGGGATGAACATATTTGATTAAGTTTTTGGCATTTTGTTGGAATGTGTAGGTGCTTAATGCCTAGATTCTATAGTTTTATGTGATGGTGATAGTTGAAGATTTGTTGTTGGCTTTTGAAGATGCCAATTGTCAATTCATGAAGCTCAAATGTGATATGGGTTGTGTTGCAATTGCCATATAGCCGTAGTTCTTATTACAATTTGCAAGTTTATTTTTGAGGAGGGGAGTAAAAAAATATGATAACATTCCAAGTCTTACAAGATCCAGTAAAAAATTCCAAATGGAAAGTACTCATGTTTGATTGGTTATTACTTGTGGGATCCTAAATCAAAGAGGACCAATGCATGTTGGAACCAAATTTGACAAAACCAAATATTTGATTGTACATTGCCTCAAATTTTAATTGTTTTATCCCTTGTATATTATAGTACCTTTCTAGGTTCAACATTTAGGTCTTGAATAGTTATTTATTTTTCAAAGTTTGTTTTAGTAATAAAAGTAATAATTTATGAAAAATTGGCAAAACAATATGTAGTTTCTTTGGTAAGTTCTTTGGACTTTGAACCTTTAACATAATGAAATTTCTTACAACATTTTTTATTTTTTTAAAAGCTAGGAGAAATAATGTTCCACCAAATTATAAGATAGAAAAATGTTGTCAATTGTTGAATATTTACTTTGCACTAGTGAACAAGGTTGAAGATAAAAGGTTCATGGGTTCCCACCATTTTGTTTTTTGGTATTTTTTTCAACATTTCAACCATAAAATTTTTAAATTAAAAATTTCTAAAAATAACTCAATAGTAACCAAACTTAAAAAGGTACTATGATAGTTGTTGACAATTGACCTTATTGCAGTAAACCAAATGGTACTATTGTTATTTCATATTGATGAAATGCATATGTGACTTATGTTGTTAAAAATCTAATGTATATTGTGTAATGAACGTTTAGTAGATGGCTTTTCCATTCAAAGACCTAACAATAATTGAATTTTTAAAAGAAATTAGATTAATTTTTTTTTTTGTCAAAAACCCGATCGCGTTATTAAACCAAGTACAACTAAGATCAAGCATTATACCCACCCCCAAATCATAACAATTTTTTCATCTTAAGGTTTCAAACCCTTGATCCAAACATTTTTAGAATAATAAAAAATCAAATACCAAGACTCAAATGGTATTTCAAACCTAAAAAAATAATATACCAAGAATTGATTGGTATATGAAAAATCAAATACTCACCCAACACTAGTTTCAACAAACGTTTACAAAATTAATAATAGGGAGGTTAAAACTTGGAACTTTAGTTGGTTCTCAACAAAATTAATACGTGGCATGTAGATTTTCAGTGCCTTACCTTGTGTGGAGGAAAATGGAGTTGGATGAAAGATCTCCATCAATAACGGGCTTATTGGAAGTTGATGAAAAAGGAAGAGAGAAATCAAAAGGAAATAATGACAAGAAAATTGTCAATTGATGCTATTTTTGATGGAGTTTTCTCAGTTTTAGTGTTTGGGTGTTGGTTTTATTGTGTGCTCATGCATATTATTGATGATGGTGAATTTGGTGGTGTTGGGTTGGGGTGAGTTATGTTCGGCAACAAACCAACCCTTAATTTTGTTTTGATGGACTTTGTGTAGAGGTTTGGTAGGAAGCACTAGTAGAAAAATTGTGTTTTGTAACTTGTCTTATTATGCAAGAAAGAAAATAGTGGCATGTGATGAAGGAGCTATGTGGAGGATAAGAAAGGAAGAAACAACAACTCAAGAAAAGAGCTAAATATTGTTTTTAGTTTTTGGATTGTAGTAGGAAAGATAGAAAATCTGTGTGTGTGTGTATTCTAGAGATGGGTTTGTTGTTTGGGCATTTGTCAATTAGTATTGATATGGACTGTCTAGGAAGAATGCCCATGGTTTGTTCACTAGGACTGAACATCTCTTGATTCCAATTAATTTTCACTACATTTTGGAGTTTGGAGATTGATAAGGTCTAATGTAAAAACATGAATAAAAGTAGCAGGTTTAAGGTGGAGAAGAGGAGATACAGCATGGGGTTTATGAGCGTGTCTAAGTAAACATCAGTTCCTTAAGCTTGGTATGTTGGGGGATATGAGGTGGAAATTTTAAGAATGTGTAGATGGGAAGTGAGATCTAAAGTTGGGAATTTTGGGAAGGGATTTGTTTTCACCACGTTTGCAACTTTTGAAAATTGGACCATTTTGCACTCTATCTTTCAATAGAGTCTTCTGTTTTGGGGAGATTCCATAGTTTCAATTTTTTTTTCTTTTGGCTATGGGCCAATCAAATAGGCTCATTGCAAAGAAAGAAAGAAGTTGGACATGTGAGGGACCCCCAATCAATTAATATGAAACAGAATAGGCAAGGTGTTCTTCAGAAGGGCTATTACCGTAGTACCTTGGGCCATTTCAACACATGTCTGTCGAATAATTAATTAATTTTGAAAAATTCGTTTCAACAAATGGAAATATGCCTAAATGTTCACTATCATCCTTCACCATATTTTTTGATTTGGAAGAAATAATTTTTGAAAACTTCAACATTTCTAAAAATAATATAATTAGTGTCAAATTGGCCAAGGTACTAGGGTTAGTCTAGGCCAAAAATAGCAGCAGCCAATTTTAGGAATAGAATTTCCATGCAACCAAATGAGAAGGTGCGCCATGGAGTGCAAGGGCATCCCTTTTCTCTTGTGGGTGGGCAGGCTGGGGGAGGGGGAGGGGGAGTGTTTTTAATTTTCAAGTTGTGTTTGAACTAGCATTGGGTGGTTTTTGGGTTACTGCAATTCTTTGTGCAAATCTTAGGCCCCACTTTTTAGATGGGGTTCGGGGTCAAAATTCCTAGGAACCAATCTGGATTCATTTGAAGCAAATTGAATCCTTGAGTTGGACCCTAGATTGCATCTGGGTTCTCCAAATCATGAACTCTCCTGGAGGTCTTTTTTTTTGGGTTTGAACCAATTGATTTTCCTTCCAAAATGGTGCCATGTAGGTTTAGCCTCAATTTGCCACTTTTGGGTCATGGTCCCTCATCTAAAGGTAAGGGATCCAATTTATGACTCTCAGCCAATAGGATTGCTCTATTTCATTGAACCGTAGACCTTGGACACTCATCTAAAGTGGTCCTTATCGATGAGTTCCAAGCAATAAAATTATCCGTAAATGAAGGAAAACTCAACAATAGTGCAAACAATTTATAATCAAGGGTTGTGTCATACTGTGGCCTTGCCATTTATATTAAAAAAAAGTATTTTAAGGCAAAAGAAGAATCATGGAAACTAAAATATTTCACCATGCGAAAATATAATCCTCAAAAAATCCTCTAAAAGAAACCCAAAATCCTTCAAGATATTAAAACTCTATAACTAATCTCAAGGTTTAACACAAGCCAAAATATCATCTTTCAAAAATCCTCATATAAAAATAGACCTAATATTGGCTACTAGGGGCCAAAGTCCTTTAAAGCTTCTATACTCTAAACACATTATCAGATAGCAAGATACTTAAATGGACCTTGTTGCAAGAGTTTTGGCGAATGCTTTTGTTGCAATCTCAGGATTTCATATAGCAAATTTTGGAACGAAGGATTCAGAGCTTCAGCAGCAAGCTCTGATCTCATGATGTGTGATTGTTGCGAAATTTAGAAGCTTGCATGCTTTCAGTTGCTGTATTGGGAAATTCCTTCCTTGAATGAATCTCCGAAGGTATTTCATGAAGAAGCAAGCTCTTCTGTAGTTTGCATGATCAGTTCGAAATGATCAACAATATTCTAAGCATTTGAAGTGTAGGGAGCTCTGGAGGACGTGGGAGGGATTTGATCTCTTGATGAGTACAGTCGTGACATGCATTGCGATTAGCAAGTTTCTGTTTTAGGGAGACTTAGCAGCTTCGAGATGCAGGCGGTTCTGCTGAGAAGAAGATTCGATTTTGCGGGTTGGTTTCTTTTGGAAGAGAGAGAGAGAGAGAGAGAGAGAGAGAGAGGTTTCATTTTCGGAAAACTATAGTTGCCTTTGTTGTCTGCATGGAATGGGTGCGCGACACCTCCACAATCTTAGCCTGAAGAGTGTCTGTTTTGTCGTGCCTCGCGGTGAGAACTTCCGAGTAGGACCGTTGCATGACCTTCTCTCCATCAGCGACAGCATGCCGTCGTGGACGTGTCGATGGCAAACCGCACCCAAGTGGCGGATCACAGAAAAATTTCCGAGTAGCTTGAGCTGGTTTCCTCTTCGAGCCTTGTTACTATTAAGCATCACAATGGAATTTTCTTGCGTTTCTTCTGTTTTGGATTGTGAGACCGACTCCGTTTTTCTTTACAAACTTGCTTTGAAATTATCCCCTCGTCAAGATCTGTCGTCCCTCTTCAGCTTCTTCTTCTTCTTTTACTCGCTCAGGTCGGTTGCCGGCGGGTCCAAGGTGAGCATATTGCAAAGAGAAAATGGCTACTCAAGTGGAGACCCCACAAGCTGTTCCCGTAACGTCTACTTACACAGTGCTGCAGGATCCTCCAATCCTGAAGACCCCTACTTGCACAATCACTTCCAAAAAGGATGAGAAGCACAAAATGCGAGCCGTGGAGTACCACGGCAAGAGAAACATGAAGGTTCGCGAGCGACCAAGGCCCCTAGTCACAGATCCGGTAAGCAGGAAACTCTAGAGGACCCAAACAAGTTTGTGTCTCATGAGCCTTCTTCTTTCTCACAGCTTTCCATGTAAGAAAATACACAGATCATTGCACTTCTGGATGCCATCTCCGACCTGGTTTGATGCACATACTTAGCTCGCTAGAAGTTGAGCTTGGCCCTATATTCCTTTTGGAGGTGCACAACTTCACAAATGTTTCTTTTGGTGATCAAGAACTGTAGTTGCAGTGGAGAATTCTACTCCAATGTCGTACCTTGATCTCTCCGACCTTGCTTGTGCTTGGTTGCTTGCAACTGTTTTTGTGCAGACAGATGCCATCTTGAGCATTACAACCACATGCATCTGTGGTTCAGACCTTCACATGTATGTAGGGTTTATGCCGGGTATGAAGCCTGGTGATGTTACGGGCCATGAGTTCATGGGGATTGTGGAATCGGTTGGCTCTGAGGTTAAGAACCTGAAACCAGGTGAGAATTGTGAAGCTCGCATTGAACCCAATTGCATGGAACCCATATATCTTTGTTGCCATGTATGCCATTGAGCGATTTGTACAAGTCTTGCTGCATTAGATAGATTAGGTATCCTCTAATGCATGAGCTTCTTGCTGCATGCTGCAGATGTAATGTGATGATCTTGGTGGTCTGGTCTTTGTACTTTGAGCTTTAGTGACAGTCTGCCTTCTGGTACCTGTCAACCTTTTTGTTGGCAGTTGTTGATGCTATCTTCAAGGATGCAGATTCTAGTACTTCTTTCAGCCAGTTGATGTTTGTGGGGCTTCTTTGTGAACCTTTACAGGAGATCGTGTAGTGAGTGCATTTGACATTGCATGCAACCAATGTCCACCATGCTTCAGACATGATTATTCCTGCTGTGATACTACAAATCCAAGCAAGGAGCAGGAATTGCTCTATGGTGACAGGTACATTTGGACATCTCCAATTCCGAACTTCCTGCTGATTAGGAAGTGTATCTAAGTCCTATTTTCAGAGTATATACTGATCTGTATTTGGACATAGCCACATGTGGGTTTGACAGCAGCTGTCTGGTTTGACAGCTATCTGAGCATCAATCATCTCCATTGCCTTGGCTCTGGTCCTTTGACATAGTCTTGGGTGCATGGCTCTATGTGTGTGTGCAGACTAGCTGGCTTTTTTGGCTACTCCCACCTGACTGGTGGCTGGGAGGGCGGGCAAGCTGAGTTTGCTCGTGTGCCTTTCGGTAAGACTCTGTTGCAAATCATGATGATCTTTTGAAGCTTTGTACTTTGAGCTACAATGTCTTTTGGATTACTAATTGTTTTCCTTAAATTGTTTTGCAGCGGATGTCAATTGCTTGAAAGTACCAGATGAGCTAGATGATGAGCACTCAATCTTTCTCTCTGACATCCTGCCAACGGCATGGCATGCAAATGAATTGGGTCATGTGGGTCAGGGAGATAATGTGGCCATCTGGGGTGCTGGTCCAGGTACCCTCCTTTTCAGGACTCCCTGAAGTTTGATATGGGTCCAAGCATGCTTAATTATGCCTAAAAAGTAGTGGTCCTCACCAGTGCAGAAAATGAACTGCATGAAGACAAAGCTGGATATCACTGTGGATACACAATTAGATATTTAGGAAAGGTGCTGTACAGTGGTAGATTATGGAAACTTCACTATGAACTATTCAATCAAAATCAGGAAATTTGTGCATTCTGTTGTGATAAATGAGTATCTGATACTTTCTGTTGCAACAAGGTTGTTAGTCTTCAATGTTTAGCAACAGCTTTGGTGTTCATTAGCTCAAGTTAAAGATGTTGTCAAGCTGTGCTATTAAATTGTATTTGGGCCTTTTGTGGGTGTTCAGTTGGTATCTTTTCTGCACACTGTGCATTACTACGTGGAGCTGCTCATGTGGTCCTTATTGATTCAGTTCAGTACCGCCTGGACTTTGCAAAGAAAAAGTTGAAAGACATATTGACCATAAACCGGAAGGACAAGGATGTGTATAAAGAGGTCCGGTCCATTTTTCCTCAAGGTCCAGATGTGGCCATTGAAGCTGTGGGCTTCCATTATGTGGAGGTTAGTATCCATTTGCTTGCAAAACCTAAATCTGCTATGGCTGTGTAATCAGCTCAGTAACTGCTTGCCTGCTGCTGAGACAGAGAGATAAGAACATATAATGTTGTTCATGGTACACTGTGGAGCACATAGTTGTGATCTATGGATTGTCTGAAGCTTGCCTGGTTGCTTGACATGGTGACTGTACAATTTGAGCAACAGTGGAGTGTATGTGATAGGGTTTGATATTGGTTTGGGCTGAGGAAGTGGGTGTTTTATTCCCTGGTTTCATCAAGCAAATCTACTAGTCTTTTTGCAGAGTCTGGTACACAAATTGGAGACAACCCTCAACCTGGAGACAGACACTTCTGAGATTGTGAATGAGATTATCTATACTGTGCGCAAAGCTGGACGTGTCAGTATAGTGGGTGTTTATGCAGGTTTTGCCAAGTGAGTGAGTTATGATGTTTCCTGGACTTTTGAGTTTAAAAAGAAGTTTGTTACTAGAGCTTTGTGGAGAAATTTGTGAAAGTGGGTATTATGTCTTGCAGCAGTGCTGGTACTTGGGTTCAGTGTTTCAGCTCTGTAACTACTTGTGGTGATGTGTGGCTTCACCTGCCAGCCATTTCAATGTTGGTGCCATGATGGAGAAGGGACTTAACATTGCTGCAGGACAGACACCTGTGCAGAAATATTGGTGAGCTTGCAACAACTATCCAAGCAGCTAGACAGTTGCAGAAGTTTAACTAGACCAGTACATGGTTACCTCAGCAACTTGTCATGTTGGTTAGTAGTATGTACAGAATGAGATTTGTAGCATCAAATTTTCATGATCAAGTTTTCTCTGACTGGGTGTTTGTTTGTTTTATCCAGGCCAACGCTGCTGCCAATGGTGCAGTCAGGAAAAATTGATTCAACACTGCCAATAACACATGTGCTTCCACTTTCAGAGGCACCAAGAGCATATAAGATCTTTGATGATAAGGAGGATGGATGTGTGAAGGTGTGCGTGACACACCCAGTTGTTGATGAAGCTTGAAATGCCTGTATACTTTTGTATAGAGCATCCTTTTGAGGTTTTTTTCGCAGTGGTAGATTCTTGGGTCAACTCAATAAATGTTGGAAACATGTTCTCTTGTCCTGTTGTGTGCAGGTGTTGCTCAAACCCGGGATGGATCGGGGTAAAGTAACAGATAAGGGAGAAAGTGTTACTGAGAGTGTGTGCAACACTGTGTCTGGTGTTGCCAAGGGAGCTTTGGGCTCTACATTGTAACCTGGCTGACAGACAGTATGGTTGATGAAATTTGAGTTTGGAAGGCAGCTCAAGATTTGTGACTTTGTGAGAAGCAGACTCCACAGAAGAGAGAGCTCATTATGAGCTGATTTTGGTTTGTGTCTTTCGAGATGAAGCTAATCTTTTTGTATATATTTCTGACAGTAGCTGTCAGAGTAGTGAGTTACCTATAACATGAGATTGTAGACTGGGAGTTTGTGTGATACAAAAAGCCTAATCAGGAACATGAAAAAAAGTTTTGCTGTTAAGGGGAACAGGTGTCTTTGTGATTTGCTAATTGAAAGAGATGGTTTGCCTTCATCATTGGGTGAATTTTGGTCTTGCTGCACCTTCACAAGATTTGAGAGTTTGATTAGTTTGAAGCTGCAGCTCGGAAGCTTGTTCAATTGCCATATGTCAAGATGTTTGTTTGAATTGTTTGGAGGTGCAGCACCAAAGCTTTTTTGATTGCCATGACCAAGTGGTGTTTGAATTGTTTGAAGGTGCAGCTCTGAAGCTCTTTCAAATTGCTGTGTCAAGGTGTTTTGAATTGAAGAATGTTTGCAGAGGAACAGACCAGATCAATGAAACAAAATTAAGTGAAATGGGTTGTCAAAAGCCTCCACATTAATGCTTGAAGGATGACTTGTGAAACATTGAAATAAGAATCTGCTAGTGGAACAAAGCCAGATGGGGGAAACAAGGATGACTGAAATTTCATTATCAAGGGTTGAGGAAGATGTTGCAATTCTTTAATCTCTGGCTAATATACACTGAATTCATGCACTAAGTTCCCCATTGTCTGCTAAAGAATCAGTCATTCATACTCCAATCAATGCAGTGATCATGGAGATCAATTAGCTTGATTTTAGGGCCTTGCTCATATACTTCAGAAAGGGTTGTTAGGGTTGGTTCTTAACCAAGCAACAAGCAACAATCCTCAAGCATGCAGCAGCAGCAAAGTGCTCCTAAACTGCAGGTTTCCAAAATCAACCATGAACATCCACCCTTAATCAATAATATTTTGAAAGGACAAAACATCAACGCCTAAAACTCTAAACAACAAAACCTTGTGTGCTCTCTGTGCTTTTTAACTTTTGGGTGGTTGCTGCTGTCTACTCCACATTTGTGCTTAAGAATGCTGTTCCAGGTACAATCTTAAGGTCTCTCTTTCTTGCAAATTGGTGCAAAATCCCCCATTACAGTGAGAACCCTAAAACACACCAGACTCAACTATTCAAATCTTGAATGCTCATCGATCTGCTATCAAGAGGTTCAATTCTCTGAGACTGTAGTCATACAATTACCTGCTTCTCTCAGAATTCTCAGCATCAATGATGATAACAATCAGGGACTCGGAAAAAATGCAACAAATGAGAAAAGATTCAAAACTCAAACAGAAAGTACCAGATGTCAATACACCCTTGCTGTTGAATTTGTTGGCCATAGTAGCCTTGTTGCTGAGGAGGTCCCATTACCATGGGTCCTTGCTGATAATAGCCTTGCTGCAGAGAAGGACCATAACCTGTGCAAAAATCACAAAATAACTCAAAAAAAACCTTTAGAAATAAAGAACAACAAAACATTGCATGTGAGAAACACATCAGCGTATCAAAACTTAATACCTGCTATAGCATTTTTCAGAACCTTGCTTTTCTGAGGAAAAGCATAGCCCACACATCCAAAAACACCCAATTCTTCTTACCTTCAGAAACAACCACAACAAAACCTGTATTTGAAAAACACATGAGGATCTATCTATTTACTTGATAACAATTATTTCCAATCCTTGCCTTGCTGAGGAGGGTAGCCAAATGGTTGTTGAAAGTATCCTTGAGATGGTGATGGGTATCCTTGAACTGGAGGAGGAGGAGCATAAGCTTGTTGTTGGAGGGGAGGAGGAGGAGGAGCAGCAGCAGGAGGAGTATTTGGCCTCCCTTTCCAAATCTCTGCCATTGGAATTTCTCAAACAAAAAGAATCAGAACACAAACTTTCCTCCAAATCTGATCTTCTTCCTCTCCTATCAAGTTTTTCTTCCACAAGGTGAAAAGGAAAAAAGTATTACTCTCTAATCCTTTGTTTTTGCTCTTTAGAATTTCTTTTCAAGCTAACAACTTTTGGGTCTTCTGCAATTGTAGTTGTTGGTTTAATTCCTTAGGATTTTTGTTTGGTAAAATCCGTTTTTTTTGTGTGAATGTGTCACATGGGTGGTTTTGGCACTTTTTCATCTTTGCACCATGGTAAACATAATTAGCAAGGGCAAGTCAACTACAAGACATTAAGGTCTGGGGTGGCAAAGTTTTTTTTTTTCTTTTCTTTTAAAAGTCATGTTCAACTGAGACTTTGTTCACTACTACAAATGTATTATAATCATCAGAAGATTATGTCAGAATGTGATCAAGAAACTGACATAATCTGACACCCCAGACTTTAATGTCTCCATACATGCCTGCTCACAAACCAATGTACTGCGGAATGGTGCAACATAATGAACAACAGTGAGCCCATTCCATGACATTAAGGTTTGGGGTGGCAGATTTGAGGATTTAACACAAAATTTATGTTCAACAGTCACATTTTCGTCATTTTTACAAGTGTATGATCGTAAATTTTGCAAGATTATGAACACATAAAAAAAGAGCACACCATTGCAAGATTAAGTCATATAATGTGGGCATGAAAATGACATATTCTGCCAACCCTGACCTAATGTATATTTTTCTGATCTACCCACAAAGTTGTTTTGCTTTATGAAGTTGAGACTTTTCTGGGTTTTGTTGTTCGACGGAGCAACAGCAGTACCAGTAGTCCATGTTATGAGCACAAATAGCATTGACTTTCTTTGCGTCTGAAGCTCTGTGTTCTGTGCTCAAAATGCCACAAACTGGCGTTGTGGCTACTGTGGTCTTGGGTCTGTCCGGTACATACTCCATACATGTAACTCGCTTTCTCCAATCAAACGGTTCAGATTAAGATGTTCTGTAGGCTTTTGAGGGTGGAATTGAAGCAATCAACTGAAACTTCCCTAACATGACTTTCATTAGAATCTCTGTAAGGCAATAGCGATATCTGTAAAGTTACGAAAAGACAATACCAGTACCCCGCGTTTGGTCATACACATGGTGAGATTCCAAAAAACCTACAAAAAAGTACATCAGCATTCAAGAGCGGGTGAAACTCAGGAAACCATCAATTTTGATGATTCACCCCGTCTTTTTTTTTTCCCCTGAGCGCCTCCACTACTGCTACATAGATCTTCACTGCTCCTACCTGGCAGCTAATTTAATTCCTCTCCAACCTTGTGCACTAAATGCTGAGATTCTGCTTTTCGAACTGAGTTTTTCAGCTTTTCATACTGACATTTAATGAAATTTTCTTACTTCACGGATACCACTAAGAAAGGGTTTAGGGGTTGAAAGGAGGCCCAAAGACAGGGTGACTTTCTGGATTTCTCTAATCCAGCTAATTATTTCATGCCTCATGATGCAACTAGTTGGTCCCTTCTGGGACCTGGAGTGGAGGTAGGCCTATCGCTGTCTTTTATTGACTACATCCGTCTCTCTCTCTCAAGTAGA